>PVBE011041022.1_pt1 | contig 10030 bp, 7 predicted proteins | sample 1631181 | NCBI WGS metagenome assembly PVBE01 (sample SAMN08397723, study PRJNA350692) | Marine metagenome, whole genome shotgun sequencing project. | isolation source: water | place: Pacific Ocean | collected 2012-04 | reverse complement strand
CCCGACGAGCTGCCAGACTGCTCCACCCCGCATCAACGCGCCGAATTATAGGGTTTTGGCGGGAGCGACACAACAACAAAGCCAGAGTGTTAACCTTGATCTCGCGTCATGATCGATGACACCATACAATCCAAGGGTCTTGGCTGCTGCCTGCCTCACTCGCCTTGAGTTCTCGCTATGCACAACACCGACCCCGCCGAGCTCGAGAAATTCGAGCAGCTCGCCGCCAGCTGGTGGGATCCGGCAGGGGATTCGCAGCCTCTGCATTTATTGAACCCGCTACGCTTTGGCTACATTGAACATCACGCCACCCTCTCTGGACTTAGCATACTTGACGTGGGTTGCGGCGGTGGCCTACTGAGCGAGTTGATGGCCAAAGCCGGAGGCCGCGTACTGGGCATTGACGCAGGTCACGCGCAAGTTTCGGTGGCGACACTACACGCACGGGATGCCGGCGTTACCCTCGAGTATGAACAGACCACCGCAGAGCAACTTCGAGACCGGGCAAACGAGGCGTTTGATCTCGTCACCTGCATGGAACTGCTTGAACATGTGCCCGATCCACTGTCGGTCGTGACAGCCTGTGCCGAACTCCTACGCCCGGGGGGTAAAGCCATTTTCTCCACCATCAATCGCTCACTCGGTGCCTGGCTGAAAACCATCGTCGCAGCAGAGCATGTGCTCGGTCTACTCCCCAAGGGCACCCATCGCTATGAAAACTTTATTCGCCCAGCGGAACTGGCTGCCTGGGGGCGCGCAGCGAACCTTCGCGTTATCGATATCACCGGCGTTGACTACCGCCCGATTACCAAAACGTTTTACCTAGTGCCTGAACCACGCGCTAACTACATGATGTGCCTGGCGCGGCCCATGGCAAATGATTGATATCGGGATCATGGCCCTGCTTATGGCCATCGTGGCAGTGGCCGGCCTAGGCTTCGTGCTACTGCGCCGCCCAACCGGCGAGGGCAAGTCAGAACTCGCGTCGTTACTTGGCGACACACATCAGAGGATGGACGAGCGATTTGCTGCGCAAGAACGCACTCTGCGCGAAATGCTCACCAGTCAGGAAAGAAACACCACCCGCTCCCTAAGCACGCTGAATGAACGTCTGGCAATCATACGGGAGGCGCAAAAGAATATCGCGGACCTGTCAGAACAGGTCACCGGTCTGCGGGGCATTCTGGACAACAAACAGGCCCGCGGCGCCTTTGGCGAATTTCAACTCGAAGAGCTGGTCTCTAACTCGCTGCCGAGCGGGGCTTATCAGTTTCAGGCGACACTCAGCAACGGTAAACGGGCGGATTGTCTGCTTAAGCTGCCTGACCCGCCGGGGCCGACCGTTATTGACTCCAAATTCCCCCTCGAGAGCTATCGCCGACTCATCGAAGCACCTGACTCGGATGCCCGCAAGATCTGCCGGCGACAATTCGCGGGCGATATCGCCACACACCTGGACGCTATTGCACAAAAATACATTATCACCGGTGAAACCTCTGAGAACGCACTCATGTTTGTGCCGTCGGAATCCATTTATTCTGAAATCCATAGTCACCATGAAGCACTTGTCCGCAAAAGTTACCGATCTCGAGTCTATATCGTGTCGCCGTCCACCCTGTGGGCGACCATGAACACGATGCGCGCTATTTTTCGGGATGTGCATATGCGTGAGCAGGCCGACATTATTCAAAACGAAGTAGTCCGCATGCTGGAGGACGTTGGGCGACTTGATCATCGCATCATTTCCCTGGAACGTACTTATTCCCAGATGGGCGAGGAATTTCGAAAAGTGCGAATCTCAACTGACAAAATCATCAAACGCGGAGCCGGTATCGAATCCCTTGAGTTCGACAAGTCCGACAAGTCCACCGACAGCCCAACGAACACATAAGCTCGGCACCAGCCCAAGGCCCAAGGCCCAAGGCCCAACTTGTGCGTTGCGCCACTGCCAGGAGACGGGTCGGATATGATCCTTAGCCACTCGCTCATGATCGGTGATGCCTAAACAAGGACGCGGGCATGCCCTCACCCAGATTGGGCACGCTGCCACGGAAACGGTAATGTGTGTGGTGCGCTCGGTCGTGCGCCACTCGAGTTGAAACCTTGGATCACAACGAACCGAGCACTACCGCTCTACAAAACCCAGGGCAGGTCACCCTGGCGCCTTACTCAGCTAGCGCCGCTTCCAGCTCCGGTAACGCGGTAAATAAATCAGTCACCCAGCCGTAATCTGCTATCTGGAAAATGGGTGCTTCTTCATCTTTATTGATGGCCACGATGACCTTCGAATCTTTCATGCCGGCCAAGTGTTGAATAGCGCCTGAAATGCCAACGGCAATGTAAAGATCCGGCGCCACCACCTTACCAGTTTGACCCACTTGGTAATCATTTGGCACATAGCCCGCATCCACCGCAGCGCGCGAAGCGCCCACCGCAGCGCCCAGCTGATCGGCCAACCGCTCAAGCATCACAAAATTCTCGGCACTTTGCATGCCGCGACCACCGGATACGATGATGTCGGCCGTCGTCAACTCAGGTCGCTCCGAACGGGTTAATTCCTGACCAAGAAACTCGGACAGGGCGAGGCTTTCTGCTACCGGGACTGCTTCCACCAGGGCCGTACCCCCTTCATCGGAGGCCGCGTCAAACGCCGTTGTCCGCACCGTGATGACCTTAATGCCATCACTGGAACGCACGGTTGCCAACGCATTACCCGCGTAGATGGGCCTAACAAACGTATCCTCAGCAACAATTGCGCTGATATCAGATAGCTGCTGGACATCGACTAACGCCGCCACTCGTGGCATTACATTCTTACCAAAGGTCGATGCGGGCGCCAGCAGATGTGTGTATCCGTTTGCGAGTCCGGCAATCACGGGCGCCAGACTCTCTGCCAGCTGATGCTCCAGCACCGGAGCATCGGCCAACAACACTCGAGTAACACCCTCGATCTTTGCGGCGCAATCCCCAACCTGCGAACAACCATATCCTGCCACCAGGACGTCGATTTCAGCGCCCAGAGCACGGGCGGCTGTCACGGTGTTAAGCGTTGCAGCCTGCACCGCGCCATTATCATGTTCTGCGATTACTAAAATGCCCATGCTTAGATTACCTTCGCTTCGTTCTTTAGTTTGTCCACCAACCCTGCTGCATCGTGCACTCGAACACCGGCGCTGCGAGAGGCTGGCGCTTCTACTTTTAACACCGTCAGTCGGGGCGTTATGTCCACGTCCAGCGCCGCCGCGGTTAACTCCTCCATCGGCTTCTTTTTCGCCTTCATAATATTGGGTAATGAAGCGTAACGTGGCTCATTCAGACGCAGGTCAACCGTCACCACAGCAGGACCGCTGAGCTTTAGATTCTCAAGGCCCCCGTCAACTTCCCGCGTGACGTGGAAGGCACCATCCTCCACTGACAAACGCGAGATGAAAGTACCCAAAGACCAATTCAGAAGCGCCGAGAGCATTTGACCCGTCTGATTGTTATCTCCGTCAATTGCTTGCTTACCTAAAATCACCAAGCCAGGCTTCTCACGCTCAACCACCGCCTTGAGCAACTTAGCAACCGCCAGCGGCTCCGGCGAATCTTCACTTTCTATATGAATCGCCCGGTCAGCGCCCATGGCAAGGGCAGTGCGTAGTGTTTCTTTACCATTGGCAGGTCCAGCGCACACCACAATCACCTCTTCCGCCTCTCCCGCTTCGCGCAATCGTAGCGCCGCCTCGACCGCAATTTCACAAAATGGATTCATGGCCATCTTGACGTTATTCAACTCAACACCCGATTGATCGGACTTAACACGCACCTTTATATTGGCGTCGATCACTCGTTTTATTGGTACCAGTATCTTCATCTGGTGTCGCACTCCGTGTATCTCATTGAAAATAATTGGCTGCCCGAACGACAGTCACCCTAACTCCTCAGTCGATCATTATCTGGGTCAAACGGTGATTCATCGATAACCACAAGCGTGTAACGCTGACCCAGCACTTCGATCTCCATTTGCGTGCCGACAGTGGCGCACTCGGGTGCCACCATACCTAGCACGAGCGATTTTCCAACCCGCCAACCATATCCGCCTGACGTCGATCGACCCACCAACTCACCTGCTCGATAGATCGGCTCCGAGCCGCGCGCATCCACACCATCGGCACCGCCCATCTCAGCGGTCACAAACTGCCAGCGAAAGCCCTCCTCCTGCCACCTGGACAAACCCGCCTTTCCAATAAAGTCGGGTTTGTCGAACTTGACGAAGCGCTGTAGCCCGGATTCAAGCGCAGCGTACTCGATTGATAACTCCCTTGGAACCAACCGGTAGGACTTCTCCAGACGCAAAGCATCCATTGCCCGAATACCAAAAGGGCGCAGCCCAAGGTCCTCACCCGCCTCGAACAAGAGATCAAACAGGTAATTCTGCATTTCGATAGGATGATGAAGTTCGTATCCCAATTCACCGACAAAATTAACTCGCAGAACCCGGCCATGCGCCACACCCAAATCAGCCTGTTTACCGACCAGCCAGGGAAAGGCCGCGTTAGATAGATCCACCCGCGTGATGCGCTGTAAGAGCTCGCGGGAATGCGGCCCAGCCAACACGAACACGCCCTGTTGAGTGGTCACCTTTTGCAGATCCACCGTACCATCTCGTGGTCTCAGTTTTTGCAGATAGTCGAAATCGTGTCGTTCGAACGCTCCAGCCGACACCAGATAAAACTGCTCCGGACCCGTGCGATGCACTGTAAATTCTGAACGGACACCACCCTTGTCAGTCAGAAGGTGACACAGACCGACTCTACCAACCTGATGGGGAATTCGATTGGCGAACAAAGCGTCAAGCCAACGCGATGCGCCAGGGCCTGAGACCTCGAACTTGGCAAAGGCTGACATATCCAGCAGTCCGACCTGTTGATGCACATGGAGGCATTCCTCCCCTACGAAATCAAAATAGTTGCTGCGACGGAAACTCCATTTCTCCTTGATCAAACCCGCGTCAGTCGCCAGCGAATGATTACGATGCAGCAATGTGGCGGGTCGATTAATCACATCGTCACTTAACCCGTATTCTGGCGGTGCGAACCAGTTCGGACGTTCCCAGCCGTAGACCACTCCGAATACCGCACCTTTGTCTCGCATTCGCTCATAACACGGAGAACGTTTTAGGGGCCGAGCCGCGGCCCGCTCCTCATCGGGATAATGCGTCGTGAAAACCTGTGCATAAGCCTCTTCATTCTTAGTGCGCAAGTAGCCCTGGGAGGCGTAGGAACCGAAACGGCGCGGATCCACACCCATCATGTCAATGGTGGGCTCTCCATCAACGATCCATTCTGCTAACTGCCATCCCGCGCCACCGGCAGCCGTAATGCCAAAACTGTGGCCCTCGTTAAGCCAAAAGTTATTCAGCCCCCACGCCGGTCCGATAATGGGGTTTCCGTCCGGGGTGTAACAAATCGCCCCGTTATACATTTGCTTGATCCCCACCTCCCCGAATGCCGGAACGCGGGCGATGGCGGCTTCGATATGCGGCTCGAGGCGGTCGAGATCCGCTTCAAACAACTCATATTCGCTATGCTCATCTGGGCCATCGACATAACAACACGGCGCACCGTGCTCATACGGACCCAGAATCAAGCCGCCGTTTTCCTCACGCAGATACCACGATGAATCCGACTCACGCAAAACCCCCATCTCCGGAAGCCCCTTCTGTTTGCGAGCGACAATATCTGGATGCGGTTCGGTGACTAGATACTGATGCTGCACGGGAATCACCGGAATATCGAGACCGACCATTGCGCCTGTCTTGCGGGCAAAGTTGCCGCTCGCACAAACCACATGTTCGCAATCGATCACACCGTCCTCCGTCGTCACCGACCATCCACCGCCGGGCAACTCTGCCAGGGCAGTCACCGCATTGTGTCGATAAATTTCAGCACCCAACGAACGCGCGCCCGCCGCCAATGCCTGAGTCAAATCTGCCGGTTGAATATATCCATCATCAGGATGCTGAATGGCACCCAACAATCCGTCGGTTCGGCACAATGGCCAGATCGTTTGCACCTCATCAAGCGACAGGAGACGGACATCAACTCCGATCGTGCGAGCCACCCCAGCGTAATACCGATATTCATCCAGGCGATCTTCGCTCATCGCAAGGCGAATATTGGACACTTGCCGAAAACCGACTGAGTGACCGGTCTCCTTTTCCAGACGCTGATAGAAGTCGACTGAATACTTGTGAATCTGTCCCACTGAATAACTCATGTTAAACAATGGCAGTAACCCCGCTGCATGCCAGGTAGACCCTGAGGTCAGCTCTTTCCGCTCGACCAGAACTACATCCGCCCAACCCTTTTTAGCAAGGTGATATAGCGTGGCAACACCCGCGACCCCACCGCCAATGACCACAACTCGAGCAGACGATTTCATATGTTTCTACCGCAACCGGCTTCGTGGTGGACAGCCCACGCCGGAACAATTTATCCGTTTCTTACCCGATCGAACGGTCCGGGCCCTGCGTATTCTAGGGATTGCTCTCAAACGGGTCTATGGATACGAAAACCAGTTCTCATGACCGGGGTTAATTCGAGGGACCCATCAACCTGGGCTTGGTTAAACTGGCGCTAACGGCTACATCCGTGTCGTGGAACAGGCAGACACCCTGCGGGCAGTGCAGGATACTTTTACCTCGGCAACATGCACTGATGAGCACTCAACCAAAGAAAACCCGCCGCGGGAACGCGCGAGCCGCCAAGCGCTCCCAGCGGACCGCGCCGTCTGGGCCCACCACACCCTACATTTCCCGGCGAGTCCCCGTCTATAACCTAGCCAGCGAAGAACAACTGGTATTGGTGGAAACCAATGCCGAGCGCGTTCTCGAAGAGATTGGCATCGATTTCAAGGACGATCCCGGAGCGCTGGATATGTTCCGTGACGCCGGGGCCACTATTGATGGAGAACGGGTCCGTTTTCCACAGGGCCTGTGCCGGGAAATCATTCAAACCAACGCGCCGAGACAATTCACACAACACGCGAGGAATCCCGACCGCAGTGTCGAAATCGGGGGTGATCATCTAGTGCTGGTGCCGGCTTACGGCCCCCCATTCGTCCACGATCTGGATAAAGGACGGCGTTATGCCACCCTGAGCGATTTCGAACAATTTACCAAACTGACCTATCTATCGCCCCACCTACACCACTCGGGCGGCACATTGTGTGAACCGGTCGACCGACCGGTCAACCACCGACACCTGGATATGATTTACAGTCATCTGCGCTGGAGCGACAAACCCTTTATGGGTTCAGTCACCGCGCCCGAGAGGGCGCAGGATACCGTCGACATGGCCAAGTTGGTATTCGGCGATGCATTCGTGAATGAACATTGCGTTATCACCAGCCTCATTAACGCCAATTCTCCAATGACTTTCGATGCCACCATGCTGGGGGCCGCACGGGTGTACGCCAAGAACGGGCAAGCAACGGTTATTTCACCATTTATCCTTGCCGGTGCAATGTCACCGGTCACGGTGATTGGCACCTGCACCCAGATTTTCGCCGAAGCACTTGCGGGCATGGCTTTTGTTCAACTGGTAAGGCCGGGGGCTCCAGTCATATTCGGCACCTTCAGCAGTTCGATATCAATGCAGTCAGGGGCACCTACATTCGGCACACCAGAACCTTCACAGGTCATGTATATCGCCGCCGCACTGGCCCGACGTCTGGGTGTCCCATTTCGTAGTGGCGGCGGCCTATGCGCTTCAAAGATTCCCGACGCCCAAGCGGCATTCGAGTCTGCCAACACATTGCAGACCTCAATGCTGGCCGGCGTACACTTTATGCTGCACACCGCCGGGTGGCTCGAGGGTGGCCTGACCATGGGTTATGAAAAGTTCATTCTCGACGCAGACCAGGCGGGAATGATTGCCGCCTTTGCGAGCGGCCTCGACACCTCCGACAATGGACAAGCACTCGATGCGTTACGTGACGTCGGGCCGGGCAATCACTTTCTTGGCTGTGCGCACACACAAGCGAATTTTGAAGAGGCCTTCTACCGCTCCTCCATTGCAGACAACAACAGTTTTGAACAGTGGACTGCGGAGGGCAAACTAGACGCCGCGCAAAGAGCCAACCAGCAATGGAAAGCTCAACTGGCCGCCTATGAGGCACCACCGATCGATGCGGCCATTGATGAAGCCCTACTCGATTTCATGGCTAAGCGGCGAGCCGCCCTGCCGGCGTCGAATTACTGACTAGGCTGCCGCATAGGGCGGCGCGTCTCTCGATACACCGCACCGCTAGAGTGCGCTGCTACCTGTTTCGCCGGTTCGAATGCGATGCGCCTGCTCGAGATCTGTGACAAAAATCTTGCCATCTCCGATTTTTTCGGTCCGCGCTGCATCGATGATGGCCTCTACCACCTGATCGAGCATTTCGAGGGCAACGGCGACTTCCAGTTTGACTTTGGGAATGAAGTCAACAACATACTCTGCACCTCGGTACAATTCAGTGTGGCCCTTCTGGCGACCAAAGCCCTTGACTTCGGTGACGGTCATGCCTTGAACTCCAATTTCGCCAAGGGCATCACGTACATCATCCAGTTTGAACGGTTTAATGACAGCTGTGACAAGTTTCATCAACACACTCCAGGGACTTGACAGGTTAAGAACGCTCGCGCGCTACCATGGGAGAGACCGCGTCCATTATGACAAACGTCAGATCCCGCACCAAACTCCCAACGTATTCCTGGTTAAGCGCCAACAAATACCGACAATCCGACCTTTCTAGGGTTAGCTGGACCACAGCAAGGGCGATCTCGTGATGCGATGACGACAACACCCAAACCGAAAAGACGACGCCACACCCGTCGCCGAGCGCTACCCAGCGGTATTCAACAACCGCCCTGGCAATCGATCCGTAATCCCTATCCACCGGCAGAAATTCTGAGTCCGGACGCCCTCGAAGACATTCACCGCGCATCACTGAGCATCCTCGAACAAATCGGTATTGAAATCCTCTTACCCGAGGCGGCAGAGTACTTTCGCCAGGCCGGCGCCCACGTCACCGGCACACCCGCGCGAGTGACCTTCGAACCGGGATTAATTGAAGCCCTTGTAGCTCAGGCACCGTCACAGATCACCGTGCATGCGCGAAACCCAGAACGTTATGTTCGACTGGGTGGGGATTACGTCACCTTCGGACTGGTCGCTAGCGCACCGAATGTAACGGACATCGATCAAGGTCGCCGTACCGGCAATCGACATGATTTTTGTCAACTGCTGAAACTCGGGCAGACCTTCAACATCATCCACGTCATCGGCGGCTACCCGGTTGAACCGGTTGACCTACCTCCGCCCACTCGACACCTGGATGCAATCTCTGACATGTTGCTACTGACAGACAAAGTTCTCCATGCCTATTCGCTCGGTCGCGAGCGCATTCTAGATGGTATGGAGATGGCACGGATTGCCCGCGGAATCGATCACGCCACCTTTGATCGAGAACCCAGTTTACTGACTGTCATCAATGCTAACTCGCCGCTGCGTTACGATCGACCCATGCTGTGGGGCATGATCGAGATGGCCAAACGCAACCAACTAGTCGTGGTCACACCATTTACTCTGGCCGGTGCCATGTCGCCTATCACCGTGGCGGGCTCGCTGGCACAACAAAATGCGGAGGCGTTAGCGGGTATTGCGCTCTGCCAGATTGTCAGGCCCGGAAGTCCGGTCATGTATGGAGGCTTTACGTCAAACGCAGATATGCATTCGGGCGCTCCCACCTTCGGCACGCCGGAGTATCTAAAAGCCGCTCAGATCAGCGGGCAACTGGCACGACGCTATCGCATTCCTTACCGCTCATCCAACGTTAATGCCGCTAACAGCGTCGATGCCCAGGCAGCTTACGAGTCAGTCTTCTCACTATGGGGGGCTATCAGCGGTAAAGCACACTTGATTAAGCATGGCGCGGGCTGGCTGGAAGGTGGTCTGAGCGCTTCCTACGAGAAAGTGGTCCTTGATGCTGACCTGCTGCAAATGGT
>PVBE012988916.1_pt1 | contig 10031 bp, 11 predicted proteins | sample 1631181 | NCBI WGS metagenome assembly PVBE01 (sample SAMN08397723, study PRJNA350692) | Marine metagenome, whole genome shotgun sequencing project. | isolation source: water | place: Pacific Ocean | collected 2012-04 | reverse complement strand
TTTTTCAAATTCAAAATCTTCATAAACAGCATAAATCATCCCCATTGATTCAGCTTTTTCAGCACTGACTGTTTCACCTGTAATCATTATAGCAGTTGCTCTCGGCAACCCAATTAAACGGGGTAGAAAATAGGTACCTCCGCTGTCTGGTATCAGACCAATCTTACTGAAAGCCTGTATAAATCCGGCAGACTTTGTAGCCACTACAATATCACAGGCAAGTGCAAGATTTGCACCTGCTCCAGCTGCTACTCCGTTCACTGCTGCAATTACCGGTTTTTCAATCCCCCTGATTTTCTGTATGATGGGATTAAAATGCTTCCGAACAATTTCTTCAATTTCAGGACCTTTTGGATCAATGGCTTCTTTTAAATCCTGACCAGCACAAAAGGCTTTTCCCGCTCCCGTAATCAATATACTTCGGACTGTTTTATCCTGACCGCACTCATCCAATATATTTTGTAACTCAAGTGCCATTTCCCGCACAAACGAGTTGTATTTTTCCGGACGGTTCAAGGTAATCTTTGCAACGGCTTCTATTTTTTCAAATTGAATCATCCGCCTTAAAACTGTTTAAAATGATGAAAGGGCTCAGCGCATGAAAAACACTTGTACAGGGCCTTACAAGCAGTTGAACCAAAATTACTAATGACCTCTACTTCCATAGAATCACATTGGGGACAAATAACATTTTTTGACGGAGGTGCTATACCTGCATCCTTCAGTTTGGCTTTGACTCCCTCGCTCATCCAATCCGTAGTCCAAGGAGGTGCTAGAGATGTTTTGATCTGGTAATTTATAACACCCTGTGATTCCATATTATAAATAATTTCTTCTTTTATAAATGACATGGCTGGACAACCAATATAGGTTGGAGTAATGGTGATATTAAACATGTCGTCATCATATTGAACATCCCTGATGATACCTAAATCTACAATTGAAACTGCAGGAATTTCAGGATCAGGAATCGTTTTCAGTATCCCCCAGATTGTATCAGTTGAGATCTCTTTTACCATTTAGCATCCGGATAGGCCCGTTGGAGATACTGCATATCTGAAAGCATATGACCCAAGTGTTCAGTGTGAATTCCTTGCCTTCCGCCAGTTGTCATATGTCCGTCTTCAGGCCTATTGAGTGTGGCTTCTGCGAATATATTATTTACAGTTTTATTCCATGCAGGCTTCATCTCTCTACAGTCCACACCAATATTCTGATCTACCATTTGAATATCGTTTTTATTCATTTCAAACAATTCTTCCGTAAACATCCATAAATTGTTGATTGCAGACTGGACCTTTGTATGGCTTTCTGGTGTACCGAATCCGAGCCGAATAATCCATTTAGAAGAATGACGGAAATGATAGTTAGTTTCCTTTATTGATTTCTGGGCAATGGCTGAAAGCTGACTGTTATTGCTTTCAATTAACTTCTCTAAAAATAATTTGTTAAAGGCATCCAGGAAAAATTGACGCACCATGGTGTCGGCAAAATTTCCATTGGGCTGTTCACATAGAAGATGGTTGGTGAATTCCCTCTCATTGCGTTTAAAGGCCAGATCATCCGCTGTGGTATCACCCCCATTTAAAGAAGTCGCATATTCCAGAAAAAGATTAGCCCTGCCGAACATATCAAGGGATATATTGCTGAGAGCAATATCTTCTTCCAGGAAAGGAGCCTTATATGCCCACTCAGACAACCGTTGCCCTAAGATGAGGGCGTCATCTCCCAGCGCTAATACGTATTTAAAAAGATCATCTTTGACCATCACAACCCTTTGGCCTTTTTGGACACCTTAAAAAAGGTGGGGTATCGGTATACTTTATCATCTGCAGGATCGAAAAAGGGTTCTCTGTCTTCTGGATTTGAAGAAACAATATGCTCCGCTTGTACCACCCATATACAGGTACCTTCCTGCCTCCTGGTGTAGAGATCTCTTGCATTCTGAAGAGCCATTTCCTTATCAGCTGCATGTAAAGAACCAGCGTGTTGAAACTGTACTCCTGTTTTGGGCTGTATAAAGACTTCCCATAAAGGCATTTCGTTTTTACTCATTTTTATTTCCGTTCTTATTTTTATTTGCATAAGCAAATGCTGCTTCTCTTACCCATTTACCTTCTTTGTGTGAGTTGATATGATTACTCATCCGCTCCTTATTGCAAAATCCATTCCCCTTAATTACCTCCCAGAATTCATCCCAGTTAATATCTCCAAAATCATAATGCTTGTTTTTGGGATTCCATTTCAGGTTTTCATCTGGAATTTTCAATCCGATTAAGTCCGCCTGTTTTACGGTACGGTCTACAAAAAGCTGTCTCAGCTCATCATTGGTATTTCGCTTAATCTTCCACTTCATAGCATTGGACGTATGTGCAGAATCAGAATCATGAGGACCAAACATCATGAGGGATGGCCACCACCAGCGGTTAAGAGCATCCTGGGCCATTTCCTGCTGTTCAGGAGTTCCATTTGCCATTTTAGACATTATCTCATACCCTTGGCGTTGATGAAAACTCTCTTCTTTACAAATGCAAATCATGGCTCTGGAGTAGGGTCCATAGGAAGTTTTTCGTAAGGATTGCTGATTTACAATTGCTGCTCCGTCCACAAGCCAGCCAATGGCACCTATGTCAGCCCAAGTAAGAGTAGGGTAATTAAAAATATTGGAATATTTAGCTTTACCAACCTGAAGCTGCTCAATCAGTTTACTTCGGGTTACACCTAAAGTCTCTGTGGCACTGTAAAGGTATAAACCATGGCCAGCTTCATCTTGAACCTTAGCGATGAGCACCATTTTGGCCCGGAGACTAGGTGCACGGGTAATCCAATTCCCTTCGGGCTGCATGCCGATAATTTCCGAATGGGCGTGCTGTGAAATCTGGCGAATAAGATGACTTCGGTATTTATCCGGCATCCAGTCTTTTGGTTCAATTTTTATTTCAGCATCTATTTTTTCTTGAAATATTGATCTGTTATTATTATACATGGATTAAATCATATGTTGTTGGGTGTTTTGTTTTATAATCCATTTTTGTACCTGAATTGGTTCATAAAAAGCTTTTAAATTTACAAAGCATTAGACAGATCTATAAAGGTGGATTGATTACTCATCTATCACCAATAATTTGATCTCTTCTGCGGTTTCTATCTCCATCAGTTCTACTAAATAAACATCTCCCTGATTCTGTGCCAGTGAAATACTCAATATCCCAAGGATCAATATAATTTTATTGAAAATGATATTCCATCTCATAATAATGGTAAAACTGAAAGTTTAGATTTGATTTCTTTTTCTATTGCTTCAGCCGTTACAGGTGTATCTGCACTGTTATTCTCAATGATCCAATCGAGTATTTTGTGTTGAACCTTACCCCGTTCCCAAACAGTAGAATATGGAATTTGATGAAATGATACCATTGCATATCGTGAAATAAATTGATCTGGGTATTTTATTTCCAATTGTCTTTCCAAGTCTTTTTGATTCAAAAACCTGTCTTTGTTGACTGAATCTCTCATTTCAATATAATTCTCTAAAGCCATATCCGCAATGGCATCCCCGTCTATTTTTCTTTTTATTGAGAATGATTCAAATAAATCCTTCCAACCCACACTGCTATCTATCATTTGGTTTAAAACAGTACAATCTTCAAAGGATGCATTCATACCCTGCCCAAAAAAAGGGACCACTGCATGAGCCGCATCACCAATGAGAACTGATTCATTCACATTCCATTGAGAACATCTAACTGTTCCAAGTTTTCCTGTTGGATTGGAAAAATAATCAGTTTGCAAACTAGGCATGAGCTTAAGAATATCCGGAAAATTTTTCTCAAAAAGGCTATTAAGATCGTCCAGAGATCTGACAGTGGAAAAGCTTATATCTCCGGTATTTGGTAAAAACAATGTCACAGTAAATGACCTATCCATATTTGGCAGAGCGATGAGCATAAACTTGCCCCTAGGCCAAATGTGCAGAGCGTTTGGTTCCAATTGAAATTCATCAGATTTATCGGGAGGAATAGATAGCTCCTTGTATGAATGTCCAAGAGGATCAAACGATCCAGATATATGCCCGCTTTCTATCATGGATTCTCTCACTGCAGAACCAGATCCGTCTGCAGCAATTACAGGAGTTCCTTGTAGAGTTACCTGATCTCCATTAACCTCATTTGTAATAAAAACAGTGCCTGACTCCAAATCCATTCCACTACAGCTATGCTGGAATAAAATACGTATCCGATCGGTCTTTTCCGCTTCCGTCATTAAGAGGATATTTAGTTCAGAACGGGAAACAGAGTTAATATACTGGTCAGGTCTTCCATAGGGCATAAATCGAGTGCTCCCATCTATATCGTGAATTATTCTCCCGTACATCGGAATTAATTTGGAAGATATTTTGTGAAAAACTCCTATCTCTTCCAAAGCCGTGATTCCCCGTTTTGAAACCGCCAGATTGATGGACCTCCCTGCGGATATATTTGTTTTGCGCATATCCAGCCTGCGCTCATATATGTCAACCCTATATCCTTTTTCAGAAAGATACATTGCCATTACCGGACCGGATAATCCTCCCCCAACAATGGTTATTTTTTCATTTTTCCCTGATTTCACATCGTTTCTTTTAATAATTTGGAAAATTTCCATACTTCATAAAATGTATTATAAAATGGGACGGGAGCAATGCGAATGACGTTCGGTTCACGCCAATCTGCCACCACTCCTTTTTTAGTTAACTCCTGAAAAACCTTCCACCCCCTTTTTCCTAAACTAATGGATACCTGACAGCCTCTTTCATGATCAGATATCGGGGTGATGATTTCCAATGAAAGATCCTTCAATAGAAAATATAAATAGCTGGTGAGCAATTTACTTTTTTCCCTGAGAGATTTTATTCCTGTTAAATGAAACAGCTCCATGGACGCTCGCAATGACGCCAAAGGGAAAATGGGTGGATTGGAACATTGCCATCCTTCTGCCCCGATAAGAGAATCAAATGAATTCTCACTGATAAATCGGGTATTTTTGTCATGTCCCCACCATCCATTAAAGCGTGGAAGTTCAGTATTACCATGGTGACTCTCATGGATAAACACACCTGAAAGACAACCGGGACCTCCGTTTAAATATTTATAACTGCACCATGCTGCAAAGTCAACATTCCAATCATGTAGTTGAAGAATAACATTACCAGTCCCATGGGCCAAATCAAACCCGACTATACATCCTGCCTCGTGTCCCGCTTCAGTGATGGTTTTCATATCAAAAACTTGACCAGTAAAGTAATTTACTCCTCCCATAAATATCATTACCAGATTGTCTTTTTCGTTGTTGACATAATCTAGAATTTCTTCGGTCGTTATGCACGGTTTCCCTGATACTGATTTCATAGTAACGATTGCTTTATCTGGACTGAATCCGTGGAACTTAACTTGCGATTCAATAGCAAATCGATCTGAAGGGAAAGCATGGTCCTCGATGAGAATTTTATACCGTTTTTTAGTTGGCCGGTAAAATGAAACCATTAGTAAATGAATATTTACTGTTAGTGAGTTCATTACCACTACTTCTGAGGGTAAACTCCCTGCAAGTTCGCAGGTATATTCCGTTAGATATTCATGATATGGAAACCAAGGAGTGTCTCCCTTTGTATGTCCTTTTACACCCATCAGTTTCCAGTTTTCTATTTCCTGTTGAACATATTTTTCTGCTTTCTTAGTTTGAAGGCCTAGTGAATTACCGCAAAAATAAATCGGCTGATCTCTTTGATATGCAAGAGGTATATGAAACTGATTCCTTAACTTTTTTAACGAATCCTGCTCATCCATCTTGTGAGCAAAAGATTCCCCGTAAAAAAAATTCATGTAATTATCGGATAAAGAACCGGACGTGAAAAAGATGCATCCAGTGATAGATTTGCTACCTGAAGATTGATAAAATAAATTCCATCTTTAATTTCATTTGGAACAAAAATTAATTCAGTAATTGTTGAAGTTGACGGTTTTTTTTGTGAAAGTGAGTGTGTATTCATTGGAATATCCCAAAATAAATGATGTCCTGCTAAGCTTCCACCATCAATTGCTCTATCAAGGGAAGGAAGATCTATGCAAAGATGAATAATATTTAATTTCTTGATGACCTCAATAGCAGATAAGGAAAAATATGGCGGAATGTTTTTTCTGTTATACTTCATTGTAAGTTTTTCATTAGAATTGGGAAGAGTACGAACAACCAGCACCTCAACAGGAAAATCTAAATCCCCTATTTTATTCTCCATCATCCCTCCAGTAATAACTTTGTCAGTTGAACAATGATAGTCTGATAGTTTTTCTTTTTTTCCCAAACCACTCTCAGGAGTAACAGAAATGACATAAGCTGATTTCAGTCCGTTTAGAGCAAAACTATTTATTAAAATGGATTCATCTACAATATGACCTACGCACTCAGTATGTGTGGTGTGACAGTGTGGAATAATAGATACAATATCAAAATTACATCCTCCTCCAAGAAGAGTACTCCCCTTTATTTTTTCAGTTTCATATGGTCTGGATTTTGGATCTTGAACATTAAAATAGTTTAGTTGGTCTCCCTCAAAATCAACCGGAATGGATATATCATTTGGAGAGTTCAAGTCTACCTGAAACCGGTGATCACCCACATGGATAAAACTATCCACTTATTCTCCGGTAATAAAATCGGATTGTTTCATCCCCAGCCAGTTTAATGCGTTTTCTCCAATCAATTTTGAATGAAGTGATTCTGAAAAATTCATGTTTTGTATTAATTCTCCGGGATTTTTTTCTCCAAGTGGAAACGGATAATCAGTTCCAAGTGCAACTTTATCCTCACCAAATATTTTGATAATGTTTTCAAGAGTATCCCCATCATGAATTAATGAATCAACCCAAAATTCTCCTAAATATGACGCAGGATTATTTGATGAATCCACTGCACATAAATCTGGTCTCACTTTATATCCGTGTTCAATGCGACCTAACGTGCCCGGAAATGACCCGCCTCCATGGGCAAAAGCAATTTTCAGATTGGGAAATTTTTCAAGAACTCCTCCCATCAAAATAGAGCAAATTGCTCTGGATGTTTCCGCTGGCATTCCCACAAGCCAAGGAAGCCAATATTTTTGCATTTCCGTTTCACCCATCATATTCCAGGGATGTATAAATATGGAAGCATTCAGAGACTCGGCAACACTGAAAAAATCTGAGAATTCCGGTTCGTTCAAGTTTTTACCGTTTATATTGGTTCCAATCTGAACTCCTCTAAAATGCAATTGGTTCATGCATCTTTCAAGCTCGGTCACCGCTAATTTTGACTCCTGCATGGGAATTGTTCCCAGTCCAATGAAACGATGTGGAAATTGTGCTATGGTCTGAGCTAAATCATCATTGAGAAATTTTGATAAATCATATGTGTCTTCTGCTTTTGCCCAATAACTGAACATTATAGGGGTAGTTGAGAGAACCTGAACATCTACGGACTGTTGATTGCATTCTTTTAATCGAACCATCGGATCCCATGTATTGGATTTCACTTCTCTAAAATCAAAACCATCTCTAACCATCATAGCGCATCCATTTTTTCTGTGGTGGAGTTGAACCCATCCTCCATATCCATATTTTTGTTTGAGATCTTCCCATGTCCGAGGTAAAATGTGAGTATGGATATCAATTTTTATCATGATTGTTTTTCAGGAGGCTGTTGAATCTCTCCACAATTTCTACAGGTACGATTTGCTTCTTCACCCCAATAATTTTTAAACAGTGAGGGAAGTTGTGTTACAATATCGGTTAACTGAATAAATTTTTCGTACAGTAATGTCTCGCAGGAATCACAATACCATCTAAATCCGTCTAACTCTCCGGACTTTCTCTGACGTTCAATAACTAAACCAATAGTATCAGTAAATCTTTGAGGAGAATGGGGAATATTTGGTGGTAAAAGGAAAATATCACCCTCTCTGATTGGGATGTCTTTAAATTCCCTTGATTCAACAATTTTCAATATCATATCTCCCTCTAATTGATAAAAAAATTCTTCCGCTATATCAACATGATAGTCCTTGCGTGAGTTAGGACCACCTACAACCATGATTATAAATTCAGTATCCTTGTATACAACCTGATTCCCAACAGGAGGTTTTAACAGATGACGGTTATTTTCAATCCAATCATTAAAATTTATTGGCAATCTCATAATTTCAGCCTTTATCCTTAATTCTAATTCATTTTAGTTCAGCTATACATTTCAACTCAATGGCAATGGGTGTGGGCAAAGAGGTAATTTCCACGGTTGTGCGGCACGGTTGATTTTCTTTGAAATATTCAGCGTAAATCTTATTATAAGTTTCAAAATCATTTTTCATATTGGTAAGAAAAACGGTTACATCCACCAGGTCTTCCCACTTGCTGCCTGATGCTTCCAGTATGGAGCAAACATTTTTAAAAACAGAGTGACACTGTTCAGAAATATTATAATCAATAATTTTTCCAGCCTCATCAAATACAACACCGGGGATTTCATTAGTCCCTGGGTTTCTTGGGCCAACTCCTGACAGAAAAAGAAGATTCCCTACTTTCCGAGAATGTGGATAAAGTCCAACCGGTTCTGGTGCTTTGTCGCTTAGAATTCCTTTTCCCATATCTATCCTATGGTAAAACAAATATTTTTTGGTTCAGTAAAAAATCTGAGAATCTCATTGCCGCCTTCCCGTCCCATACCGGATGATTTCATCCCGCCAAATGGTGTTCTCAAATCTCTAACGAGCCAGCAGTTGATCCAGATGGTTCCAGAATCCAATTGTTCTGCGGTCCTATGTGCTTTTTCAATATCCTGAGTCCAAATTGTTGCAGACAAACCGTATGATGAGTCATTAGCTATACTTATGGCTTCCTCTTCATTGGAAAATGGAATGAGTGTAACTACAGGCCCAAATATCTCCTCCTGGTTCACCCTGCATTTATTTTCCAATCCATCGATAACTGTAGGAGACATAAACCACCCGTTTTTACAGTTTCCATTTATTTTTACCGGATTCCCTCCACATAAAATAGTGCCTCCATCTTCTTCAGCTAAATCAATATAGCCCAAAATTTTGTTGAAGTGATTTTCAGATATCACTGCTCCCAATTTTGTATTCATATCCATTGGATCTCCCACCAAAAGGGAACCTGCCTTTCTAATAAAATCAGTCTTAAATTTGTCATAAATCTCGCTCTCTATCAATATTCTGGAGCTGCACAAACAAACTTGACCCTGATTTAAAAAGGACGATCTTACTAATGTTGAAACTGCTTTTTCATAATTACAATCTGAATATACGATTGCAGGATTTTTTCCACCCATTTCGAGCGACACTTTTTTAAACTGTCCGGCAGCTGATTGTGCAATAATTTTTCCGGTTTCTGTACCGCCGGTAAAGGAAACAGCAGATATATCCTTATGATTAACAAGGGCTGAACCGGCAGTGTCTCCTCTTCCATAAACAATATTCAAAACTCCCGGAGGTAGACCCGCATCTATGCATATTTCTGAGAGGAGAAAGGCAGTCATAGGTGTTAATTCAGATGGCTTACCAATAACACAATTCCCCGTAGCTAAGGCAGGAGCTATTTTCCATGTAAATAGGTATATGGGTAGGTTCCATGGTGATATACACCCCACCACTCCTAATGGTTGACGCAATGTGTAATTAATAACCGTTTTCCCTGTTTGATGAGACTCACTAGAAAAATTGAGGACTGCTCCAGCAAAAAAACGAAAATTAGCTGCCGCCCTTGGAATATCAACCGATTTTGAAAGTCCAATTGGTTTCCCCGTGTCTCTTGTCTCTGCTTCGGCCAGTTCATCTAATTGCTCTTCAATTTTATCGGCAATTCTCCACAGATATTTTGCCCGGGCTTCTACTGTTAATTCTGACCACTTCGGAAACGCCTTTATTGCCCCGTCAACTGCTGACTGGATATCTTCTTCTGCTGAATCCGGATAACTGGAATAAATATCACCTGTAGCAGGATTTA
>PVBE011453966.1_pt1 | contig 10031 bp, 8 predicted proteins | sample 1631181 | NCBI WGS metagenome assembly PVBE01 (sample SAMN08397723, study PRJNA350692) | Marine metagenome, whole genome shotgun sequencing project. | isolation source: water | place: Pacific Ocean | collected 2012-04 | reverse complement strand
CTCAGGCGCATCTCGTGGCTTGGCTTGGTCCGTGTCGGGTCGTCGGTGTAGCACAGGCCGCCCGGCACGTAGAGTACGTTGCGATCGAGCACTCTCTTGAAGAAGCGCGACTTCATCCCAGTGTTCACCTTGCGCGGCAGCACGGCCCAGACGTTCAGGCCGCCCTCAGGTTGCTCCCACTGCACGGTCCCGGGAAAATGCTGGCGGATCGCGTCGGTCATCGCCTTGGCTTTGGCGCGGTAACACCGCTGCACCTTGGCCAGGTTTTTCTCGTACAAGCCGGAGGCAAGCGCGCGGCTGACGAGTTGCTGAATCAAGTGGCTCGTGCCGAAGTCGTGGTTGCCCTTGATCCGCAGCACAGGCGTCAGCAACTCTTCTGGCAAAATGCCGAATCCCACTCGCACACCGGTGGCGAACGGCTTGCTGTACGTGCCGGAGTAAATGACGCGGTCCGCAGCGCCCTTAACCGCCAACGCGGACGGAGCAGGCTCGCCGTCGAATCCCAATTCGCGATAGGCGGCGTCCTCCATCAGGTAAATCGGATGTCCGGCCGCTTGCTCGTAGCGGCGCAGCAACTCCAGCGCGCCCGCCTTCACCCGCTGGCTGGTCGAGCGGCTGGTCGGGTTTTGGTAATACGAAACGAGATACAACACTTTCAACCGGGACAGACTGCCGTCACGCTTGAGCGACTCGAGCACCTGCTCGAGATGGCCGAGGTCGATGCCGTTAGAGTTCATCCGCACGCCGCGCCCGGCGACGCCCCGGCTCTGCATGATGCCGAGATAAACAAAATAGGTCGGGTCCTCCACCAACACAATGTCGCCCGGATCGCACAACGCCTCCGTGGCCATATAGAGAAACTGCTGCGAACCATGGGTGATGACGGTGCGCTTGGCATCGCAGCTTGCCGCCTGGCCACGTGGACTACCGTCGAGCTGCCGAATGCGCTTAGCCGTCAGCTTCCGCAGCGTGGCATCGCCCGCCGTCGAGCCGTACTGCAGCGCCGCTTGGCCAAGGGCGGCGTCGCCGAGCAACTCGTTGAGCAGTCGCCGGCTTCCCGCCACCGGCAGCATCGAATTGTCGGTGAAACCGGCCGCCAGTGAGATCAACCTTGGCCGCTCCAGTTTGATCCGCATCAGCCACGAGATCGCCGGCTCCATCGTGCGCCGCCCCATCGCCGAAAGGAAGCTAGGTTTTTTGCTTGAATTTGTCATCGGTGAAACAGCCTGCCGCCGCGTGCTGTAACAAAATCCCACACGAGATTACAGTCTGTTTGTGCACGTGCCAACCCGCCCCGCTCACTGCGCTTGGCCGGACGAAAAAAACCGCCCCAGAGCCCGGGGCGGTCTCGAAACTTTTTCCTGAGGCCGGTTACTTGACCTTGGCGATATTCTTGACCGGGTCTTTCTTGAACTTACCGGCGCAATTGTTGCAACAAAAACCAACTGAGTAGGTCTTCTTGACATTGACCGGCTTGCCACTGATGGGACACTTGTCGTTCACCGTCTTGCGGGCGAACTTGACCTTCTTGATCATGGCTGCGGGATCGGCCTTGAATTTCTTCTGGCATCCTGCCCCGCAAAACGCGACCACATCGCCCTTGTGGGTGGCCGTGCAGTCCGGATTGACCGCCTTGCCGCTCATGGGGCAGGTGGTATTCACTGCGACCGCCTTCACTTTGCCCAGAAAACCCACCGGATTCTTGGAGAATTTCTTCAGGCAGTTACCACAGCAGAGACCGACCGAATAGGTGGCATCCTTGTTTATGGCCTTGCCGCTGAACGGGCATTTTTCATTGACCGGACCGGCGATAGCGCTGACCACGGCAACCAAACTCACGCAACCCAACAGGGTTCCGAGCCATTTCATGGATTTTGATTTCATAGTGCTTATATTGCTTTATTTGCCTCATATTTTGGCATTCGGAGAAAGGCTACTCGCCGGATTTCATGGCGTCAACCTCCATTGCACACAAGAGCAACAGCACATCCGGTTTATTCCCGGAAATCTGCCGAATCCTTTTTTGTTGCAAAATACTGAGCGAAAAGGATACCTATTTCCCCCGAGAAGTAGTGTCAATGCGTGGGATGAAAGTTACACAGACAATTGAATCAGGCACAGCAGACGGACTGGATCGCGTTCGTGAGGCGAGCCAGTCAGGACTGACGCTTTGTTTTCCCGGTGTCGGCTCTGCGTTCGCCCGGCAAAACGACCCGACCTGCCTGATTGTCGCCAAGGACGGGATGACCCTGCTGGTCGATGTCGGCACAAACATCCCGCGTGTGCTCTCCTCCCGGGACATCCGTGTCTGCGATTTCGACTACTACCACGTCACCCACAGCCACGCCGACCATATTGGAGGCCTGGAGGAACTCCTGCTATTCAGCCACTACGTTGTCAACAAAACACCCCGGCTCATTCTCACGGAATCGTACAAGGAACTCCTTTGGGAACGCACCCTCCGCGGCGGCTGCGAGCATCGCGAGAACAACACGTTTCAGTTCGATGACTTGGCCGATTTCACCTTTCCCAACCAGATCGCCGAGATGCCACGGGAAATTTACGAGGCGGAGGTCGAGGGCATTCGCCTTCTCATTTTTCGCACCGTGCACATCCCGACCGAGGGCGACAACTCCGGCTCGAAGTTCTGGTCTACCGGCCTGCTGATCGACGACCGGGTGATCTTCACAGCCGACACACGTTTCGATCCGCTCATCTTCGAGCAACTGCCGATGGACAACGTGGACGCCATCTTTCACGATTGTCAGTTGCACGAACCTGGCGTGGTGCATGCCACGTATGACCAGTTGAAAACGCTCGATGCCGGCCTTCGAGGCCAGATGCACCTCACCCACTACGGCGACACCTACCAAAAGTTCGATCCGGCATCGGACGGCTTCGCCGGCTTCGCCCAGCCTTGGGCTATTTACCAGTAAATAGCCCGGGCATACGTCTTGAACAATCCAGTTCCAGGATCACCTTTTCGAAGCCGCAGGAACGCCCTTGACGGTTGCTTCAGGTGGGGTGGAGACGCGTCCGCTGATATCCAGTTTGAGGATCGATCGATGCCTGAAGCGAGGGAGATCTCGCATCGTCATAATGCGCTGGCGGCGGCTCACGAGGCCAAAAACCCGCCAGCAGGCCAAGGAAGCCAGTTGGTAACTACTCGCCCGGTTTTGCTTTCAAGCACTTGGTTACCCTACAGGTATTCCTGCAGCGACTTGACGCCATAGCCGTTTCGTTTCAGCGCGGCGATGCCCTCGGCCGCAGCCTTGGCGCTGCCGATCGTCGTCATGATCGGGGTGTTTGTGTAGATGGCGCTGGTGCGAATCTTGATTTCGTCGGCTCGCGGCGCCTCGCCGGAGGGAGTGTTGATGACGAGCTGAATCTCGTTGTTTTTCAGCAAATCCAATGTGTTGGGGCGGCCCTCGGCCAGCTTGGGGATGCTCTCCACCTCAAGGCCGGCCTTGGCCAGCACGGCGGCGGTGCCGGTGGTGGAGATGAGCTTGAATCCAAGGTCGGCGAAGCGCTTGGCCAAGCCGGCGACTTCTGATTTGTGGGCATCACTCACACTAATGAACACTCTCCCTTCAAGCGGCAGTGAGCTGCCGGAAGCCATCTGCGACTTGGCGTAGGCGATGCCGAGGTCGGTGTCCAGCCCCATCACTTCGCCGGTTGATTTCATCTCGGGTGATAACAGGATGTCCTGCCCGTGAAAGCGGTTGAACGGGAAGACAGACTCTTTCACCGCCCAGTAGTTCGGCGTTAGTTCCTCCGTGAAACCAAGTTGCTCGAGCGTCTGGCCGGTCATCACCTTGGCGGCGAGCTTGGCCAGCGGCCGACCGATCGCCTTGCTGACGAACGGCACTGTGCGCGACGCGCGCGGGTTAACCTCGAGCACGTACACGGTTCCGTCCTTGATGGCGTACTGCACGTTCATCAGGCCAGTCACCTTCAACTCGCGAGCCATGGCGTCGGAGTAGCGGCGCAGGGTGTCCATGAACTCGGCCGAGAGCGTGTGCGGCGGCAGCACCATCGCGGCGTCGCCGGAATGCACGCCGGCGAACTCAACGTGCTCGAGCATCCCGCCGATGACGACGGTGGCAGCGGCGGGATCATCGTAAAGGCCAACGTCGGCGATGCAATCGACGTCCACCTCCACGGCGTCCTCGAGAAATTTATCTACCAGCACCGGCCGCTCCGGCGAGGCCTCGACGGCGGAGCGCATGTACTGGCGCAGCTCGTCGTCGGAGTAAACGATCTGCATCGCCCGACCGCCGAGCACGAAGGATGGGCGCACAAGAACCGGGTAGCTCAGCTTGGCGGACGCCTCGAGCGCCTCGACCTCGTTGGTGGCCAGACCGTTGGGCGGCTGCGGGATGTCGAGCGCGTGCAGCATGTCGGCGAACATCTCGCGGTCCTCGGCGCGCTCGATGCTCTGCGGCGAGGTGCCGATGATATTGACGCCGTTGGCCTGCAAGTCCAGCGCGAGATTGAGCGGGGTTTGGCCGCCGAACTGCGCGATCGCGCCCCAGCACTTTTCGCGTTCGTAAATGTGCAGCACGTCCTCGAGCGTCAGTGGCTCGAAGAAAAGTTTATCACTCGTGTCGTAGTCGGTGGAGACGGTTTCAGGATTGGAGTTAACCATGAGCGACTCGAGGCCCTCCTCCTTTAGCGCGAAGGCTGCGTGCACGCAGCAGTAGTCGAACTCAATGCCTTGGCCGATCCGATTCGGACCGCCGCCGAGAATCATCACTTTTCTGGTGTCGCTTGGCTGCACCTCGTCGTCGCCGCGGTCGTGTGACGAGTAGTAGTACGGCGTGTACGCCTCGAACTCCGCCGCGCAGGTGTCCACTAACCGAAAGCCGGGCACGAGGCCAAGCGCGTAGCGTTCGGCGCGCACTTCGCTCTCGGTGCGTTGGGTGAGGTGGGCGATTTGCCGGTCGGAGAACCCGAGCGACTTGGCCTTGGCTAACAAATCCCTGTCCATCTGCAAAAGGCCCGGCGCGCGCCGGGCCAAACTCGGCAAAGTAATCCACAGACCGGGGCAGGTGTCGAGCGAATCCAGATAAAAACCGTAAATGCACGCGAAAGAGTGAGCAGGCGAGCTGGTTCAAGTTGAAACACGGATTTCACGGATTACCGGGATCATCATTTATCCTGACAATCTGCATTCATCTGTGTCATGTTCTTTCGTGTATGTTTGAGTCTTGCATGGTTCCCTATCCCGGTTTGAAAATTTTGAACATTTTTGGTTGAGTCCAGTCGAAGTCCGGCGAAGATTGCGAAGGCAGTTAACAGATGAACAACATGATGAAGAAAATAGCAGTGACGATTTTGAGCGCCGGCCTGTTGGGCGGCATGGCAGCAGGCACACCGACCCGGGCGACTGAGCCGTCGGAAGCCCTCAAGCTGGCGCAACAACTCAATCAGGCGTTTGTCGAAGTAGCCGAGAGTGTATCCGAGGCGGTCGTGGTGGTGCGCGTGGCGAGCAAGCCGCAGGCGCGCGGGGCGTTTGGCAACAGCCCGTTTTTCGATCAATTACCGGAAGAGTACCGCAAGTTTTTCGAGCGACAACAGGAGGAGCGTGGGGAGAGGCCGGAGCCGCCGGCCAAGCCGCGCTCCCGCAAGCCGATCTTTGACGGGCAGGGCTCCGGCTTGGTTTACCGCGCGGACGGCATCATCCTCACCAACCGCCACGTGGTCGAGAATGCCGAAAAGGTGAAGATCGTTTTCCACGGTGGCAAGGAGTACGACGGCGAAGTGCTCGGAGTGGACCGCGAGTCCGACATCGCGGTGGTGAAGATCGATGCCACCGGTCTGGCCGCCGCGAAGATGGGCGACTCCAGCAAGACCAAGGTGGGTGAGTTCGCCATCGCGGTCGGCTCACCGTACGAGCTGGACTACAGCGTCACCGTCGGGCATGTGAGTGCCAAGGGGCGACGGGTGTTCTCCGACCAGATGATGTTCGATCAGGACTTTATCCAGACCGATGCCAGCATCAACCCCGGCAATAGCGGCGGGCCGCTGGTTAACATTTACGGCGAGGTGATCGGCATCAACACGCTCATTCGAGGCATGAACACTGGCATCGGATTTGCCGTGCCGGTGAACCTGGCCAAACGCGTCGCCGATATGCTGATCGAGGATGGCAAAGTGACCCGTGCCTGGCTCGGCGTAAGCATCACCACGCTGCGCGAGGACGACGACTACCGCGACCTAGCCGTAGGCGTTGAGGATGGCGTGGTTGTGCGGCAGTTTGTCCCCGGCGGCCCGGCGGAAAACTCCGACCTTGAGCTGGCCGATGTGATCACCTCCGTTGATGGCAACAGCGTGAAGTCGGCCGAGGAACTCAAGCGCGAGTTGCGCCACAAGAAAGCCGGTGACTCGGTGAAGATTGGCCTGATGCGAAACGGTGAGGCGCAGGAAATCAAGGTCGAGACCGGCGCGTTCCCCGATGAGTTCACCGCCGTGAACCGCACAAGTCGGCCGGCGGACAAGCCGGACACCCAGGCCAAGCTGCTCGGCATGACCGTGCAGGAGATCACTCCCGACTTGGCCAAGCGATTCGAGGCCGAGGATGAAGAGGGCGTGATCGTCACTGCGATAGAGAAAAACAGCGTTGCCGCCGAGAAAGGCATCTCGCCCGGCGACATCGTGACGCGCATCAACAGCGTTCCTGTGGGTTCGGTGGCGTCGTTCAAGACCGCACTCGAGGATGAGGACTTGAAGAAAGGAATCATCGTGCACCTAAACAGCGGCGGCAGCCAACGCTTTGAAGTGCTCAAGCAGTACGAGTAAGTTTTACTTTGCCCGTACACACCAAGCAGCGATCGCGCCGGCGATCGCGCCGGAGAGGTGCCCCTCCCATGAGATGTTCTCCCTCATGCTGCTGTTGAGCAGCGGCGGGAGAACGTTCAGGAAAATTCCCCCGTAAAAAAACAGAACCACCGAACTGACGATGGCCGAGCGCCAACTCCGCAAAAACAACGATGCGAAGAGCAGGAATGTCACCAACCCGAAGATGACAATGCTTGCGCCGATATGGGTCGAGCCGGTCCGGCCGAGGAGCCAAGTGCCCAGGCCTCCCAGCAGCCAGACGATGCCCAGCGAGCGCCACGGCTTGTAATTGCTGTTGGCGAAGAGCAGACCGAGCAGCACGATCATCGGCATGGCGTTTGAGAGGTAATGGCCGAAGTCGCCGTGCAGCAACGGCGCGAACAGCACGCCATCCAAGCCGGCGAGCGAGCGCGGCTCGATGCCAAACCTCCTCGTCAACGAGTCTCCTGTGAACGTATCGACGAGCAGCACAATACCAAGGCACAGCACGAAAACCGCCGCTCTCGAGAAGCCGCCAAGCACACTTTTTTTGTTCACGCTCATTTAAGCTTGGTCGCGGTCGGTGAACCGGTGGATCAGCCGTCGGTCTCGTTTGCTGGGTCGGCCAGATGTTTTGCTGTCCAGATCGCCGTGTTTGCGTCTAGCTTGGCGTAGTTTTTCCAGCTCTGTCAAGGGCGTATTATCCTCGGCGAAGTCGGGCACCAACCTAGCCCCGACACGCTTCCCGGTGAGGTCGATAACTTTCAGCATGCGAAAGATCGGGTTTTGGCGAACGCTGATTGTGTCGCCGATGTGAAGCAGCTTGGCAGCCTTGGCTGAGGAGCCGTTGAGCCGCACCTTGCCAGTGCGGCAGGCTTCCGCTGCCTGACTGCGAGTCTTGAACAGCCGCACAACGAACAGCCATTTGTCCACCCGCATTCCATCAAGCTTGTTCATCGTGAATCAGCCAAGCGCTTGGCCCAGTGTCAGAAAACACCCATCTCGGCAACCTGTGCAACATCCTTGTCGCCCCGGCCGGAGAGGTTGACGATGATAATTTTGTCAGCGCTCAACTTCGGCGCGACTTTGATAACCTCGGCGATGGCATGGCTCGACTCAAGCGCGGGGATGATGCCCTCGAGCTTGGCCAATTTCTGAAACGCGGCCAGCGCCTCGGCGTCGGTGGCGTAGGTGTACTCGGCGCGGTCGACGTCCCGCAGCCAGGCATGCTCGGGACCGACGGCGGCATAGTCCAGCCCGGCGGAGATGCTGTGGGTGAGCTGAATCTGCCCGTTCTCGTCCTGCAGCACAAATGAGCGCGTGCCCTGCAGCACACCGAGGCCGCCGCCCTGGAATCGCGCGGCATGCTTGCCGTCGATGATCCCCTCGCCGCCGGCCTCGACGCCGGTCATCGTCACCGATTTGTCTCCAACGAACGGATAAAACAGGCCGATCGCATTCGATCCGCCGCCGACGCAGGCGATGAGGTGATCGGGCAACCGCTCCTCCTGCTCGAGCATCTGGCGGCGCGCCTCGTCGCCGATCACGCGCTGGAAGTTGCGCACCATCACCGGGTACGGGTGCGCACCGTAGGCGGTTCCAAGGATGTAGTGGGTGCCCCGGACGTTGGTGACCCAGTCCCGCATTGCCTCGTTGACAGCTTCCTTAAGCGTCTTTTGACCGGCCTCGACCGACACCACCTCCGCGCCGAGCATGCGCATGCGAAAGACATTCAGCGCCTGCCGTTTGCAATCGACCGCACCCATGTAAATGATGCACTCGAGTCCGAACATCGCTGCAACAGTGGCGGTGGCCACACCGTGCTGGCCCGCGCCGGTCTCGGCGATGATTCGAGTCTTGCCCATGCGCTTGGCCAGAAGAATTTGCCCCATAGCGTTGTTGATCTTGTGTGCGCCGGTGTGCAGCAGGTCTTCTCGTTTGAGATAGATTTTTGCACCACCAAGATCGCGGGTGAGCCGCTCAGCGTGGTAGAGCGGCGTGGGGCGTCCGCAGAACTCGCGCAGGTAATACTGCAATTCGTTTTGAAACTCGGGATCGTGCTGGGCGCGGAAATATTCATCCTCAAGCTCCTGCAGCGGGTGCATGAGCGTCTCGGGAACGTAGCGACCGCCGTACTCGCCGAAGCGACCGTTGGCGTCGGGCAGGGTTGTTTCAGCAACAGTTTCCACGCCGGGAATGTCGGCCAAAACCCGTCCCTGGCCAAGCGGCTTTTTTGTCAGCCAAGCTGCGTGCCGGCCAGCAGCGGGGTTCCGGCGAGGAACTCGGCGGCACTCAGGCACTTGGATCCCTCTTTTTGCAGGCGGATGATGCGGAGTGCCCCGTCGCCGCATCCAACAACGATGGCGTTGACGTCCGCTTGGCCAACGCGGCCCGGCTCGATACCGGTGGTTTTCACAGGCTCAACCTCAAGCAGCTTGAGCCGTTTGCCGTCGAGTCGGGTGAATACGCCGGGCCAGGGGGTGAAGGCGCGCGCGCGGTTCCAAAGTTGAGTTGCCGTCTGTGACCAATCAATACGACCCATATCACGGGTGATCTTGGCAGCGTGCGTTGCCCGGGATTCATCCTGCGGTTCGGGTATCATTTCACCCGCGACGTAGCGGGGAATCGTCTCAAACAGCAATTGGGCACCGAGCTTGGCCAAGCGGTCGTGCAATGTCTGCGCATTGTCGCTTGGCTCGATCCGCGTGGCGACTTTGCTGAGCATCGCGCCGGTATCAAGGCCTGCGTCCATCTGCATGATGGTGACGCCGGTCTCGGCTTGGTCATCGAGAAGGGCTCGCTGGATCGGCGCCGCGCCCCGGTAGGCAGGGAGAAGAGAGCCGTGGACGTTTAGGCAACCACGCGACGGGAGATCGAGAATGCTTTGCGGGAGAATTTGGCCGTAGGCTGCGACGACGATCAGGTCGAGGGCGAGTTGCTCGAGGAAACCGATGTCTCTGCGAAGTCGTTCCGGCTGGTGTACGGGGAGGTGGCAAGACTCGGCCTCGATCTTGACCGGCGGTGGCTGAAGGGTGAGTTGACGGCCCCTTGGCCGGTCCGGCTGAGTGACCACGGCGACGAGTTCGATGCCGGGTGCGTCAACGAGTGCCGCGAGGCTGGGACAGGCGAAATCCGCCGTACCCATGAACACAACTCGCAGCGGTGGAATCACGGCTCGGAGGAGGGTTATGTCTCGAGGTTGACCAGCACCT
>PVBE011221054.1_pt1 | contig 10031 bp, 9 predicted proteins | sample 1631181 | NCBI WGS metagenome assembly PVBE01 (sample SAMN08397723, study PRJNA350692) | Marine metagenome, whole genome shotgun sequencing project. | isolation source: water | place: Pacific Ocean | collected 2012-04 | reverse complement strand
TGTCGCGACCATAGCCGAACATGGCCTCAAATTGCGGCCCGAACACCAAATGGCGGCCGTCGACATCCTTCAAACCGATAGTAATAGGCCCATTTTCGACGATGGCGGAAAGTCCGGCCTCGCTCTCGCGCAAGTCGTCCTCTATGCGCCGACGCTCGGTGATATCCTGAATGGTGTCGGCGGTCCTCAGCGGTCCGCCATGATCGTCGAACTCGATCCTGGCCGTCTCATCGATCCAGACGACCGCTCCGTCGGGCTGAACAATGCGGTATTCAACCTGATAGCCGGCCGGCTCCTCGGCGCATTGCGCGACACCATCGTAGACAGCGCGCAGGCGTTGGCGGTCGTCGGGGTGAACGAAGTCGAGGTAGCGCTGGTAGCTGGAGTGGAGGTCTTCCACGGGCCGGCCGAAAATATCGGGCGCCTCGTCAGACCAGAACACGCCTCCCGAGGTCTCGAACGACCAGTACCAATAGGCCAACCGCGCGAGGCGCTGAGCCTCCTTCAACCGCATCTCGCTTTCGCGCAACGCCGCCTCCGCCTGGTCACGAGCGTCGAGTTCCGCCTGAAGGCGCGTGACCATGCCGCCCAGCATGGGAAACAGACGCCCCGTTAGACCGAACAACCCGACCGTAATGCACACCACCGCGAACAACATCGCAACCAGCGCCGCGGACACAATAGCCACGTCGATCAGCCCCAAGAAGGCCTCGGACTGCCCGATCATGATCGTATCCTACGCATGCCACGTTGCCTGTCCCGGGCTGAAACTTGGCCGTTAATCCGGGTTTGCCTTCAGACGTTACGCATTCCCAGGCGGGCTTCAGAAGGCCCGCCCGCAACCCACCGACAAGTCGTATTGGATCGCCGCTATAATCGGTAATCTGATTAAGATTTAATTAACGTCCTACAACGGGATGCCGTGGTTTCAACGACAGGGATAGCCAAGGCACAGACAAACAGAAGTCGGCCTGTTTTGCTTCAGCTTCTCTTGAACACCGGTGTGCGCTTCTCCTTGAAGGCGGCGATGCCCTCCTGTAGATCATCGCTGGCGGCGATGGCGCCGAGCAGCCGCCGGTTGCGGTAGGCGGTCTCGGGCAGGGCCGTGGGAATCACGTCGTCAGCCAATTCCTTCAGGGCCTCGATCACCATCGGGGCATAGCCGGCAACGGTATGGGCCATGGCGATAGCCGCCGTAACTTCCTCGCCGTCCGGTACCACCCGGTTGACCAGCCCGACCTGATAGGCCCTGGCCGCATCCATGGGCTCGCCAAGCAACATGATCTCCATGGCAATCTTGGGCGGCACCCGGGCGGCGAGGCCGGCGATCAGCCCGCCAGTGACACCGACCTTGGCTTCCGGATAGAGAAATTTAGTGCTTTGGGCGGCAACGCAGAGGTCGCTCATCTGCATCAACACCATGGCGCCGCCGACGCACCAGCCCTGGGTCGCACAGATCACCGGCTTGACCAGATCGACGCCGATACCGGGCACCGCGCGCCACATATCCGGCGGCGGGTCCTTGAGATCGAGACCGACCGAGAAGTGATCGCCCCGGGCGGCCAGTACGGCGGCCCGCTCGTCGCATTCGGAAAACCGCCGCCAAGCGGCCTGGAGACCGCTGACCACCGCCTCGTTAAGGGCATTGCGAACCTCGGGCCGTTCGATGGTGATGACGGCGATATCGTCCTCGACCACGTATGAAACCAAATGCTGGGACATGCTATTTTCCTTCTGCGAGCGTGGCGCGGCCGTCCACTGCCTTGGCGCCGTCGCCGGCGGCGCCGACGATCAGCGGGTTGACGTCGAGTACGGTCAGGCGCTCGCCCAGGCTGGCGGCGAGGTGGCTTACCCGGCTCGCGGCCTCGGCCACGGCGGCCACATCGGCCAGGGGCCGGCCCCTTGCGCCGTCGAGCAACGACCACAGTTTGAGACGCTTGATCATGGTCAGGGCGTAGTCCGGCGCAATCGGCGCCAGGGCGACCTGAACATCCTCGACCACCTCGACCAGGACACCACCGAAGCCGATGACAATCAACGGCCCGAAAGCCGGGTCGTAGCGGGCGCCGACAATCATTTCGGCAACACCCGTGGCCATTTCGGCCACCACACAGCCGGCCATGTCATCGAAACCGTTGCTCGCCAGGGACGCGGTGATGTCGTCCCACGCCGCGCCCACCGCATTATCGTCGGCCAGGCCGACCTTGACCCCGCCGGAATCGCTTTTGTGCACCAGGGTCGGGCTTTGCGCCTTGAGCACCACCGGATAGCCAAGCTTGTTGGCCGCCCCAATGGCGTCGTCCCGGCTTGCCGCGAAGATATCGCCGGTGGTGACGACCCCGGCCGCGCGCAACAGGGTCTTGGCTTCGATCTCACTCAACGCACCGGCCACCGGCAGTCCGTCGGGTATGGTAACGGTTTCGACCGCGGCCGCACCCGGAACCGTCGCGGCCAGACCACGGAAGGTCCTGAGACAACGTATGGCCGCTTCGATTCCCGGCAGGGACGGGTAATCGTGACGCGCCAGCGCCGGCGCCATTTCAGTACGCACCAGGCCCGCCTGGGCCGACACCAGCACCGGCTTGCCCGCCGCCTTACCGGCACTGACAAAGGCCTCCACCGTCTCGCCGATGAACGGCTGGGGTGTCATGGCCATGATGATGCAGTCGACGTTGGGGTCATTGGCGACCACCCCGGCGGCCAGGGCCGAGCGGTCCGGGCCGTAACTCTTCTGGCTGGCGCCCAGATCAATCGGCAGACGGCGATGGGGTTCCGCGTAACTGTCAGCCAGCATCGCCACGGACTCATCAGTCAGCACCGCCGACCCGAATTCCGTCGCCGCAAGCTTGTCGGTGGCCAGCACGGCGGCGCCGCCCGAGCCCGATATCACCGCATAACGCGTGCCCCGCGCCGGTGCGCAGCGGGAGATCACGTCGGCGGCGCGGATCATATCCTCGGCCTCGTCGAACAGCACCGCGCCGTAGTGGGCGGCGGCAGCCTTAAAAGCAGCGAATTCACCGGCGATGCTGGCGGTGTGCGAGGTCACCGCCCGCGCCCCGGAGGCCGAACGGCCAGCCTTGGTAATCAACACCGGCTTGCCCGCCTCGCGCGCCCGGGCCAGAGCCCGGGCGAACCGCGCCGGTGTCTTGAGGCCCTCGACATAGCAGGTAATAACCCGGCTTTCTGGGTCGTCAATGTAATGCTCGAAGACATCGACCAGTTCAAGGTCCGCCTGATTGCCAACCGAGACGCAGGCGCTGAACCCGGCGCCGGTATCAAGCGCGGCGGCATACATCTGGGTCATCAGGGCGCCGGACTGGCTGACCAGGGCAATGTTGCCGGTGGTCAGGCCGCCGCCCAGGGTAAAGACTACCGTGGGCGACAGCGCGAGGCCCCGGCTGGGCACCGCGAGGCCGAGACAATTGGGCCCGAGCAGGCGCATACCAGCGGCTCGGGCGGTCTCGACCAGAGCATTCTGGCGGCCCAGGCCCTCGGGGCCGGCCTCGGCGAAGTTGGAGGAAATCAGCACGCAGGCCTTGACCCCGGCGGCGGCGCATTCACCGACCACGCCATCGACAAACTGCGACGGCACCGCGAGGACGGCCACGTCGATATCGCCGGGAGCGTCGGCGATGGTCGGAAAGACTTCGATGCCCCGCAGGCTGTCGCGGGCCCGATTGATCGGCACGATGCGGCCCTCGTAGCCGCCGTCGATGAGATTGTGGAAGGCTCGGCCGCCGAACTTTCCAAGGTCTTCCGAGGCGCCGACCACGGCTACACTGGCGGGGTCGAGCAAATAATCGAGGCCGTCCTTCGACATGGGGATTCTCCAAAATACGCGTGCTAACTTGTAGGCGAGACTGAACCATGCCTGCGTGCAATAGACAACTCAAAGGGTCCCTATCATGACGTCAAATGCGGTTCCCACAGCACCCAACCCCGATCTGGTCATCGGGCCCGGCGGACGGCCAACCTGGAACACCGCCGAGAACCGGCGCTGGGGCTGGCATAACCTGTACCGTATCAACCGTTATGGCCTGATGCTGCGCGCCCGCGACGTCATGACCCTGCGACGCAACATTGACCTGCGCATTGCCGAGTTGCCGGCGGTGCGCCGCTTCACCGGGCTCGACTATTTCTCGGGCATGGCGGTGCTGCGCGGCGACCAGTTGCTGTTCGAGGCCTATGCTCCGGACTTCGGGCCCCATAGTCCCCACAGCATCCAGTCGATTACCAAGACGACGCTAAACCTGATGATCGGCCGGCTGGTCGAAGACGGCCGCCTCGACCTTTCCGACACGGTCGCCGACCACCTGCCGGAGATCGGCTCGGGCTACGCCGCGGCAACGCTGCGCGACGTCATAGACATGAATGTAGACAACGACTACAGCGAGGATTATGGCGACCCGGCGGCCAGTGTATTCGATCAGGAGGTCGCCATGGGCTGGCGCCTGCCCGGCCCTGACCAGAGCGACTTCAGCGCCCGCGCGTTCATTTGTAAGATCGCCAGCGACGACGTGGTGAACCGCAGCGGCGCCGCCCTTTACAAGTCATCCAACACCGACGTGCTCGAGTGGATCGTCGAGCGGCTAACGGGCCGCGCCTTGCGTGACCATCTGATCGACATCGTCGAGACCGCCGGCCTCGAGGACCACTTCTATATGTCCACCGATCGCGACGGCGTGCCGGTGCTCAACGGCGGGGCCTCCATGACGGCGCGGGATCTGGCCCGCTACGGCCAGATTTTCGCCCGTGGCGGCGTCGGTATCCACGGCCAGGCCATCGGCAGCCGCGCCTTCATCGACGAGACCCGCCACAATCCCGGCCCGACAATGCCCCCACCCCGGGACTGGCTGAGCTACGGCCGCCACATGCAGACCAACGGCCGCTGGGTCGGCCACGGTGGCTACGGCGGCCAGTACATGTTGGCTGACCCGGGAAGCGGTGTCTCAGTGGCTTTCTTCAGCGTCCTGGAAAACGAATCCGCCACAGACCAGGACTACCAGAGCGGGGTCATCAAAATGTGTCAGGAAATCACCGAGCTGCCGTTTGGCTGAGGGTTGCTATGACGCCGGTCATTGATGATGCCGGTGACGACCGTACGCAGCGTGTCCAATGTTCGCTTTCGGGGGGTACCGCCCAGCGCCGGACATTATAGGTGTCGGATCAGACCTTCCCTTTCGCCATGCCCGGACTAACATAGCTGCTGGCACATTAGACGGGGGCAGGCCACGAGCTTGTGCAACCGTTTATTCTCGAAGATTGAAGCTTGGTTATTGAACTAGATGCGTTATTTGGAGAGCGGAAATGAACGATCAGGAACGTCAAGTTCGGAAGTTTGTCTACGACACTTTTGTCGAAACGTCTTACCCGCCCGTGGTGCAGCACATTCGTGACCGGTTCGGACTGGACCGCGATCAGGTCGTGTCCATCCTGAAAAGCCTAGAGGCTCACCGACAGTTGACGCTGATACCCGGCATGGATCGAATATTCATGGCACACCCGTTTTCCGCGGTAATCACACCCTTCCTGGCTCGACTGCGCTCCGGGCGTGAGTACTTCATAAACTGCTCTTTCGACACTCTCGCTCTGCATATCTCGCTCCATGGCGCCCCCATGACAATCTCATCGTTCTGCCACCACACCGGGCAGCAAATTGAGATTTCTTTGGATGAAGGCAAAGTGGAATGGATGCACCCGGATTCTGCAATTGTCTATTTGGGCCTTCCAGCAACACAGTGGTGGGAAAACATCGTCAATACCTGCGGCAACATGTTTTTGTTCTTTGCGTCTCAGGGCGCACTCGATGATTGGCTGGCACTAACGAAGCCTGACGACCCAGGGAAAGCGTTGAGTATCGAGCAGACGCTTCATGTGGTTCAACCGGCCTATGAACATAAGCTGGAACTGGACTACGAGAGACCACAGGGAGAGGATATGAACAGACACTTCAGAAAAATTGGGCTGACCGGTCCTTTCTGGGAGTACTGAGCTGCGTTACATATTGGCCGACCCTGCCTACCAGAGCGGGGTCGTCAAAATGTGTCAGGAAATTACCGAGCTGCCGTTCGGCTTAGGGTCAGCCGGACCGCCCCTCAGTCCTCCCGGAACTTCGCCCGCAAGGCCGCCGCCTTGGCCTGCCACAGGGCCTCGCCCAGAACCTCGGTGTTGACCACCGAGCGCAGCGCCCGGCTGATCGTGGTGCGTGAGGACGCGCCCTTCCTAGCCTCGTGCATCGTCCGATTATATAGGGCCATGGTGCCGGCCGCCGAACGCATCCGACCGCACCGCCGCCGGCTCAGTGCAATTGTGAATCTAGACTATCGGCAGACCCAAACTCTTCAGCTCTTCCTCGCGCAGTGGCAAATCCGCGCTCATGAAAAACTCGTCGAGCTGAGGCGGCGGCACCGATGTTGCCGACATCATGTCGTGAACCTGCCCGCGATGATGGGTTTGGTGCATGAACAGGTGCGCGAGCACACTGGAGACAACCTCGGTATACGTCGTGCCATCCGACAGACTAAACGTGACCATCGACCCAACGGTGTCGGGCGTTGCGTTTTGGCAGAAGTCGATCAATGCCCGTCCCGCCGCCAGCTGATCCTCTGCAAGTGGCGCGAACTCTCGGTGCAGCAGGTCCCCCACAGGGTCAGGCAGAAATCGCTTGCCTGTTAGGCGTTCCAAGTACAGCCAATCCACGAACACAATGTGATCCAGGTGGACATGAATGGAGCCGAAAAAACTCGGACGGCTCGCAAAGTACGCCGACGCTGGCAGGCGCGAGCAGGCCGCGTGTAGACGATGGTTGCTCCAGTGGCTGTTTCGTGCCTACGAGATCAGGTACGCGCTGAGCCCGGGAGGCGATCCGTCCATGTCCTGATTCCTTCTAGTGGATTTGGCTTGCCTGCTAAAACGCCATCCCCCTTAGCCGTCCCCGAATTTCGCCCGCAAGGCCGCGGCCTTTGCCTGCCACAGGGGACCATCGAGGACTTCGGTGTTGACCACCGAGCGCGGCGCCCGGCCGTGCATGACCGCCAGCACCGCGTCGACGTTGGTCTTGCCGAAGCCGACCATGAGCTGGTCGGTCCAGTTCATGCCGTGGCCCGAGAGCACCACGTTGTCGAGCTTGAGCAGCGGGTCGGCGGCGGCGACGGGCTCCGGGTCGAAGACGTCGAGGCCAGCGCCAGCGATACGGCCGGCGGCCAGAACCTCGGTCAGGGCCGCTTGGTCAACGACCGGCCCGCGGGCGGCGTTGATGAGGTAGGCGGTCGGCTTCATCAGGGCGAGACGCCCGGCGTCGATCATGCCCCGGGTCTCGTCCGTCACTATGCAATGGAGCGCGACGATATCCGATTGTGCCATCAACTCGTCGAGATCGTCGACCATGCGAACCCCCAGGCTGGCGGCGGCATCGCGGTCGATGTAGGGATCGTAGGCGATGAACTTGAGATCGAACGCAGTCGCCAGACGCACCACCTCGGAACCGATATTGCCGAGGCCGACCACGCCCAGGGTGCGCCCCTCCAGCCCCAAGCCGGGATGGGCGTTCTTCCGGCCCCAGCCGTCAGGGCCGAGGCGGGTTAGCCGGTCCTTGGTCAACAACCGGGTGGTCGCCGCCAGGATCAGGGCCATGGTGCCGACCGCCGTGGGCCGGCGCACCGCGTCGGCGGCAATGGTCATCGCCACGCCGTTGGCGTTGCAGGCGGGAACATCGACATTTTCATAGCCGACACCGACCCGGGCGATGACCGTCAGCCGGCAGTCGGGCGGAAAGCTGTCGGCCGTAATCGACGCCGCCGTAGGGGTTGCGATCAGCGCGTCAACATCGATAATCTCGGCGGCGTCTACATGAGCCCTGTTGTCGATAACCCCGACCTCGATGCGGGGATCGTCGAGAAGACGTGAAATGTCGTAGCCGGGAATGGTGAAGTTGCCGTCGTCGTCGAAATAGTTGGCGGTGAACTTGATGCGGTATTTGTCCATGGGTCCTGCTCAGCTTGTCGGGTAGTTCGGCTCTTCGCCGGTAATCACTTCTATCACCGCGGTCTGACCCTTGGCCACGTGGTCGACGCCACGGCTCAGGGCGGTCTTGATATCGTCGACCTTCTCGACGGTCTCGCCATAGGCGCCCAGGGCTTCGCCGACCTTGGCGTAGTTGCCCGACAGCTTATGAATATCGAACTTGTCGGAGGCCACCGGCAAGTGCCCGGTATAGCCGCCCATGACGCTGTTCTTGAAGACGATGGTCAGCACCGGCAAGCCGCAACGCACGGCGGTCTCGACCTCCATGCCGGTCATGCCGAAGGCGGCGTCGCCCATGATGTTGACCGACAGCCAGTCGGGCCGCGCCAGCTTGGCGCCCATGGCGAGGCCGAGCCCGGCGCCAAGCTGGGTGGTCTTGCCCCAGCCCATATAACCGTGGGGCACGATGGCCTCGTAGAACAGAGTAGTCTGGTCGCGCGGGTTGCCGGCGTCGTGAGTGACTACGGTTTTGGTTCGGTCGACCACGCTCATGAGATCCCAGATAACCCGGTAGGGGCTGATCGGTTCGTCCGTGGCCGTGAGGCGCGGCATCCACTTCGCCATAAATTCATCGCGCACGGCCTTGACCTCCCTGGGCACCGCATGGTCGCCGCTACGGCCGTCGTCGCCGAGGCGATCCCTGGCCCCCTTGATAAGCTGGCTCAACGCCACCTTGGCATCGCCCACGGCGCCGAAGGACACCGGATAGTCCTTGCCGATATCGGCCTCGCAATTGGTGATCTGGGCCATGGTCTTGCCATGGGGAATGGCGGTGACGTAGTCGGACCTGGTGAAGCTGGTGCCGATACCCAGCACCAGATCGGCCTTATCCAGGAAGTGAGTAACCGTGGCCGGGCGCGAAAGGGCGCCGGTGCCGAGCGCCAGGGCGTGGTTTTCGGGGAACGCGCTCTTGGCGTTAAGCGTCGTCATCACCGGTACCTGCAACAGCTCGGCCAGTTGCTTCAACTCATCACAGGCCTGGGCGTAGAACACTCCCTGGCCGGCGACGATGACCGGCGCCTTGGCGGCCAATAGGCTGTCGAGCAGCTCGGCCATGTCTTGCGGGTCGGGCTGGGCCGCCGAACGGCGCGGCGATGCGTAATTGTAGTCGCCATCGGCCAAATCCTCACTGAGGACATCCTTGGGCGTCTCCATCATGACCACGCCGGGTTTGCCGTTGCGCAGCTGGGCAAAGGCGTTCTGCATCATCTGCGGGATGCGGCCCGTGGACATGGCGGTCTCGGCCGACTTGGTGACGTGTTTGAGGTTGAGGCTGGCGTCGAAGTTGGGCACCACGCTGCGCTCGTCACGCGGGTAACCCGTGGGCAGGTAGAGCACCGGGCTGGCGTCGGCCTGAGTTTGGGCGACGGCGCCGAAGGCGTTTTCCGAACCGGGTCCGTACTGCACCGTGGTAACGCCGATCTTGCGGCCGTCGTTCATGCGGCTGTAGCCGTCGGCGATATGGAGCGCCGTACGCTCCTGGCGCGCCAGAACCGGGCGGATCCCGACAGCGGCGCAGGAATCAATAATTTCGCTGTGGGGGAAACAGGTCAGATACTCGACCCCCTCGAACTTGAGAACCTTGGCAATGACATCGACGCCCTTCATGGCTTCCTCCTGATTCCTGTTCACGACCAGCCGATCAACTCATACCATCGGTCGTTAAGAACGACCGATGGGCGTTCAAACGCCACGCAGGCCCCCGCCGAACGGTCGGCGACGCGCAGTCGCGCTTACCAGTGGTCTTAGTGACCACTGGTGTAACAATGCCAGAAGCACGGCCGGGGCCAAGACAAAAAAAGAAGGGCCGGCTACGCCGGCCCCAAGTTGGGGGAATTGGGAAGCAGTAAGGCGCCTGAAATTCGTACGGGGGATACGGGGCAGGCGCGTCGGCATTGTTGAGACCGATTATGATGATTTGGCGACCATGCGCTCCTCGCTATGCGTTCGGCATTACCAGATCGTCGCGATGAGGCGATAGCCTGGTGAGAGCTTTGATCGAAATGTTG
>PVBE011093640.1_pt1 | contig 10031 bp, 7 predicted proteins | sample 1631181 | NCBI WGS metagenome assembly PVBE01 (sample SAMN08397723, study PRJNA350692) | Marine metagenome, whole genome shotgun sequencing project. | isolation source: water | place: Pacific Ocean | collected 2012-04 | reverse complement strand
GTGTGCAATTCGGAGGTGGGTGTGTCGACCATCTGGGCTGCCCACCGCGCCGCCTTGAGGCATTCGCGAACGGGTTTCTGGATGGGGCGAACCGCACCTGTTGAGTTGGTGACAACCAGGCGAACGGCCAAGTCGCCCTTGCTGCCGCCTGTCTTGCGCTGAAACTCTGGGAGCGCGCGGCCGATAGCGTTGATGACCGCACCAATGTGTTTGTCGGAGTCAACAGCACAGATAACAGTCGCCTTCTTCACGCTCATCAGGGCGGCCCGACGCACCGATGCGCGAATGGCCTCGTGCCTTGTGGGACTGTTGTGGCGACTGACATTGTCGGGCAGCAGCACAGCTGTCACGGTCGAGTCTCGATCACCCAACGTGGTCACTGGCCGACCCTCTGAGGTGGCGGTCCCGCTGGCAACAGCGGAGTTGAGGGCGTCCCGTCCCGCAAAGTCGGGCAGACGCTTCAGCCATCCCTTTTTCATGACGGCCTCAGGCGCCAGCAGGAGAAGGTGTTCGCTGCCACGAATGGCAGCCGCAACGTCGCGGGGGTAGGTGAATTTCGGCATTGTGAATGTCTCTCTAAGCGGGTTCCGCAGGTCAGTCTGTTCAAGGTCAGGAAATGGCTGTGGCGCAGGATAACCGAGAGTGGCCGTTTCATCGAATCGGACACTTGCGGGGGATTATCGAGAGCCTTGTCGGGATTCTTGCCGCTTGGAGAAGGCAGAAATCGGGGAGAAACCCCATGAAGTGCGGTTTTCTGTTTCTCCGATAACTCCCGTGCTTGGCGTTAGTTGTAGGTGGTTTCTACTACGTATCGGGAACAAAGCTCGAATTCTCGGGTTGTCTTCTTGATCAAATCTTTACAAAGTAGGAAGGCCCAACGACACGAGCCAAGGAGAAATGTCATGCAAGCGGTACTGAGTTCACGAATCATCATCGGCGAGAGCAACGCATTGGAGTGTGAGGGTCTCGCAGCCATTCTCTCATCCACAGACAAGCTCCAGGTGGTTCGTAAAGTCCATGACGGCCCCTCAGTTATTCGCTCGGTGGCTGCTCTGGACCCGGACATCGTCGTTATGAATGAGAGCATGCCTCTGATGGACGGCTACTCGACGCTTCGGCGCATTCGACTGTCCTACCCGCGGACCAAGGTTCTGCTGGTCTCCAGCAACGCCGCACTGGGCACTGTCCAACAAGCGCGCGACGCAGGAGCATCGGGGATCATTGTATCAAGTGATGCTGTCACGAAATTGTGCGACGCGGTCAACGATATCTTGAGCGCCGACGCTTGGATCAACTCAGGGACAGCGCCTGCGCCTGCGACGGGCACCTTGCATTGGAGTCGCGTGAGGGCGCGTACTGGTGTCAATATTCTCTCGCCACGAGAGAAGCAGGTGCTCAGCCTCGTATCTGAGGGCCTGACCTCGCGCCTCATTGCCGAACGACTGGAGGTGCGGCCGCGGACTGTCGAGGTGCACCGTCACAATATTCAGGAGAAGCTTGGCGTCCGCTCAGTTGCAGAACTGGTGAAGTTCGCCATTCGACACGGATTAGCTCATCTCTAAACGAGAGGAGCCATATTACGGAGATGCCCTAAGTCCGGGGGGGAGTGGGGCATCTCCGTTTTTCTTTCCATTGATCAGTAGAGGTCAAACTGTGCTGCGTCAGTTGCGGCGAAGAAGCCGTTGTTTGTGGCATTGGTTATAGCCAATGCCTGGAAGCGCACGCTGTTTTCGGCCAGACCGACGACGGAAGCACCGCCGACCGCAACGTAAATGTCGCCGGTAATCGGCTCAACGATCAGGCAGGCAGCCGTGGTGAAGCCCGATGAGACAGGGAAAGGCGGAAACGACCTACAGGGTTGTATAGCGCAGCATTAGCTCATCAATGCGCGCGGATTGGCGTGGGTTCGGTGGGGAGGGCCGGTGAGAGAGGTGCCAGAAGAGGATGCCGAACAGTCCGTAGCGGATGTAGTCGTCAAGGTGTTCTTGTTCTGCCGCCTCGAGAGGCCGGTGCTTTTCGTAGCCGGCGAGCAGCGCGCCCATGAGCACCTGATCAAGCGTGCCATCTGGAAAGCAGAAACCCTGAATGGCGACCCCGATGTCGAGGAGCAGTGTGTCGACGCATGCTTCCTCAAAATCGAGAACAGCGATGAGTTCGTTGTTCAGGAAGAGGACATTGTCTGGAAAGAGGTCGGCATGGATGACGCCGAATGGAAGATCATTCGGAAGTTCCTGTGCGAAGCGATTGCCTTCGGCTTCAAGAAATCGGCGATGTTTCTCTGGCAGTGTGTGTGACACGGTCGACTTACAAAAGGCGAGTGCTCTGCTCCATGACCCATTCAGCTCTGCGTCGAATCCTGGAGGGGGCCGCAACAGGCTCAAGTGCCCGGCTGCGCGTCCAATCGCCTGGGCCGTTGCGGCAGTCTGGGCTGGCTCGGCACCGGGCAGAAAGGGAAAGAGGGCAAAGAGGCGACCGTCTCTCGTGGTCAGGGCTTCGCCTGCGCGGGAGCGAATGGGGTGAGCCGTCGGACATCCGTGGAGCTTCAAGGCTCCCAGAAGAATGAACTCTTGCTCGACAGCGGCGCGGGAATGCGACAGGAACTCCCGAAAGAGATAGGCTCCATCAGCAGTATCAACTCTGTAGCTACAATTGGAGTATCCGCTCTGCTGGTAGTCTGTGGACGTGACCCCATCGATGTCGTATTGCAGAAGAGCGTCGTTGGCAGCTGAGTCCATGGTTTCATCCGTCACGGTGGGCAAGATCTTATCGTATGATTGTGCACGGGTTGAGGCCGACATCAACTGTTTCGCAACTTGATCGCACAAATGGTGTTTTAGCACCCATGAAAGGCCGCACTCACTTAATGGATGACTCGAGACACTCAGACCCGAACCTCGTCCGCGCCCTTCAAACAGACGGTGAGGAGGCTCTAGCCGAGCTTTGGGAGGTTCATTCGAATCGTCTCGCTCGAATGGTCCAGGTTCGTATGGACCCGCGCCTTTACGGCCGCCTCGAAGTGGATGACATCTTGCAGGAGGCGTTTCTTGATGCCAGGCGGCGACTGCACCATTATCTTGATGACCCGTCTCAGTCGTTCTATGTCTGGTTGCGACTCATCGTGGCGCAGACACTGGTTGATGTTCATCGCCGACACCTCGGTGCACGCATGAGGGATGTCCGCCGCGAAGCCAAGAGCCCAGCGGCCTCAACAGCATCGATGGCATTCAGCCTTGTAGCGCACATGACATCGCCGAGTCACGCCGCCATGCGTTCAGAGTTAGCTGACCAGTTGAAGGAAGCCCTTGAGTCGATGGATGAAATGGATCGTGAGATTCTCGTGCTGCGCCATTTTGAAGAGCTGACTAACAATGAGGTTTCAGAGTTGCTTGGTTTGAAGAAATCAGCCACAAGTAATCGTTATGTGCGGGCTCTCACACGGCTCAAGGGATTGCTGAGTGGTTACTTGATAGACGAAGAATGAGGCGATTCCCATGACGGAAAAACCTGATGACCGTCATCCAGTAGATGTCCTGGCCGAGCAGTTCATCCAGAAGATTCAAACTGGAATCGACACATCTATCGATGAGTTCGTTAACGAGTATCCAGAGTTTGAGTCGGAGATTCGAGCCGTTTTTCCCGCTGTGCTTGCCATCGAAAAAGCGAAGCCGCCGCCAATCGCTGACATGCTCCTACATGCCAGCCAGCTGGAAGTAGTCGGCGGCTTCAAGGTCTTGCGGGAGGTAGGGCGCGGGGGGATGGGCGTTGTCTTCGAAGCAGAGGAGATTGCCCTCGGTCGTAGCGTGGCTTTGAAGATCCTGCCGCGTGCGGCCCTGCTCTCGAAGCGTCGGTTGGATCGCTTCAAGCGCGAAGCAGGGACTGCCGCCAACCTGCATCATACGAATATCGTCCCCGTTTATTCGGTGGGCGAGGACCAGGGACTGCATTTCTACGCGATGCAACTCATTGATGGGGTCGGGCTGGACGTTGTTGTTCGAGAGTTCTCACAGCACGGACGCTCTACTTGGGTTGATTCTGGACCAGGAACGCCTGAGTGGTTCCGACTCGTGGCTGAAATGGGAATGCAGGTTTCAGGCGCCCTTGAGTACGCCCATTCAAGAGGAACACTGCATCGTGACATCAAGCCGGCGAACCTCCTTGTCGACCGAGAGAGTAATATCTGGATAACAGACTTTGGGATAGCCAAGGCCGTCGGACAGTCAACTCTTACTGGAAGTGGCGATATGGTTGGCACTCTCCAGTACATGCCGCCGGAGCAATCAGAAGGCATCTACGATGCACGCGGTGATGTTTACAGCCTTGGGTTGACCTTGTATGAACTGCTGACACAAACCCGTCCATTCGTCGGCGATTCCCCTGCCGCCCTCTTGAAGGAAATGGACCGTGGGGCTGTTTCTCCTCCGTCGCGCGTTACCCCGGGAATCCCTCGCGATCTTGAGACGATCGTACTGAAAGCGATGTCGCGAACACCGCTTCATCGCTATGAGACTGCCTGGGCCCTCGAAGATGACCTCCGCCGCTTCATTGATGGTCGACCCATTGCGGCGCGTCCGGTTTCCGCGGTCGGCCAGGTCTGGCGTTGGTGCAAGCGCAATCGCATGGTTGCTTCGTTTGCAGCGCTCGCGTTCGTTTCGGTTTGCGTAGCAGCGCTCATGGGCTGGACGGGCCTTCTGCAGACGCGGGAACTGCTTCACCAAACAGAGGCTGAGCGAGTGCGAGCTGAATCGAACCTCGGGCTGTCGTTACAAGCGTTTGACGACATTTTTGATTCGATCGCAGGGGAGAGCCTGGGCGACCGCTTGAATGCCGAGTTCGATGACCCCGATCGTGCGCCGGCTCACTCGTCGCCGGTGTCAGCTCAGAATGCTGTCATGCTTGAGCGACTTGTGGACTTCTATGATCGCTTTGCCCAAGCCAATCGCAACAACCCCATGTTGCAGCGTGCGACAGCTCGTGCCCATCGCCGCGTGGGCGACATCAACCGTGCCCTCGGTCGCCTCAAGTTGGCCCAGGTTTCCTATGGCAAGGCGATCGATGTGCTGGACCAGCTGCCAGAGACAGAGACTCTGATTGACCGTTGCGGAATCCGCAATGCGCAGGGCAGGATCCTCGCATTGCTGGGGCAAGTAGAGGAGGCGGTGGAGGCTCATCATGCTGCGCTGGCGATTCTCGAAGACGGCACCATTGCGGCCGACGACGTCCGTGCACTTTATGAGAGGATCCGTTGCAATGAGTGCCTGGGCGTCCTGACATCTGGTCCGGATCGGACGCGCGGAGGTGCTCGCCTGCGACGGCGAGGTGAGAGAGGCAGCAATTCAAACGTCGCTGCTCGCCATTTTGACCGTGCCATCGAGTTGTCTGAAATACTGACCCGAATCAAGCCGAACGAGCCTGAATCCCACCTGATGTTGGCAACCGGGCTCCGCGGCCTGGCGTTGGTGACTCGCTATACGCCGCGGCACGAAGAGAGTGTGCAGTGCCTTGTTCGTGCGACGGATATTCTGCGAATGCTCATGGAGAAGGAGCCAGATGTCGCGACCTTCAAGTATGAGTTGGCAGAGCTCATCACGTCCATGGAAATTCGGGCGCTCCTTCCGGATGAAATCGCTGATTCGTTGGCCCAGTTCGAGATGGCTCTGAGCTTTCTTTTGGAGCTGAACAAGCAGCACCCTGAAATGCCTCGATATGCGACTTCTCTTGCTCGTACCCACGGTTTGATCGGTGACATCAAACGGCAGGGGAATGATGACACCGGCGCGCTCACCAGCTATCGTGAGTCTCTTCGTGTATACAACGAGATGTTCATCGAGCGCCCAAGTATCGTAGTGGGCCGTTGGCAGTTTGCTCGTGTCCAGCAAGAGTTGGTCTTTTTGCTCGTCGACACAGGGCGCCTCGAGGAAGCCGTTCAGGCGCTTCGCGAGTCTATCAAGGGTGCCGAAGCCGCAGCTCGTGCCGGCGTTGGAGACCGCCGAAGCAGGCGTTTTCTGGAGCGTCAACAGGAGATGTTGCGGCGCTTTCAGGGCATGCTGGAAAACCCGTAGGCAACCTGAGAGAGGCCTGCTGGAGTGCGGGGACCTCGATCGGCTCAGTATAAAAGAAAGCGTCGAGCGACTCGGAGGTTGCTCGACGCTAATGATCTGAAAGAGCTGGATCTGTCAGTTACAGATTGATTCCGCTCGTTCCGTGTTCGGCGGGACGTTTGTCCCTGCCTTTGCCATTGTCTGGTTTGCTTCCTGGCTGCTTGTCACCGACGCGGGGGCCGCGACCTTCGCCGGGCTTGCCGCCACGGGGGCGACGTCCTCGGGGCTTGTCTGTTCCGCCACCTGGCTTGTCGCCATTGCGGGGGCCGCGTCCTCGGCCACGACCTTCGCCGGGCTTACCGCCACGGGGACGACGTCCGCGAGGCTTGTCTGTTTCGCCGCCTGGCTTGTCACCGACGCGGGGGCCGCGACCTTCGCCGGGCTTACCGCCACGGGGACGACGCCCGCGAGGCTTGTCTGTTTCGCCGCGAGGCTTGTCTGTTTCGCCACCTGGTTTGTCGCCGTTACGAGGGCCTCGTCCGCGTCCACGACCTCGGCCACGACCGCCACGATCGGCACGGGCCTTTTTGCGTTCTTCAGCGTCGAGCTTTCCGTCACCGTTGAGGTCATATTTCTTGAGCATCTTCTTGCGCTGCTCGGCGCTGGGTCCACGACCACCGCCTGGGCGTTGGGCGACGGCGGATGCCGTCAAAATCAATGCGACAGCCAAAAAGGCAATCAGGTTTCTCATGTTAATTCTCCAAGATGGAAGGAAGCAAAATTGCTCCATCGGTTACGTGTTCGGTTATATCTGACTCTATCGACGACCACCTCGATTGGGGCGGCGTCGACCGGAACCCTCAGGGTTACCGGTTGCGCCTGAGCGACGAGGACGGCGAGGCTCAGCTTGTGTGGCGTCCTTCATGTTCACCGTCAGGGGAAACGTTGAAGGATTGACAGTTCGGGTGATCCGTTGTCGTCCACTTGAAACGGTGAGAGTGAAATCGGGTCCACTGGGAATCAGTACCTGGACGATTCCTTGCTCATTTGTTCGACTGGAACCTCGGCCCCAATTCATAAAGGACATCCATCCCCCCGCTTCGCCCGATGCCAGAGAGACAGAAACTCGAGCGTCATTGAGTGGCGTGCCCTCAGGTGCAACGACGAGGACTTCTGCCATGCGAAACCCCTCGCCAACCATGACAGGCGATACTGTTGTTTCCTGAGCCTCATAGACCCTGAGTCCCTCTTGAGTGAACGCCTCCATGCCACCGAGCGTAACTCGAAGGCTATAGGTTCCGGGTGCGAGGTTTTCGACCGTGTACGATCCGTCGGATTGGATCCTTGCTCCGCCGCGCGGTCGACCTCGACGCCCCCTGTCCTCGGTTGCGGTTTTCTCATCGGTGCGAGTTGTAGACACGCTCAGCCTTCCGATGAGGTCCGGGTTGCTCTTGGTCACGCGTCCAACCAACGAGCCGCCTCGCGTTACCGTGATCAACAGGTTCTCATCCCCGGGATTGAAGGGCTGCTCGGTCATCGTCCACTTCCTGTCGCTCAAGCTCAGGCGTCCCAGAGCAAGAAGATCGACGTCGCGGTGAGCCAGAAACGTGCCGTCCGTCTTGGTGCGGATGCTCAGTCGAGTCGAACCGTTGCGACCACGTCGTCCGAAGCCGCCGCGATCGCGCGATTCTTCTCTGGGTTGCGCGGTCTCTTCTGTGACAGTGACTGAAAGGCGTAACCCGGAAACTGGATTGCCTGAGCTATCAACGACTTTTCCCGCCACGAGCAACGGGCCTCGGTCAAGAGTGACCGTGCCCATGTCTTTTCGCTCACCTGACTTCAGGTTTCCGAAAAGCACTTCGGCGAGAGGTGGCTGTTCGTTGCCACCAAAACCGCGAAAGGACTCTGAGTCACTCAAGCGAATGGACCCTGTCGTTCCTGCAAGGGCATCCACGACGAGCTTGCCGTCCTTGTCGGTGCGAAGGCGTTGGGTGGCGTTCATGCGTCCTTGAATACGTGACATGAAGTTTCGACTGTTGAAGCCCTCGGCTTCTTCCTCGATTTTGTTGTCGTCGTGAACTTGAACGTTCAGCCGAACCCGCGCTGCTGGACTTCCATCTGCTTCTTCCATATGCAGGACCAGAATCGGACGAACGTCGTCCAATTCCACAACCACAGAGTGATCGGTGGCGACCTCCGGAAGGAGAGTAGTGGTCTTGCCTGAGGGGCGGTGGCTGGGCGTGGCATTGAAGGTGACTTCGGAAGACGGCGTGAAGCCGCCGATTCGTGCTTCGCCGTCTCGGATGGTCCTTGTCCCCATGAGGTTCTGACCAAAGGCCCGTCCAAAGGCTCGGCCGATGGCCTCTATCTCATCGGATGCAGGCTCGTCGTCGGGGAGTTTAATTGTCCATGACGTGCGCGTTGCCTCAGTAACTGGCTCGCCCTGTTTGGTCTGCAGGGCCAGGGCTACAGTGATGGTGTCCGGGACAGTGAGCGTGACTTCGCTTGTGCCCTGCACTTTGAGTTCCACCTTGGTGCTCTTTCCCTCCAACCCGAAAAGGCGAGGGGTGACGCTTGCCTTGACGATACCATCGAATCCTGAACTCTCGTGGTTCACCTCGAAGGTGGCCTTGCCGGTCTTGGTGTCTGTCCATGCAGTCAACCGACTGAAACCTCCGCGTCCTCCGCGACCTCCGCGACCCCGAGAGCGCCCCCCGCTGTTGCCGCTATCAGGTTCAAGAGAGATCAAGAGATCGCCACCAGCCTTGCCTGACTCTGTCACTACCGTTGCGATGACGTAGCGCACAGGCTGCACGATGACGACATGGTCAGCATCCGGGTGGAGTTCTTCTGTGCCAGACTCATCACTGACATTGAGCCCGCCAAAAGCGACGTCCGTACGCGCCTCCAGTCGAAAGCGTCGCATCTGCGTGGCTTCCACCATGGCAATGCCGACACTATCGGTGCTGGCGTGCGCCAGGGACTCTGTCACCATCGAGTCGCCAAAGAAGGAGCTCATCCTCCCACGCTCGCTTCGGCCATCTGATCTGGCTTCACGCAGATCAACGCGCGCGTTCGTTACGGGGTTCTGGTCCGCATCCAACACCAAGACGCGCAGAGTCTCGACAATTGCGGAATCCTCTCGAACGACCAAGGCCTCTTTGGTCTTGTCTGCTCCATCGGTCATCACTTTTGGGAGCAGTGCAGGCTCGGTTCTTCTGCGCGCGGTGTTGTCGGCAGTCTCTTCCACTTCGGTGTCGTAGCCACCCAGGTCTGTTCCCCCGTCATCTGACAGGAAGTCAGACATCACAAAGGTCAGTGCCCCCACGAGCAGGAGAGAGACTGCGATGATTGATAGTCGCTTGACGTTCATTGCTGTGTGTTCCTATGGGCCTAGATGTCGCGACCACGGCCCTGGCCACCGCGCCATCCTCTGCTTGGAGAGAGCTCATCCTTTTGAAGGGTCTTGTCTTCGTTCTCATCGAGTTCCTCGAAGAGTTCGGTTAAATCGGCGCTTGTGATGGCCTCGTCATCGTTCATGTCAAGCAGGCGTGAGATCATGGAGTCCATGCTTCCCATCATCCCGCCGCGCCGACCAGAGCCCCAGCCGCGATTTTCGCCACCGTCGGATTGCTCGGCACGCTCAGCAGCTTTTTTCGCCTGCAATTCGCTGGTCTTAAGGAGTGCGGCAAGGAGCGCCTTTGAGGGGAAGTTACCCTGTTTATCAGCGGCGTACCCGGCACAGAATGACTTCCATTCCTCCTGAGTGATATCGCCGCTTGAGTCCTTGTCGGCTGTGGCTAAGACGAGGCGGTCAGCGATTCCATCCATCATGGACCGCCGCCGCGGGCGTTCGCTATCGGCATTTCCGCGTTCACCGCGTTCACCACGTTCACCGCGTTCACCGCGTTTACGAGTCGTATTGTTGTTTAGGAATATTACAGTATAATGTTATTACTAAAACAGGAGTAGTAACAGTAGTAGTAGTAGTAG
>PVBE010046917.1_pt1 | contig 10032 bp, 11 predicted proteins | sample 1631181 | NCBI WGS metagenome assembly PVBE01 (sample SAMN08397723, study PRJNA350692) | Marine metagenome, whole genome shotgun sequencing project. | isolation source: water | place: Pacific Ocean | collected 2012-04 | reverse complement strand
GAAAAGTAGCACGTTCATGCATGAATACAACACTGTGCTGCGAAAAGTAGCGCGTTTGCACATAAACATACAGCGCGTCCGCAAACAATGCAATTTACATGCATAAAAACAGTACGTTTCTGCAACAAATGTAGTGTTCATGCATAAGAACGTTACTTTTCTGTAACACATGTAAGGTTTGTTCATAAACATGCAACTTTTCAAGGCCTCCCTTAAGGGCGGGGGCCGGCATCGGGCGCGGTGATGTAGGACCCGAGCTGATCGTTTTGCCTGCTGACCAGGATGGCGTAGAAGCTCTGGGTTCGCTTGCGCAACCTGGCCAGCCGTTTGTCGGCTGCGGATGATCGGTTTGCTGCGGGCTCCGATGTGCCAGATTCAGCGGCAGGGGGGTTGCTTGCCGTTCCCTGCTGCCTGAGTTGCTGCAGTTCTCTGTGGGATTGGATGGCCCATGCCAGTAGCAGGAGTACCGCAACGGACAGGCCGATCAAGCATAGCGTCGCCGTTCGACTCAACTGCAAGCTCGCGAAGATTCGTCGGCTGTGCTGGGCCACGGACCGCTGAACTGGGAGACGACAGCTGGACAGCTGATCCGCGAACACCTGCCCATTGGCCTGCCTGCCGCTTTGTTCCTTGCTGAGCGCTCTCAGGCAGACCTGCTCCAACGCCTCGGAGATCTGCGGTCTCAGCTGACGAGGTGGCACAGGAGTCTTCCGCAGAATGGCTCCCAGCACGACGGTCTCGGATGTGCCTTGGAAGGGGACCTGGCCGGTCAATATCTGGTACAGCATCACCCCGAGCGCCCAGACATCGGTGCGTGGGTCCATCGAGTTCTTGTCGCCCGTCGCCTGTTCGGGAGACATATAGAAAGCCGTCCCCATGATCTCACCGGTCTGGGTCAGGGTGGAGGCGTCCAGCTCCCAACGGGCCAGCCCAAAATCCGTGATGATCGCCCGACCGTCTTCCGAGAGCAGGATGTTGCTCGGCTTCAGATCCCGGTGGATCACCTGATTCTGGTGCGCATGGCCCATCCCGCGGGCAACCTGCTCCAGCAGCTGCAGCTGGTTGTCGAGAGCCAGTCCCCGCTTGATCGCATGGCCCAGGGTGCCGCCCTCCACGTAGGCCATCGAGATGTAGTGCGCCGGTGGTTTGTCCTCCACCCTCAGGTCGGCGCCGATGTCGTAGACGGTGATGATGTTGGGGTGGTTGAGACGGGCCGCGACCTGGGCCTCCCGGTGAAGTCTCTGGACCAGCAAGTTCAGGTCGTCCACCCGCCGTAGCAGTTTCAGCGCCACCTCGCGCTGCATCTCCCAGTCCCAGGCCAGATACACGTCCCCCACACCGCCGCGACCCGGCGGACGCACCAGGTGATACCGCTGGTAGTGCGGGTCGGGATGAGAGCCCTCTGGAGAGAGTGAAAAGGTCGGGGCGCGGTGCACCTGAAACTGGGTCGGAGACTGCTGGACGACCTGCTGGTTCAACTCGATGAAGGCTTCGACCGAAAGGCGCCTCCGACGCACCAAGACCTGCCCCAGCCTCAGGATCTTGCCCGCTTCGCGAGCCCGCTCGACCTCTGATTTGCAGTCATCCAGTTCCTGCCGATCGACGAGCCCGCGCGCCTGAGCCAGCGCGCCTGAGCCAGCTGGCCGAGCAGCTCATCGCCAGTGGCTTCGCATTCGACGGGATCTTCGCCGAACATGAGCCCCAGGACGCGGTTCATCAATTTTCCTTCCGGCTCTTGGGGGGCTTGGCCAGCGGAAGGCTCTGACATGCCGCTTATTATAGCGTTCCGCGGCAGGCGCTGCCATGTGCGCCGCAGACCTCAACGCCGTGATGTCCGGACTGTTCCGCTGCGGTCAGTTGGCCGGCCTTGTTCGACTACCCTCCGACGCGCGTGGTCTGAATCCGCTGGACGCTCCACTTGCCGTGTTGGCCCTGACGCAGCAGCGCTCGGGATCGGTAGAGCCAGTGAGGTGTCGCGACTGTTGCCGGAAGCACCATCACGGGTGCCACCACCGAGGCCGGTGCCGCCATCAACTGGAGGAAGCTGGTGTGCCCAGCCTCTGCGGGGCCAGCCATGGTGAACTGAAGACCCCTGGGCTGGAGGATGGTTCCGTCGGTTACTTCCAGAGTTACCTCCACCGACTGTCCAGCGGGGACGTCGACCGTTCCGGCGGCCAGTGAGATCTGCGCGGTCACCTGCCCCTGATTGATGAACCGCAAGCGACCCGCGTGGAGTTCGACATGGCTTGGGTCGTCTTTCAGGCGCAACATGCCGCCGCTCGAGAGACTCATCTGGGAGCCGTCGGTGAAGCGTATCTGACCCGTGCCGTGTGTGGCTCGGATGAACATGCCGGCCTCGGGCGCGCCGTCGAGTGTGGTCCAGGGGCCTTCGGGGAAGCGGGTGACCTCGAACTTGCCTTGCAATTGGACCCAGGAGGCTGCTTGCTGCGTTGCTGTGTGTTTCTGACGTGGGGTGGATGGCCGCACCAGGTCGTGTTGTAGCAGCCAGAAAAGGCATGCGGCTGCCAGGCCCGCTGCCGCTAGCACTCCCAGGGGGGGGCGGGCTCGTGGCTCGGCGGGAGCGGTCTGTCCCGACTTGGGTGCCCCGAGAGAGTTCATCACACGCCGCGTGAAGGCTCGGGAGTCGAACGGCGCCTGGGTGGTCTCGAGCATCCGGTCGACATTGCTCAGCTCGGCGAGGCGGCGGAGCGCTTCCGGGTTCTGTTCGAGTTGACCCGCGAGATGGTCGGCTTCGCGTTCTTCCAGTTCGCCGTCGAGATAGCTGGCTAGTTTCTGGTCCAGATCCTTCATCTTTGGGCCCCTCGTGACAACTGGCGCTGCACGCAGTCGCGGAGTTTTTCGCGAATGCTGAACAGCAGCACTTTCACCGCGCCGGGCGATTTGCCGAGCATCAGTGCAACGTCTCGGATGGAGGCGCCCTGGCGGTATCTCAAGTTGATGATCGACCGATCTCGCACGGTGAGTTTCTCGAGGCAGTGCTCTAGCGCCTCGATGCGAGCTTCGTCGAGCGATTCGGCGTCCGCTCGGTCGGCGGTCAGCGTGCTGTTCATCAGGAAGGCCAGATAGTTCTGCCCTTTCTGAGCTGTCATTCGCCGGTTCTTCAGTTCTGCGAGCAGCAGGTTGCGGGCTATTTGTTTCAGCCAGGCGAAAAAATCGGTGCCCGGCTGGTAGCTGTCGATGTGGAGGAAGGCTTTGACGAAGGCTTCGTGGGCAATCTCGTTGACGTCCACGTTGCCCGAGGTGGTCGCGGACAGCGCGCGGCGCAGCCGCTCCTGGTAAGCAGAGACGATCTTCGCATAGTCCTCCACGCAGCCTTGACGGACATTGAGGATCGCGATTTCGACCTCGGAAAAGACGGCACTATCCCGCTGGATCACAGAGGTCGGCATTTTCGTACAAACCACCACATAGGTTCAGTGCTCGCCTGGTTTAGAGGTTAGTGGTTTTCTGGGTGGCATTCTCACGCATATTCTCGCAGAAGCAGAGAGTGATGGGCAAGAGGAAGCCGTCAACCGAGCCTCTCCGTCATCCAGAGTGGGGGTCGCACATACCGGCCTCACACCCACAGGAGGCCGGACAGATGGGTTCCCCGTCAGGGAGATGTCAGCGGCTAGTTCCAGACCCACATCACGAAGAGCTCAAGCAAAAGGAAGGCGCATGCAATGGTGAAACATCCGGTGATGATGGACTTGCGCCTGAGGATGTCCCTGACGAGGAACGCGCACAGGCCTAGCACCGACAGAAGCATGCAGGTGACGTCCTTCTTGTGCTGCTCGGGGATCGTCAGTCGATCCGAACCGACTCCTTTGTTGCCCATGGCATAAAAGGCAACGAGGAGGAGCACGAACGCCAGGAACACGCGTTCGGCTTCGTCCGATGCTCTCGGGGCGGTCTGGTCGTGGCTCGTCCATGGATGTGCCCGGAGGTGGATTGCCCAGAGGGCGAGCGGCAGCGCGGCCAAGCCCAGGAATGGACTGAAAATTGCCGAGAGGCCGCCCAGAATGCCGACCCATGCCAGCAGGTTGGGCACCTGATTTTTTTCGATGAGTTCCCCCGGTCTTTGCGTCTGGTCTTTGCCGGATGTCTCGCTGTGCTGGGATGACTGGAGCCAGCTCAGCGGAGATTCAGCTGCCAATCTTAGTAGGATCACCAACCGTGTGTCTGGTGGGAGGGATGCCGAACGTCCACGGATTGCCTCCTGCGCTCCCCATCCCAGGCGTGGCTGACCCGCGCGGACGGGACGGCGAGATCGTGATGTCCAGACCAGAGGAGACGACCAGACCCCGGAAACTCCTGATTTGACTCCCGGATCAGATCATCTATCCTGACCCCACAGCCTTATCGTCTTCCAGGGGTCTTGTATGTCTGAAAACGGTTTCAAGTACGAGCCGATGTACCCGCTGGGCGAGGATCGGACCTCGTACCGGCTGCTCACCGACGAACACGTCTCCACCGCGTCCTTCGAGGGCACGCAGATTCTCAAGGTTGACAGCCAGGCGCTGACCCAGCTGGCCCGGCAGTCGCTGAGCGACATCAACTATTTCTATCGCACGCGGCACCTGGAGTCGCTGAGGCGGATTCTGGACGATCCCGAGGCATCGGAGAACGACCGCTACGTGGCGCTGGCTCTGCTCAAGAACGCCGTGGTCTCCTCTGCGGGTGTATTGCCGAGCTGTCAGGACACCGGCACGGTCAAGGTCTACGGCCTCAAGGGGCAGCAGGTCTGGACCGACTTCGACGACGCGGAGGCACTGACCCGTGGGTTCTACAAGACCTATCAGACGGAGAATCTCCGTTATTCGCAGAACTCCCCGCTGACGATGTTCAAGGAGGCCAATACCGGAAACAACCTGCCGGCGCAGATCGACCTTCACGCGGTTCCGGGTGATGCCTACAAGCTGCTGTTCATGGCCAAGGGTGGTGGCTCGGCAAACAAGATGATGCTGTTCCAGGAGACCAAGGCGATCCTCAACCCCAAGACCCTGCCGGTCTGGATCGAGCAGAAGATGCGGACATTGGGGACTGCGGCCTGCCCGCCGTATCATCTGGCCCTTGTGGTGGGTGGCACCAGCGCCGAGAACACGATGAAGACGCTGACCCTGGCCACCGCCGGCTATCTGGACAATCTGCCAACGCAGGGGGGGCGAGCGGGCTCCGCGTTTCGGGATCTCGAGCTCGAAGCGCAGATCTTTGCCATTTCGCAGCAGCTCGGCATCGGCGCACAGTTCGGTGGCAAGTACTTCGCCCACGATGTGCGGGTGGTCCGCTTGCCGCGCCATGGCGCGTCGTTGCCCGTCGGGCTGGGCATCAGCTGCAGCGCCGACCGCAACATACTGGGCAAGATCACGGCCGAGGGGGTGTTCATCGAGGAGCTCGACCGGGATCCGGCGCGGTTCTTGCCGGAAGAGGAGGTCAGCTCGGGTGAGACGGTTCAGATCGACCTGAATCAGCCGATGGATCGCATTCGGGAACAGCTCAGCCAGCATCCGGTGCAGACCCGCGTGATGCTGTCAGGGACGATGGTCGTTGCGCGCGACATTGCGCACGCCCGCTTTCGCGAGATGCTGGAGCGTGGCGAGCAACTGCCGCAGTACCTCAAGGACCACCCGATCTATTACGCCGGTCCGGCCAAGACTCCGGAGGGATACGCGTCCGGCAGCTTCGGACCGACCACCGCAGCGCGGATGGATCCGTATGTCGCCCTGCTGCAGGAGCATGGTGCGTCGCTGGTGATGCTGGCCAAGGGGAATCGGTCCAGGCAAGTAGTCGATGCGTGTAGCAGATACGGTGGCTTCTATCTGGGTTCGATTGGTGGGCCGGCGGCAGTGCTGGCCCACGACAGCATCACCAAGGTCGAGCAGCGCGACTTTCACGAGCTCGGCATGGAGTCTGTCTGGGAGATCACCGTCAAGGACTTCCCCGCGTTCATTGTCATCGACGACAAGGGGAACGATTTCTTCGAGGGGTTGATCCCGAGCAAGTGAGATGAGCGAGCAGCCCCGCAGATTCACGCGCCGCCGGCTGCTGATCGCCGGAGCGGTGACGGCGGGAGGGCTGCTGACCTATCGCCTCACCGGCTATCGCGATCTGTCCTGGAAGGGCCAGGTGCTCTCGGCGCGCCAGGCGCTGATCCTGATCGCCGCGGCGGAGGCGCTCCTGCCGCCAATCGAAGGGCAACCGGATTTGAGATCCGTCGCGCTCGGGGTCGACCGCTATGCTCTCGCCCTGCCGCCGGCCGTCCGGGCCGAGCTGGACCAGCTGTTCCTGCTGATCGAGCACGGTGCGACGCCGCTGCTGTTCGGTCTGGAGCGCTTCACGCGGATGGAGCCGGACGAGCGCGAGCGGTTCCTCTCCCGGCTGGCTGGCCGGGGAGGGCTGCTGGCGCAAGCCTATCGGGGGCTGCGCGACCTCTGCATGCTCGGCTACTACCAGCAGCCCGCGACCTGGAGCGGGATAGGCTACGATGGTCCCAGCGTGCCGGCTGGCGCGCTTCCGATGCGTCCGCCATACACCGCTCTGGTGGCGGCCAAGGGGCAGCTGCCACGGAGCCGGGTCCCGTGATCTTCGACACGCCTGCGCTGCCGCTGCCACTGACCGTCGATGTCGACCTGGCGGTCGTCGGCTCCGGCCCGGGGGGAGCCACCGTCGCGACCCTGGCAGCGGAGGCCGGTCTGCGAGTCGTCGTACTGGAGGCTGGCGAGTTCCTCGCTCCGACCGACATGACTCAGCGCGAAGAGGCGATGTTGCCCCGATTGTTCTGGGACGGCGGTGGCCGCACCACACGGGATCGCGCGATCAAGATCCACCAGGGCAAGGGGGTGGGCGGTTCGAGCTTGCACAACCTCAATCTCTGCAAGCGCATCCCGGCCCAGGTGCTGGCCGAGTGGCGCTCCCGAAATGGGCTGAGCAGTATGACCGACGAGGTCTGGGGCGCGCTGTATGACGAGGTGGAGCAGCTGCTGTCGATCAGCGCTGTCGAGCGTCGACGCTGGAACTCACACAACCTGTTGCTGGAGGCCGGCTGCAAGGCCCTTGGCTGGCGGGGTGGCGGGTTGCGGCACAATCGCAGTGGCTGTGTCGGCAGTGGGTTCTGCGAGCTGGGCTGCGCCTTCGACGCCAAGAACAACGCGAGCAAGGTGCTGCTTCCCCGTGCGGTGAAGGCGGGGGCGGAGTTGTTGACTCGGTGCCAGGCGGTTCGTGTGGTTCACCGAGCGGGCCGCGTCAGCGGGATCGAAGCGGTCGCGCTGGATCCGGTCACCCGGGAGCCGGTCGGTCGGGTCGAGGTCCGGGCCAAGAAGGTCTGTCTGGCGGCCTCGGCCACGGGGACTCCCGCCATCCTGCAGCGCTCGGGGGTGCCGGATCGGACGGGCGCTACTGGCAACAGCCTGCGGATTCATCCGGCGGTCGCGGTGGCGGGCGAGTTCGACCAGCGCGTGCTGGCCTGGCAAGGGATTCCTCAGACCTACGAGTGTACCGAGTTCCTCGACTTCGACGGCAACCAGCGGCGGATCTGGATCGTGCCTGCGTTCGCCCACCCGATGGGCACCGCCGTGATGATGCCCGGCCACGGTCGGTTGCATCGGCAGATGATGACACGCTACGATCGGATGGCGGTGCTCAGCGCGATGTGTCACGACACCACCGTGGGCCGGGTGCGTCCCGCGGGTGAGCTTGGCCTGTCGATCGACTACCGGCTCAACCCGGAGGACCAGGCGCAGCTGGGTGTCGGCCTGTGGGCCTGCGCCAAGCTCCTGTTTGCCGCGGGGGCCAGGCGGGTGATCGTCCCCAGCAATCCGACCCAGGTGCTGGGGCGGGGAAGTTCCCCCGAGTTCCTCAAAAAGCAGCCGATCATGCCGGGTGCGATCGACGTGACGGCGGTGCATCCGATGGGCTCTGTGCCGATGAGCGACGATCCTGCGCGCTCACCGATCGACTCGTCGGGAAAGCACCGTGAGCTGGAGGGACTCTGGGTCGCCGACGGGTCGCTGTTTCCGACCTCGATCGGCGTCCCGCCGCAGGTCTCGGTCTACGCCGTGGGTCTGCACGTCGGCCGCCAGCTCCTGCGCTAGCCGACATTCTCGCCGACCTGCTGAGGGTTGCTCGGGCGGGGATCTCCGGGTCAGTGTGCCGTAGGCGCATGACCGCTGCGCCGGTTGGATCTGAGCGCCTCCTGCCGCATCGAGAGCACGGCGCCAATAATTTCCTGAACTGAGTCTGAAGCTTCTGTGCGGCCGCGCGTCAAATCCCACACAGGCCAAGTGAAATCGAATAATTGTTTCAAACCAATATGGAGCCAGAATCATGTATAGATCAACCAGAATAGCCAGTCTGATGTTGCTCTTGATGGCCATCAGCGGGATATGCAGCGCCGATTGCATCCCTAATGGTCACAGGGGGGTCAACCACGTCATCCGGTTCAAGGGACTCGACCGGTTCGAGGGGTATCGGTTTGCCCTCTACATGTGCTACCCGGTGAACATCCCCGTTCGGGAGGTGACCGAAGGGCAGGCGATCAGTCTCTACAACTCCCGGCCGTCTCTCTACGCGCTGAAGGATGGGTGGCCGCAGGCCGATGCCTCGGGTGCGGTGGAGGGTTTTGGCTGGGAGAAACACCCTCAGTCCAAGCGGATCAGTTTCGTCAACAGTGTTCGCAACAGTGACCCGACGTACCGTATCGAGAGCGTTTACAGAGTCGTCGAGATCCGAGGTGGGCAGCTGATCCTGGAAAAGGTGTCCGAGCGGAGTCTCGATCGAGCCGGTAACCCGGTCGTCGGCCTGTGGTGCACCGCGCCAGGTCCGCCACGTTGGACCGACCTCGGCGACCCCTTTGAAATGACCCGCGGGGAGGCCGGCGTACTCGTCGGGGCAAGCATGCTTGCGCTCCTCGGCCTTCTGTTTTTGACGTCGCGCCGTCGGCGTAATAAATCAGCGGCGTCGGCGTGATACCCTACCTGGTGGCGCTGTCGATCACCCTGGCGGTGGAGGTTCCGATCGTTCTGTGGCTCTCGAGTCGTGGTGTCGGACGATCGATCGTCGCCGATGCGTTTCTGCTCAACCTGCTCACGCATCCGTTGGGCTATCTGGCAGTCACCTGGGGCTTGGTCTCTTTCGGGGCCGCCGAGTGTGCGATCGTGGGTGTCGAAGCGGCCGGATACGCCCTGGTTTCGGGGCTGAGTGGGTGGCGCTCCGTTGGGGTCGCCCTCGGGGCCAACGCGGTGACCATCGCTCTTTCGTTCACTCTGTGAGGCGGGCTCACGGTGGGTGCTCGTCCAGCGGAGGCTTCGAGTCGAGAGGGCGTCCGGGACGGGTGATTAGCTGCTAGAGGCTGGCGGTGGCGACGAGCCGGGCCACATGCCGGCCGTCGAACCAGCCCTCTTCGTAGAGCAGGATCTCCAGCTCCGGCACCAGATCGGGCAGTTCGCCGTCCCCGAGCAGAAAGTGGGCGCTCGGGTGCGGGTTGCGCTCGAGATTTCTGCGAGTCGGGTGTTCCACCACCAGCCAGCCCCCAGCTGGCAGCGCGTCGACGAACTGCGCAAACAGCGGCCGCCAGAGAAAATCGACGACGAGGATCAGGTCCCAGCTGCCGCCGGGTAGGCCGTCCGCTTCGAGGTCCCGGCGAATACAGCGGACCGCGTCTCCGGCTCGCTCCAGGGCCGTGTCTGAGACGTCGACGAGGGTGACCTCCCAGCCTCGCTCGTTCAGCCAGTGTGCGTGTCGACCGGTTCCGCCGGCCACGTCGAGGGCCCTCCCCGCCCTTGGCAGTTGCTCTGCCAGCGTGAGCAGAAATAGGCTCGGGAGGCGGGACTCCGTGGCGTTCTCGTGTCGCGTGTTCCAGCGTGCTCTGGCGTCTCGACTCATGCAGGGTCAGCGTACCAGAACGCCTCCGAGGTTGCCGTTCCGGTTCCTATGTCTCAAAATTACCGTGTGAGCGGTTCCAAAGTCATTTCCTTGCTGAAGATCGGCGAACGGCAGGTGGTTATCGGCCGAACTCCTTTCCGGATCGGTCGAGAT
>PVBE012682246.1_pt1 | contig 10033 bp, 9 predicted proteins | sample 1631181 | NCBI WGS metagenome assembly PVBE01 (sample SAMN08397723, study PRJNA350692) | Marine metagenome, whole genome shotgun sequencing project. | isolation source: water | place: Pacific Ocean | collected 2012-04 | reverse complement strand
CGACACGATGCGATGCGATGCGATGCGATGCGATGCGATGCGATACGATACGATACGATGCGATGCGATGCGATGCGATGCGATACGCTACGCTACGCTACGCTACGATACTATACGATACGATTGATACGATGCGATGCGATGCGATGCCGATGCCGATGCCGATGCCGATGCCGATGCCGATACCGATACCGGGTTGGCAGGACCCTACGAAATCACTCACGACTGCTCGGAGACCTACGGCTTCATCGACGTAGTAGGCACCTCGTTCGACTGGGGCTTTGACGAATCAACCGAGACCGTCCTCGAGGTTCCGTTTCTTTCAGTGGCCTGGTACATGAGCGATACACTCGATCAGGCGGTCTTCCTCGCGGCTGATAGCGCAGATGTCTGCGGCATCGCAGGCGAGATCGCAGCAGGCACCTACACCGGTGCAGCCTGGACTTTCCGGGTCTCTGACTGGTCCAGCCCATACACAGGCTCAATCGATGTCGATGAGTTTCCTGGGGCAATCGGTGATGGCGTAACTGACCTCTCAGTTCAGTTCTACGCTGTGGTCGAGGAGCTCGGTGGTGCCATTGGCTTCCCAGGCAACGATGGCTCGGTGAACTTCACGCCCACCGTCACGCCTGGTGGCTGGGGCTATGCCACGGTGAGCATCAGCTCCTACGAGTCCTCCATCGGTGAGACCGTGGCAGAGGTAAGTGGCGACATCGAGGCCTGTCACTGCGAGGCCCTTGAGGGCTTTGCGATGCCAGATGCCTCCGGACCTCCGAGCAAGTAGGTAGAATAGGCCCGGCGCTGCCCCGCAGCGCCGGGTTTCTTCATTACCCCAAGAGGAGTTGATCATGAGCAGGTGGCAACACCCGGCATGTCTGAGTGCATTGATCCTCGCTGGCTGTGGACTCGGAAAGGTCAGCAGCAGCACCGAGTGTGAGGAAGGCTACACCAAGGCCGACGATGGCAAGTGCTACCCGTCGGGACTCGACGGTGACTCCGATGCGGACGCGGACGCGGACTCCGACACCGACTCTGATGCAGACGGTGACACGGATACGGATGCGGATGCAGATGCAGACGCAGGGTCCTGCGAGGCTTCCATCACGGGTAGCATCGACGGCACATCCGTGACCATCGACAACATCGCCTGGGGTGCAACCAATGCCATCGGCTTTGTCATGGGCGTCTCTGGCGGAGATGCCTGTGAGGTCGCGTCCAACCCCGAGGCAAGTGACATGGACCAGCTGGTCTTCTTCTTAGCGGGCTGGAAGTCCGGAGAGGTCGGCGAGGTGCTGATTCGCGAAGGTGGCAGTGTGGAAGAGCCGCCCCCCTTCGACACCGGCATACCACCCGAGGAAGAGATGAGCGCCATGGTGGACTTCATTCCCGCCTCTGGTGGTGATGAGCCGACAATCACATCGTTTAGCAGCGGTTCTCTCACGCTGGACCAGAACGGGCCCACCAATCGCGGCCTCATTGGAAGCATCAACGCCAGTAGTGATGGGGGAGCGAGCGTGAGTGGCAGCTACAGTGCCTGCTGGTGCCAGCCCATTGTGGAGATGCTCGAGAGCTTCGGCGACGAAGGCGAGCCCGAGTAGCCTCTCAGACCTCGGTCACCTCGTTCCACTCGGCATCGCCCGACTTCTTGCGGCGAGCCACCAGAAAGCCCACCAGTCCGACTATGCCCAGGGCAGGGGCCAGGACAATGGGTGATGTTGGCCGATGGGCCAGGTAGTAGCCCACCCACTTGTCTGCGCGGATGTTCGGCTTTCCACCCTCTGGACCCGTGAAGGTGGTGCTCTCCGCAGCTGCACTGATCGCGGCATCCAGGGCCGCTCCTTCCAGGCTGCCTGCACGCGCCCAGATGGCCACAAGACCCCGGTCATAGGGGGCGGCAATGAGGCGGATGGCGTTGATGCCCTCCCGCGGCCTGAAGAGCAAGCCCATCCGGTCTCCAACGGACACGGACTCAGCGGGTGCGATCTCCGCTGCCGCATCCCGGAAGAACAAGTCCCGAAACTCCTCGTCGACCGCAGACATGGAGTGTTCATCCACCGGAACACCGGACCAGCTCCGACCACAGGCGAACATCACATCAGGACTGCCCACAGCCACTGGCCGCAGGGCGACCCAGCAGGGCTCGGTGCCCTTCTTGGAGGCCCACAGCTTATCGGTGATCTTCCGCACGCGGGCTCGCTCCCCCCCGATGGGGGTTCGCCAGCCATCCGGCAAGACCGAGGCAAAGCCATCCTCCGCCTCCACGCTCTTTCCCGCAGTCTTGCCAGGCTTCTTCTGCAGATCGAAGGTCTGGACGAACTGCTTCAAGGCCCTCAGTCCGTTCGGCGCCTGGTGTTCATTGCACAGCACGCGGATGTGAATCACATTGCCGTAGCCGGCAAAGGCAGCCGTCTGCGCCACCGCTCGGACACCCCCCCCCAGATCGAAGGCGTGCTTCGCCCAGAGCGTGGTTCGCCCCGAAAAGGTCTCGACGTCCGATGAGAGTAGACGCACCCTCTTGCCGCCAAGCACGCCGAGCCTGCGGGCATAGTCCGCCGTGAAGGCAGCCCTGGAAGTCACGTCGATGGGCACCTGATAGTCACTCATCCACACACGAAGCGTGAGCTTGCCCTGCTTCCCTCGCGTCTCCGCTTCCAGATCGGTGTCCGACCAGCTCTTGCCCTTCCAGGAGTCCGGTAGGTCCAGTGCGCCGCCCAGGTCATTCATGCCATAGGGCTCCGCAGCCGCCACCAGACTCATCACTATCAGCACCAACCAGGCCATCTATCCCCCCCGCGATCAGACTGTTTCAGGAGAGGCGAGGATAGGACCGCCCTTGGCCAACCGCAAGAGGTGGAATGCCAACGAATTTCAAAGTCCGCCTATATCGGCGGTAGCATCGCCCAATGAACCGCCTCTCCCCCAAGGCAATCATCTCGATCGGCGCTGCCCTGGCGGCTGCGTGGGTCCTGGCACATCTGGGCACTCCGCTGGTGGAGGACAGCTTGTTCTGGTGGGTACCCAAGGGGCTCCTCTCGGCTGAACACGGTCTCACCCTGAACCTGGATGGCGCACTTCCCTCCGCCATGGGTAGCTCCACCTTGATGGGCGCCAACCTGCCCCAGTGGAGCGGCGGCCTCCCAGACTACGCCCACCCGCCCCTGTGGTACTGGTGGCTCGGTCTCTTCCTTCGCTTCTCACCCACCATCGAGGCGGTCCACCTGGCCTGCCTGGTGCCTGCGATAGCGGCAGGTGCAGGCTTTGCTGCCCTGGGGATACGCCTGGGCAAGCCCGCCTCCGGCCTGGTGGTCTTCGCTCTCCCACCCTTCCTGGCACAGCTGCTCCGGCCAGAGCTGGACCTCCCGCTGCTGGGCATTCTCCCCTGGGCGCTCCTTGCACTGCTGGACAGGCGCTGGAATCGATTCGCAGTCCTCGGTGCATTGGCCACCCTGGTAAAGGAGCCAGGCGTTCTCTTGATGGTGCCCGCAGCCGTGATTGCTCTTCGTGAGCGACGTCTGCGATGGCAGGTGCTGACGCGGATCCTGGCGCTTATGGCCTGGGGCTGGGTGCACGGGTGGCTGGACAAGCCCGAGCGCCTGCCCGACGGTGTACTGCCGTGGCTGGTGGACCTCGGAGACGTGCTGCGGATCTTCTTCATAGAGCAGGGCCGCTGGCTGCTGCTTGCCGGGCTGCCCCTCCTGTGGCGTGAACGAGCGCTGGGTGCACTGGTCGTCGTCTGGGTGCTGTTCTTCGCCACAGTAGGATTCTTCGCCAATCGAGGCACCCTGGATACCTTCACCCATGTCCGGTATCTCCTGCCTGGGATCGCAGTGGCCGTGGTTGTGATGGCGGGTCGCTGGCCCTGGCTGGCCCTGGCTGGGCTCGTCTGGCTGAGATCCGCCAGCTCCTATGGCCCAGAGGCCTCTCTCCACGGTACCGATGTGGCACGCTCCGGCCAGTCCGCAGCCCCCTGGATTCGAAGCCAGATCGCAGCCGGCCAGACCGTCTGGGTCGGCACACACCTCGCGGCAGGACTCACCCAGCCCTGGGCGGGAATGGTGGATGCACCTATCGAGGGCATACGGGTCTACAGCATCCAGACACAGGCTGGGGAGGTGACCAGCGGAAGCATCCTCATCCAGGCCAGCTACGGAGAGCCCACCGGGGCACTGACTGCAGGCCGCAGCCAAGAGGAGCTGAAGCGGTGGAGCCACGGTGAAGGCACAGTGGTCGCCCTCCGTGTGGGGGCCTCACCATGAGCTTGTTGGCTCCTGTCTGCTACCAGGATCGCTGGCTGCTTGTGGTGAACAAGCCCTGTGGCCTGGCCACCCAGTCGCCCCGGGGCGGGGGCGAGAATCTCTACGACCAGCTCCGCAAGGAGCACAGCTATGTGGGTCTGCACCACCGCCTGGACACACCCGCCTCCGGTCTGCTGCTGTTCACCCTGAGTCGCTCGGTCAACGCACGGATTGCCGAGGGCTTTCGGTCCCACCGGATCCAGCGGAACTACCAGGTCGCCGTGGTGGGTGATCCAGGCGAGTCGGGCACCTGGACGACACCCATTGATGGCAAGCAGGCGCAGACCCACTGGACCCAGAAGAGCGCCGGCGGGGGGATGACCCTGCTGGATGTCTCACTACAGACCGGACGGACCCACCAGATTCGTCGCCACGCTGCGGAACACGGTCACCCTGTCGTCGGCGATCGGCGACACGGCGGTGCAGCCGGGCGACTGTGGGGACGCCTGGCGCTTCACGCCTGCGGGCTGAGACTGAATCACCCTGTCACGGAGCAGGCGCTTTCTCTTCTGGCGGATCTGCCTCCAGATCTGGCGGATCTGTGGGGGCGGGTGGGGGCTCCTCATCATCCAGATACCCAAGCGCCTTGAGTTGAGCGAAGACCTCTCGTGAGGGTACCCGCGGACCTCGAACCGCATCGACAGGCTTGAGGTCACCCCTCAGTTTCATGATGCCTGACTCCAGCCGCTGGCCCGCCTGCTGCTGGGCGACCCCGCCGACCTGGCGCTCCGACCCATCTGGACCCACCTGGTAGACATGGCCGCCGGACTTTCGCAGGTCCAGCTCGAGTCGGTGGGTGGCGTCCACCATGCTGAGCCGAGGTGGGCCGTACAGGGTGTTCTCCGAGAGGGCCTGCGCTCACCTGCATTGCCGCCCTCGACCAGCGCGAACAGGTCCGCACCTACAGTCCCCTTCGGCGGGAGTGCACCAGCGTGATGCACAAGGGCCTGGAAGAGGTCCACATGCTCCACCACGGTGTCCACTCTGCCCTTCCGGGGCGCCCGTCCGCTGAGAATGAGAGGAACCCGGGTGAGCTCACCGAGCAGGGTGTGACCATGCTCAAAGCCACCGTGATCCCAGAACTCCTCTCCGTGGTCCGAAGTAAGAACCAAGGTGGTGTTGTCCCAGCGGCCTGCAGCCTTCAGGCCATCTACCAGGCGACCTACTGCCAGGTCAGCAGCCAGGATCTCTTCGTCGTATATCCGGCGGATGTCTTCCTGAGTCTGTGCGCTCGGTACCACCTTCCGCGCCTTCCCTCCGATCTGATCCGTGACCGAGTAGGGCACCGAGATGGTGAGCTCCCGATCGGATGTGAACCGCCCCCGAGTGCTCGGAGGAGGGGCATAGTCCATGTGAGGCTCCATGATGTGGACCAGGACGAAGACCGGCTGGGTCTGCTCCGTGATCCACCCCAGCGCCCCGTCCACGGTCTCCTCAGCGGACCGATGCAGCTCATTGGTGCTGCCCTGATAGTCATAGGTCCCAAAGCCCTGGTTGAGACCAAACTCCGGTGCGAGGAAGGTGTTGTTCATCCAAGCGGCGGTGGCGTATCCACTCTCGGAGAGAACCTCCGGGAGGGTCACAGCATCTGCGCCCAGGCGGCCAAAGGCACTGCTATCAAACGGAGCGCGCCCCACTCGATGCTGGTGGGGGTAGGTCCCAGAGAGGAGGCTGGTGAAGGAGGGCAGGGTCCAGCCTGACTGGGCATAGGACCGATGAAACCACGTTCCTTCCCGGGCCAGGGCATCCATACGCGGCGAGGTAGGACGGCGGTGACCATAGACACCGAGGTGGTCGGCCCGGAGGGTATCAACCACGACGAGTACGATGTCCGGTGGCGGCTTGGGTGTGGGTTCCCACCAACAAGACAGGAGCAGGGCGAGGAGCACCACGAGAGCTTAACCCCCAGGCACTGAGATACACTCCCTCGGGTCACGATCAGTAGGAGAGACGTGGGCGGAATCGCAGGCATCGTGCACCACCGGGGAGATCCTCCGGACCGGGATCAGGCCCAGCAACTCTCCGCTGGTGTGGCGCACAGAGGATCCGATGACAAGGGGCTGCACTACGAGCCACCCTTCGTGGGCATACAGCGCGTCTTTGCTACCCACGCCCGGCACACCCAGACCCCCAGGGTCACTGAAGACCTGGTCGTCCTCCTGGACGGACCTGCGGACCTCGATCGCCTGTGCGATGGCTGGTCGGCCCACGGTGCGGGATGTCTATCCAGCCTCTCCGGTGGTTTCGCTGCTGCGATCTGGGATCGGCGCAACAATGTACTGTGGCTCGCCCGGGACCCCACGGGAACCCGCCCCCTCTTCCTGGCACACAGCAACGGGCGAACTGCCTTTGCCTCGACGGCAGCACCGCTCCTGGGACTGGAGTGGGTCAGCCGAGAGATCGCAACGGACCAGATCGCAGAGTATCTGAGCTTCCGGTACATTCATGCCCCGCGCACCTTGCTTCGAGATCTCAGTGCCGTGCCGCCCGGGCACCTGGTGCGGATCGATGCGGCCGGAGCACGTACCGAGCGGTGGTGGTCCCCCCGCTGGTCCCCGGCCGGCGCGCCGAGCACCGATGAGGCAGACACCGCTGACCGGGTGGATGCCACTCTTCGTAGAGCGGTGGAGCGTCGAATGCACACCACCGCCCCCACCGGCATCCTTCTCTCTGGAGGACTGGACTCCACCGCCATCCTCTTTCACGCCATGCAGCTGGGTCATACCCCCACGGCCTACACCGCCTCCCTGGAGAGCAATGCAGCGGATGAGTCTCCCTTCGCCAGCCGCGTCGCAGGGATCCTCGGCGCGGCCCATGAGCTGGTGCGGATCGATGATGCAGCCATCATTCGTGCGGTCGACACCGCCACGCTGCGGATGGGGGTTCCGCTCCCCACACCCGCGGCTGTGGTGCAGCACCTGCTCATGGAGCGGATCAAGACAGATGTGCGAGTGGTGCTCTCCGGTGCCGGTGGAGATGAGGTGCTGGCAGGCCGCGGAATGGGAACCATCGCACGAAGACTGCGGAGATCACGAACCGTAGGGCGGCTCCCAGGACCTGCCCGACTGCTGGGTCGGCGAGCCGCCCGGGCCGGTGGCTGGAAGGACCTGGCCACCGCAGCGGAGGACTTTGGCCTGAGTCGAAAGATCGGGGGTTCTCGGGTCTTTGATGCTGAGGAACGGGTAGCCCTGCTCCGGGACCCTGCCATGGCACGCCCCGGTGTCCGCCACACCCTGCTTGAGCCCCTCTATCAGGAGGTCACGACCGACCCCATCAACGCCATTCTCCATGTCTGGCAGCGAGGGTGGCTCTCCGAGGACATCCTGGCTCGGGCAGACCGCTTGGCAGCCCACAGCGGCATCCAGAGTCGCTTCCCGCTCCTGGACCCGGAGCTGATGGCTCTGACTGCCAGCATTCCAGGCCCAGACAAATTGGATGTGGTCGGGCTGGGCTATCGTGGGAAGGCTCCGCTTCGCCGCGCGATGGAGGGACGCCTGCCGGCCCGGCTCCTGAATCGGCCCAAGCGCGCCAACCCCACTCCGCTTGGGCACTGGCTCAGAGGACCCGGCGCAGCATTCCTTCGAGAGCGCACAGAGCACCTGTGTGAGGCCACCTCCGGACTCTTCGTGCCCCGCACCATCCGGACGCTGTGTCGAGAGCACCTCGACGGAAGCGAGGATCACGCGCTTCAGCTGTGGACCCTGGTGCTGTTCGGTGCCTGGCTGGCCCAGCAGAAGAGCTAGTCGCCCGCTCCGTCAGCCACTGAGTCCTTCGGCGATTCCGTGGGCGCTTCGTCCTCGCTCAAATCCGGTGCGGGTCCGATGGCCTGCTCTGGAACCCCATCGACCTCGAGCAACGAGTTCGGGGGATCGGCTTCCACATCCAGATCCCGCTCGAGGAATAGCCACTGGATGACGAACATCCCGAGCCCCACGACGATGGCTGCGTCCGCCACATTGAAGGATGGCCACTCGTGGGTACGGAAATTCTCCAGGAGCCAGGCCTTCAGATCCGGGTGCTCGGTATAGACGCGGATGAAGTCCGTCACCGACTGCTTGTGGACCCTATCGATGGCATTTCCGATGGCACCGCTGGTGATCATTCCCAGCCCCACCGCCTGGAAGCGATCGTCATCGGGCAGCTGCCAGAGCATCTGCAGGAGCACGACTAGCGCCACCACCGTGAAGACGGCGAACACATGCATCCGGTACTCGAAGCTATCGAGCATGCCCATGGCTGCACCCGAGTTCCGGGCATGAACCAGGCTCAGGAAGTCCGAGATGAGCACGATCTCACCCCGCCCATATGGAATGTTCTGGGTCACCCAGATCTTGGTCGCCTGATCGATGACGATCAGGATCACGGTCCACCAGGCAAAGGCCTTGAACTTCGCCGTACGAGTCATCTCACCGAGGGACACACCACCTCCAGAGGGCATTCCCTACCCCTGAGGTGTCATAGCGTCCAGCGGGTTTCGGGGCCTGCGACGTAGTGCCCGCCGCTTTGCTATGAAAACTGGCCCGATGTCCGCCATGTCGAGCACGGCAAGAATGGCCTAAACCACAACAGTGCACGACAACCTCCGCTGGGTCAGAGCGACTGCGATAAGCCTGAAAGGAGGCAAGGCGGGGGTCGGGGTGTTGACTCTATCGCCGCGTATGCCATATTTCAGAGAACCAATGACCCGAATCATCGCCATCTCGCTGCTCTCCGCCTGCGCAGTCCGCAGCGATCCTGCACCTGTGGGGCCGGACCTGGATCTGGCTGCAGTTGACCTCAGCATGGCGCTGGAGAGCGTGCGTCCAGATCCGCTCCTGGCCTGGGCGCTCGAGCCCCACACCATCATCGACACCACCTCAGGCTGCCCTGCCATCACCCGCGTGGACCAGGATGAGGGAACGCTGGAGCACTGGGAGGGAGGCTGCGTGCAGCCTGATGGCACCCGAATCGAGGGACGGCTGAGCTGGTTCGATGGCCCCGCCACGGCCTGGGCAGCTGGCGAGGGCTTCTCTATTATTGATGCACAGGGCCTTGTGCGGCACCTCGACGGTGCTGTAGAGGTCACAGGAGAGGGCGCGCTCTGGCTCGCAGAGGCCAACGCCACCACATGTGTTGGTGAGGTGTGTGCCGAGGGTACCTCAGCGGTCGACCTGACCTACACCATTCACCCAGCAGCAGGCTATCCCCACGACTATGACCTGACCGTCAGCGGCGTGGTTGCCCCGCGGGATGATGCGGGCGCCATCGTCATCGACGGCGCCTGGAGCGTGGAGGAGACCACCTGTGCGATTGAGCCGGTCCGCGGGCTGATCGCCATCCAGCGGGCAGACCACCAGACGCTCACACTCAACGGTGCCTCCGCGTGCGATGAGTGCGCAGCATGGGTGGTCCAGGGCCGAGATGCCCCCGCCTACTGCGGCCGCATCCGCTGAGCCGGTCATCCACCTATGACTCGTGGTGAGCGCTGGCTCCTGGCGACCGCACTTCTGACCGCTCTTGGCGTTCGCCTGGTCCTCATCTGGACCTACCCCGACAACTTCAGCATGGACGGCTACCAGCGTTGGGCTGGGCGAGACCACCTGCTTGTTCAGGACTGGCTGCCTGGCACCCAGGCGGTGGTCTACCTGGTCAGCGCGCTGGGCGGTGGGATCCTGCAGATGCGAGTGGCGCTGGCGATTGTGGCCGCACTCTCTGTGGCAGCCGGCACTCTCCTGACTCGAGAGCTGGGTGGACTGGTG
>PVBE011543352.1_pt1 | contig 10033 bp, 8 predicted proteins | sample 1631181 | NCBI WGS metagenome assembly PVBE01 (sample SAMN08397723, study PRJNA350692) | Marine metagenome, whole genome shotgun sequencing project. | isolation source: water | place: Pacific Ocean | collected 2012-04 | reverse complement strand
GTTACTCACCCGTCCGCCACTCGTCGGCACCAAGGTCATCCCGAAGGAATCCCAGCGGTCCGTTACCGTTCGACTTGCATGTGTTAGGCCTACCGCCAGCGTTCAATCTGAGCCAGGATCAAACTCTCCAGTTCAAGATTGCTTCCGGAAAACGCGACCGAAGTCTTGTCTTACCGGAGTGCCCGGAATTCATCGAAATGAAAACTAGACACACTTACTGTTGTTCGGAATCGGACGCAGAAGCGCCCACACAATCTGCCTGTAAATTGTTAAAGAGCAGGGCAGGCCCGTTTGGGCTTGCCTGAAGAGGGCGCGATTATACATCCTTGGGCGGTTGGGTCAACATTTTTTGTTGGTTTTCCGCCGTTTTTTCCGTTCTTGGGCCCGGATGGGTTCTCCCGGGATTATCGATGGAAACGGTTCTTGCCGCTCAAGGCCTCATGACCCCGGTCTCGACACCCTGACAGTACCCAAAAGAGCGAGCTTCAGGTGACCTGAATCCGGGCCACCCGACGCTTTCCGACCTGCAAAACCCCCTGGGTTCCTGCTGGCAGTAAGGCCTTGGGCTCCTCCAGGCGCTCTCCATCCAGGCGCACAGCCCCCTGACTGACCAGCCTCATCGCCTCAGAGGTACTGTTCGCCAGCCCTGCTCCCTTGATGACCTGCGCAATCCCCATGCCCTGCCCCCCGGAATCCAGCGTTTTCTCTTCGATATCCTGTGGCACGGCGCCCTGCGAAAAACGATCGATAAATGCCTGTTGTGCCAGGTCGCCATCGGCCGGGGAATGAAAGCGTCCTACAATCTCACGGGCCAACTCAAATTTGATGTCCCGGGGATTCGCACCCTCTTTAGCGGACCGGCGGAGTTGGCTGATATCGCCCAGGGTCCGGAAGCTCAGCAATTCGAAGTAACGCCACATTAAATCGTCCGAGATCGACATGAGTTTTCCAAACATTTCATCCGGAGTATCTGTGATACCCACGGTATTGCCGAGCGACTTGGACATTTTCTGGACCCCATCCAGACCCTCCAGCAATGGCAGAGTGATGACCACCTGGCTGGGTTGACCATATTGCTTTTGCAGTTCACGCCCCACCAACAAGTTGAATTTCTGATCTGTTCCACCCATCTCGACGTCGGTTTTCAGTGCTACCGAATCGTAACCCTGCATCAGGGGATAGAGAAATTCGTGGATCGATATAGGTTGACCATTGCGGTAGCGCTTGGAGAAATCGTCCCGTTCCAGCATCCGTGCCACGGTATGTCGAGATGCCAGTCGGATAATGCCCTCTGCCCCAAGCTCATTGGCCCAATGTGAGTTGAACTCCACAATCGTTTTGTCAGGGTCAAGGATACGAAAGACCTGTGATTTGTAGGTGGCCGCATTCGCCTCGATTTCTTCCTGTGTCAGGGGTGGGCGAGTGACATTCTTACCACTGGGGTCTCCAATCATTCCAGTGAAATCGCCAATCAGAAACACCACCTCATGCCCCAACTGCTGAAACTGACGCATCTTGTTAATGATCACGGTATGACCTAGATGCAGATCCGGTGCGGTTGGATCAAAACCCACTTTGACGCGCAATGGCCGGCCCAGTTCCAGCCTCTCTACCAGATCGGTTTCAAGGAGGATCTCCTCAGTTCCCCGCTGAATCTCAGCAAGTGCGCTGCGGGGGTCGACTTTTTCTTTATTAACGCCCATCACGCGCGAATTCTAACCGACCGCCCAAAGGATCATGCGCCCATACCCCAGATTACCCTGATGCGAAACCGAGAAACCTGATTATTTCGTTCTGATCATCTGGTCTGGCACCAGAGTGTTTTCCCTATTCGTTCATCAGTCCGCTTGATGAAACGACATACTCCCGATGGGTCGACAAAAAAGCACACGGGTTAGGGAAGATCCACCTAGGGGCTGCATGAGAGGGGCACTAAGATCTTAAAACCCGTGATTTACCGGCCCCGGTGGGGCCCTGAACACCGCTGGCGCGACTGCGGGCAGTACTTCCTAAAAGAGTCATCACCGGCTTGTCCCGGGGAAAAGCCGAACCAATCCGAGCTAACCTCAGGCTTTACTTTAAGACTGGAACGGAAATGGCTTTGACGAATGATGAAGGTAAAGGTAAATTAACAGTTGCACCGGCGCGAAACGCGCTTTTTTTCTTGTACCCCCCTATGATCAGCAAGAAAACCCCGATTTTCGGCAAGGACCTGCGCTACCTTTCGCGCGCTACCAGCGCCCGTGCGCGGACCCTGGGCCGACCATCACACTGGGTCGCAACCCTGGTCATCGCTGTTGCGGTCGCCGTGTGGCTTGGCCGCTCGCCCGACGCCGCAGTCGAGCGTTCGTCCGAAGCGCTGCGAGTCCAGGTCGCGAGTGTCCTGGCACAAGACCCCCTGCCCCTGCCTGAACCCGCCCTGAAAACTGGTGTGAATCTGCTGCCCCCGATTCAGGGAATGAAAGGAATCGACGCGCTGCCACTTGCAGCGGGACCCGGCGCATCGACCGAGAGGGCAACCCCTGACAAAATACAGGCGATTGATCCCGGCACCAACCCGATTACGGCAGCGACCCCGGTTACGTTAACGGCCACACCCGATGCAACGCCAGGGTTAGAGGGCTCCACGCCGGCCCCGGTATCCTCCCCAAACCTGCCCGCCTGGGAACACGTTGAGATCGTCAGTGGTGATTCGCTTGTGCGCATCTTTAAGCGCCTCGACCTTGATACCGCCCAGGCTATCGTGATCAGCAAAGTGTCAGGTGCAAAAGCTTTACGCTATCTACGCCCTGGACCCTATCTCAAGATCCGTCGAGACGGTGCTGACCTTCTTGCCCTGCAATACCAGCCCGACATTCAAACCTATCTCAAGATCAGTGCAAAAGACAACGCATTCCAGGCAAGCACCATTGAGCGCGTATTCGATATTCAACAGCGCGAGGTTACCGTCGAGATTACTGACTCTCTTTATCAAAGCGCCCGTCGCAGTGGTTTACCCGACTCGGTCATCTTTCGCCTGGCACACATTTTTCAGTGGCAGATCGATTTCTCAACTGATATCCGCCGCGGCGACCGCCTGGCCGTAATATACGAAGAGCGATCTCTCGATGGGGAAAAGGTGGGTAACGGGCCGATCCTCGCGTCGACGCTTGCAGTGGACGGGAACCTGCACCATGCCATTCGTCATGTGTTTGCCGACGGCAGTGCCGGCTACTTTGCCCCGGATGGCAAAAGCCTGCAACGGGCCTTCCTGCGTGCACCTGTCTCCGCACCCCGCATCACTTCGAATTTTTCATACAAGCGTTTGCACCCGATTCTCAAGATTCGAAGGCCCCATCTAGGCGTTGACTACGGTGCACCTCGCGGTACGCCAGTGATGGCTACCGGCGAGGGTAAAGTCATCCGCGCTTCGCGCAAAGGCGGCTACGGTAAGACCATCATCATTCGACACGGTCAGCGGTACCGGACACTCTACGGCCACCTGTCGGGCTACGCTAAAGGTATCCGCAAGGGCAAATGGGTCAAGAAGGGTCAGGTTATCGGCTATGTCGGCACGACAGGTTTATCCACCGGTCCGCACCTGCATTACGAGTTTCACGTCGATGGCAAGGCACGCAATCCGCGCAAGGTGCAAATACCCCGGGCAGCCTCGATTAACAGCAAAGAAAAGTCCGCTTTCCTCAAACAGGTGAGCGGATGGCTGGCGCGACTGGAACAAGTTCGGCAGACCTGAACAACTTTTTACTCGCCGAATCCTACCCCAGACACACGGCGGCGCCCTCGATGACCCGTGCTTATATTGGACTGATGTCCGGCACCAGTGCCGATGCTATCGATGGTGTTGCGGCCACGTTCTCCACTGAAAATACCCAGATCCTGGCAACGCACTCGGCCCCGTTGTCCGAGCCCTTGCAGGCGCGGATCAAGCAGATAGTCAGCGGCGCGGCGGATCCGCTCGATGAGGTCATGGCACTGGATGTCGATCTGGCACTCGCTTTTAGCGACTGTGCGCAACAATTGATCGAACAGCTTCAATCGCCACCGGCCGCCATCGGCTGCCACGGCCAGACAGTACGTCATAGGCCGCAGCGCCAGTTCACCGTGCAACTGGGCCGGGGCGCAATCATTGCGGCGCAAACCGGTGTCCCAACGGTTGCAGATTTTCGATCCGCAGATATTGCGCTAGGGGGGCAAGGCGCACCACTGGTTCCGGCTTTTCACCAGGCGGTTTTTGGATCCGATACCGAAGATCGGGCGATCTTAAACATTGGCGGCATCGCCAATGTGACGTTACTCGGGCAAGACGGTACGGTGGGAGGTTTCGACACCGGCCCCGGCAACACCCTTATGGATTTCTGGCACCGCCAGCACCAGCGGGGCCCATGGGATGATCGTGGCAACTGGTCGCGCAGGGGAACCGTCGATGAGGCATTGCTCGCGCGCTGTCTGGCGGACCCTTATTTTGCCCTGGCTCCACCCAAATCTACCGGGCTCGAGTACTTCAATCCGGACTGGCTTCGTTCGCAGTTGAGCGGAACGGAAACCCCAGCTGATGTACAAGCGAGCCTGCGCGCATTGACTGCACGGGGGGCTTCAGACGCAATACGTCAACATCACCGCAGTGCCCGTAAGGTTTACCTGTGTGGCGGGGGCGCCAGAAATGATGCCCTCGTTGATGAGTTCCGCTCAGCACTCCCTGGTGTGGAAATCGCCACCACCACAATCCTGGGCATAGAGCCACAGTGGGTCGAGGCTTGTGCTTTCGCCTGGCTGGCGCGCCAACGGATACGACAGGAGCCAGGAAACGTACCGGCCGTTACGGGAGCCAGCCGCCCGGCCGTGCTGGGAGCACTCTACAACCCCTGACCTTCAGATTTCGAACGAGGCCCCGCAACCGCAGGTGGTGCTTGCGTTAGGGTTGTTCACGACAAAGCGCGTACCCATCAGATCGTCGATAAAATCAACCTCTGCGCCCAGAAGATACTGCAGGCTGAGTGGATCTACGACTACCTTGACCCCTTCGCGTTCAAATTCAAGATCGTCACCTGCCGGTGCTTCCTCGAACTGAAAGCCGTATTGAAATCCCGAGCACCCACCGCCCTGAACATAGACCCGCAGTCGCAGCTCAGGGTTATTTTTTGACTCGATCAGCGTGTTCAACTGGTTGACCGCGCTGTCGGTGAGAATGAGTCCGCTGGAATCGTTCATCGGTACTTTAGTGTGGCACTATCAAGAGAATATGCGGGCGAATGACTTCAGTTACAACCCTGAGTTAAGAGCGGGAAAATAAAATCACGGCGACAGCGGTAAAGCCTGCAGGCCTGTCGTTTCGTCAAAACCGAACATCAGATTCATATTCTGAATGGCCTGCCCTGCCGCTCCCTTGACCAGATTGTCCTCTACCGCCAGGATGACAGCGACGCCTCCATCCTGGGGTTGGTGGCAGGCAAGACGCAGGCAATTGGACCCCCGCACGCTACGCGTATCCGGATGAGAACCCGCTGGCATCACATCAACAAAAGGCTCATCGGCATAACGTTCGGCGTAGAGTTCGGTAAGCTCTACCCCGGTATCCAAAAGCCGCGCATAGAGAGTGGCCTCGATCCCGCGAATCATCGGCACCAGGTGGGGGACAAAGGTCAACCCCACGGACTCTCCCGCTACCTGCGCCAGGCCCTGCCTGATCTCAGGCAGATGCCGATGCCCGGCAACGCCGTAAGCCTTGAATGAATCGGAAACCTCGCACAGCAAGGAGGATACCGCCGCACCGCGCCCCGCGCCCGAGACTCCCGACTTGGCATCGGCGATGAGATTCTGGGGGTCTACCAGCCCTTGTTCCAGCAACGGCAGCAGGCCCAACACAACCGCGGTGGGATAACAACCGGGGTTTGCCACCAGCCGCGCATCACAGATCCGCTCGCGGTTCATCTCGGGCAACCCGTACACGGCTTCCGCCACCAATTCCGGGCAGGCGTGCTCCAACTGATACCATCTGCCCCACTCGTCGATATCGCGGATACGAAAATCCGCCGAGAGGTCGATCAATCGCACGCCACTGTCCATTAAGGCGCGGGCGTGAGTCATTGCTACGCCGTTAGGGGTCGCGGCGAACACCACGTCGCACCCTGCAAGGTCAGCCTCATCGGGATCACAAAAGCTCAGGTCCACGTGACCACGCAGGCTGGGAAATACATCACAGACCCGAGCCCCCTTCTCTGAGCGCGAACTGATCACCGTAATGCTTGCATCGGGGTGCGCGGTCAGCAGCCGCAACAACTCGACTCCGGTATAGCCGGTACCACCGATAACGCCTGCCTTGATCATGAGAAAGTCCGTTCAGCCGGGAGACACCGGCGTATTCTACCCCCGCTCTGCGGGCAATCCCGCTTCGCGCTCGTAACGGCTCAGCAAAATGCCCTCCTCCCCGCAACAGGGATCAGCACACTTATTAGTCTCGTGCAAAGCACTCCACCTGGGCAGATAACTGCCGACCGGGGCATTTTCGCTTGCGCAGTCACAGCCCTTGTCCGCATAAACATATACCTGCGACAAGCCCGCCTGATACCCTATCCGAGCAGCCTGTTCCAGAGTCGCCACCGGCGTCGAAGCCACATCAGCCATCTGATACGCGGGATGAAAACGTGTGATGTGCCAGGGGCTTTGAGCCCCAAGATTATTATGTATCCACTGCGCAATAGCGCGCAGATTATCCCCGCTATCATTGTGGTCAGGGATCACGTTGGTACGGGTTTCCACATGAATGCCCAGCTCATGGGCAGTCTTGATCGACTGCAGGACTTGCTGTACCGAAGCCCGGGCGCAGATCTTGCGGTAAAAAGCATCTTCCATGCTCTTGATATCTGAACACAGCACATCGATGTGCCCACGCAGCAATGCCAATGCTTCGTCAGTTACAAAGCTGTTGCTGACATAAACCGTATACAACCCCTTTTCATGGGCCAGTGCCGCTACATCGAGCACGTACTCCAGCCATACCGCGGGCTCCGAATAGGTAAAAGCGATGCCGTGCGCACCACTGTCGAGCGCGGCCTGCACCAGTGTATCGGCCGGCACAAACGCAGCCCGGGACTCGCCTCGCGCCAGCGCATCCAGCGCCTCGGTGCCCCAGGAGATCTCCAGGTTATGACAGCCCCCGCAACGGAAACTACAGCCATAACTACCCACCGAAAGAACCTTTGAGCCCGGGCGGAAATGACGCACAGGCTTATCTTCGATTCGCCCCAGATCAAGGGCCGAGATGATCCCGTACGACAGGTTGTACAACGTGCCGTTACGATTCACGTGGGCCTGACAGAACCCTCGTTGTCCATGGTGCAATCCACAACGCCACAGGCATAGATTACAGCGGGTCTTTCCCGTACTCAGCTTTTGCTGAAGCCGGGTTTCAACCAAGCGATAGGCTACATTGGGGCGTTCATTCAACAAGGTATTATTCATGTTCTAGCCGGGAAGGGGCGCCGGGACCATAATCGTACCTGCAATGATATCCTCAAGCGCAGCTAACTTCCCCCTACCGGAGGTGTGAGATTTGCACAACATGAAACCTGTGCGACATCCTGCGGCGATTCGAGTGCAAAAGCTTCTGGGATCACAGTACACCGTACTCGAATTCGACCAGCCCACCCGCAGTGCGGCCGAAGCTGCTGGGGCGATTGGGTGCACCCTTGCCCAGATCGCCAAATCATTAGTCTTCGCAGGGCCTGATGACGAACCGGTACTGATCGTCGCTTCCGGAGTTAATCGGGTTGATGAAGAGAAAGTCGGTGCACTCCTGGGGGGCGAGATCAGGCAGGTCGATGCCGCTTATGTCAAAGAAAATACCGGGTTTTCTATTGGTGGAGTAGCGCCGCTTGGCCATACCAAGCGCCTGACTGTCCTGCTGGATGGTGATCTTCAAGACTTTACCCAGATCTGGGCTGCAGCAGGCACCGCCAACGCGGTGTTCAAGTTAACACCAGTTCAACTGCAAAGCCTGACTGGTGGTAATTATTGTGAGATCAAGTCGGCGGGCATATAGTAACGCCCCGTAAGCTCACCCTGGACATGATCAAACAGTTCAGACGAACTCTCCCTTATATGAGTTGTGTTCTGGAAAATATATTCCGGTTCTTGCCAGAAGCAAGCCCATGACCGACTCGCATCCTAAATTAAGGCTATATGTAACCCAGAACTCGCCCTACGCCCGACTGGCGCGCATCATGGTTTCAGAGAAGGGGCTTAAGGACAAGGTTGAACAGATCGTCGCGCAAACGCGCTCTATCGATAGCCCATATTATGAAATCAATCCATCAGGGCGAGTGCCTTGCCTGATTCTGCCAGATGGTGTCCGCCTGGAGGAATCCCAGCTGGTGTGCAGTTATCTGGACAATCTGGATCACGCACCCCGGTTCGAACCACCCCCTGGAGACAACGGCTTTCATGTCCGACGATTAGAGGCGATGGCGCGAAGCCTTGCCGATGGGATCAGCGTATGGATCAGAGAAGGATTTCGCCCACCGCAGGAACGCTCTGCCGGCGTGATCGCCCATGAACGCAATCGGGCCGCAAGGTTGATTGAAATCTGGGAAAAAGAGGTAACGCATCCGGTGATGGGCGGCAAATTATCTAACATGGCCCAGATGACGCTGCTTGTTGCGCTCCACCTGGAGCGCTGGAACCCGGATTTTGAGTGGCGTGAGAACCACCCGAACCTGGTGAACTGGGCCGAGTCCCTGGCCGACAGACCCTCTATCCAGGAGACGATGCCTGTGGGCTGATTCAGCCACCGGGGCACTATACCCATAGCGATCAACCGAAAGTTCGAGGAGGACATCAAAATGATCCAGACAGTGGGCGATATTTCCCGTGCCAGCGCGCTCCTCTATGGCGATAAGACCGCGCTGATTATCGAAGATAAACAGTTCAGCTTCAGCCAAATTGACGCGATGGCCTGTCGAATCGCCAACGGTCTCAAGGCAGCCGGTGTAGGACCTGGAGACCGGGTGACACTGTATTCGCCCAACTGCTGGGAATGGGTCGTCAGCTATCATGGCATTGCTAAAACCGGTGCAGTGATCAACCCGATCAACGTCATGCTGACGCCCGATGAGGTCAGGTACGTTGTTGAAGACAGCGGCGCCAAAGTCATTATCGGATCGGCTGATAAGGCCGAGCCGCTACTGGATCTCAAGGGCGGTGGTGCACTCAGCGAGGTCGTATTGTTCGGCGAGCAGACGGTCGCGGGCGCTTCGTCGTTTGAGGGCTGGCTCAAAACAGGCGCTGACACCTTTGACGTGGCACAGCGCGACCGTGATGAGTTGGCAGCGATCTGCTACACATCCGGCACTACCGGTCATCCCAAAGGCGCTATGCATTCGCACCGCAACATCGTCACGAATGCTCACGGTACGGCGCTGATGCATGTGCGGACCACCCGGGATATCCTCGTCAACTCATTGCCATTGCCCCATGTCTATGGATCGGTGGTCTTTAACAGCAGCTTCATGTATGGCATGACACTGGTGGTTGTCCCAAGGTTCGAAGAAGAAGCCGTCCTGTCGGCCATTCAGCAGCACCGAGCTACTATCCTGGATGGAGTGCCCACGGTGTATTACTACCTGCTGTCCCATCCAAAGTTCGATAACTATGACTTGTCTTCTCTGACGCGCTCGATGGTGGGTGGCCAAACCCTGCCGGCGGCAAAATCAATCGAATGGACAGAGCGTGTGACCACGCCGGTTCTGGAGCTCTGGGGAATGACCGAGCTGGCCGGTGCGGCGACCGCAAACCCCTATTACGGTGACAACAAGCCGGGCACCATCGGCCTTATGTATCCCGGCAGTGAAGGCAAGATCGTGTCAGCCGATGATCCTAACGTGGAACTTGGCGCCGGCGAAGAGGGCGAGTTCATGGTTCGTGGCCCACTGGTGATGCTGGGCTATTACGGTAACGACGAGGCAACCCAGAATGCCATGGCACCGGGAAACTGGATGCATACCGGAGACATTGCGACTCGGGATGAAGATAACTATTT
>PVBE011175611.1_pt1 | contig 10033 bp, 4 predicted proteins | sample 1631181 | NCBI WGS metagenome assembly PVBE01 (sample SAMN08397723, study PRJNA350692) | Marine metagenome, whole genome shotgun sequencing project. | isolation source: water | place: Pacific Ocean | collected 2012-04 | reverse complement strand
TCCTGAGCGAAGGGTCGAGTCCTGAGATTGAGGCCATCATCAAGGGCACCCTGAAAAGGAATCTGCCGTTCGTTTACGTCCTCTGGGCCATCGTCGTCATCAACACGGCGATCGGCCTATTCAAACCGATTTTCTAGGCGAAAAGCCGAGGTGAGGGGGACACGCCGACACTTGCGCCGAGGCTTCGAGCAGCAGTGACCGGCCCCCACGACCGATACCAGGTAATAGGCTAGGCCGGACACCGCCGGGGGGAAGCGGCGATACGGCTTATTTGAACGGTCGCAGAAGGCAGATCGGGATGTCTGCCTTGAGTCAGAACCGGATATTGGGTTGCATTGGACCGAGAGCCCGGTTGTGGGCCCAAAGCGGACTTCAGATTTCAGTGTCTGCGAGCGGCGATCTCCTCCTACTCGGGTCCGCGATTGGTATTCCCCCGCTTGCCGAAGCCAGCGAACCTGAGTTCGGCATAGGATAAACCTCCCACCATTTGAGCCAGCCTGTTCCCTGTTATCGGAGATGATTTCCCTGCATTGGGTTCACATTTCCATATTCTGCAGTGTAGGTAATTGAGTTCCCAACCCATTGGGAAAGAGAGGGTTTCTGAGGGCGCACGAGGGTTCCACTCGACCCTATTTGCCGGTTTTCCCTGTACCTTCCTTAGTGAACAGGGCATTTGGGTGGAGAAGGTTCGTTTCCAGTGTCGTTTCCTCCGCCATACCCGCCAAATGAATATTCTCCGTCTTCGGTTCGCCTCGGTGCGTGGCGCAGTTCCGGAGCCAACCTCGGCATTTAGTTCCGTACCTGGTGGTACCGCGCACAGCAGCATTAACTGCGTTTCCGCCCTTGGAGCGGAATATTCTCCGATATTTTCGTACCTGGCGGAGCCAGGTACGAGAATATGGTGTCAACAAGACCAGTGGCTTGAGTAGCAGGATCACAGCTATTTTCCCTTTGAATGTCCGATACCGATTGGCGCCGGCATCGAACACGTCCAGTAATCAAGACCCGCTGCGTAGGTAATCCGATTGAACAACGATCGGTAGATTTATGGATGCTGAGACGGTTGTCACCCTTAATCATCAATATCGAGAACGATAGATGATTTCTGCTTCTGATCCGATGCAGACAGTCAGCGTTTGAAGATTCAGTGCACTATGAAACGGACTATTGCGGCGCAATCGAGGTCGGCCAAAGCAAATCATACGTTCGGACCGGCGCAATTTTCGCTGGCCCAACAGTGTCCCCAGTGTGAAATACCAATTTACCATGAGTATGAATACGCGCCGACTGCCAACGCGGTGACCCCACCAGGGCGTTCAACGATTCTTGACATGTTGATTCAGTCAAAATGGTGGGCCGAGTGGGATTCGAACCCGAGACAATCTGAGTAATTGCGCACCACTCAACGTGAAACACCACAATCACACTGAGCCGCCGGTCGCATTTCATTCGTCTTTTGGGCAACACTTTTCCGCCCGCGACGCCGTCTTTGGGTCTGCCCAGGGTGACCGCTGATATACGCTCCGGCCCGATTTCAGCTGCCGTACGTTTCAACTCGCCCCGACCAACATTATTCTTCTCTCTCTGATCGACGGATTGACACTGTCGCTAAATCGGTTTGCCATATTGGTAATGCGGATCGAGTCAGAGGCTGGTCGTCGCTCTCGCCGACCTTCATCGTGTGCTCGGTCAGTTCGATCGAGCCCGGCGCAGTTCAATGTCCGCTATGGGTCGATACTGTTGATAAAGTCGCCGAAGAAGCCGAAGAAGAGGCGGAGGTTGCCGAAGCCGAGGAAGAGGCCGAGGAAGAGGCGGAAGTTGCCGAAGCCGAAGCCGAAGAAGAGATTGTGGTCGCCGAGGCCGAGCCCGAACCGGAACCGGAAGCCGCGCCCGAACCTGAACCCGAGCCCGAACCCGACGCCGCTGCTGCGGACGCCCCAGGCGAAGCGGATGGCGCTGCTAGCGATGAGGCGGCTGAGGTTGCCGAGGCTGCAGCCGAGATCGCGTTTGAACTTACACTTGCCGAGGGTCAGAGCGAAGAGGCGGCGTCGGCCGCCGCCGACGCTGCCTTCGAATCAGCGCTCGAAGACGGGGGTGCGATCGATTCACTGGTCGAAACCGCGTCAGGCGGTGATACCGACACCGGATCCCAGGACGATTTCGGATCCGGCACCGATAGCGGCTTTGGCGTTGGAACTGGTGGATTCGGTTCCGATAGCGGAGACGATGGCGGCAGTGACGGTGGCGGATTCGATTTCAGCGGCGGAACCGACGGTGGCGGCGCCGGGACCGGCGGCGGCGGCGACGGCGGCACCGGCCCGGTCATTACCGAGACCCGCGATGACACGGTTGTCGAAGCCGATACCGGCCCCGTGGCCGTCGCCCAGGCCCCCGATCTCGACGTCACCAATGTGCTGGGTCAAGAAGACACGGCGATCCCCATTCCCATGTCGGCTGGTCTCGCCGATACAGACGGCGCCGAGACGTTGTCGGTCGTCACCATTTCGGGCGTGCCCGAAGGTGCGACCCTTTCGGCCGGTAGCCGCGATGCCGACACCGGCGACTGGACCGTCGACGCAGCGGACCTTGCCGGTCTCACTCTCACGCCGCCGGATGATTTCAGCGGCGCGATCGACCTGCAAGCGTCGGTGACGGCGACCGAGGCCGATGACTCGACCGCGACGACCACGGCAGATTTCGTCGTCAACGTTGCCGGCGTTGCCGATGCGGCCGACCTGACGGTGGCGGACGTGACCGGCGCCGAGGATGCGGCGATTCCGCTATCGATCTCCTCAAGCTTCACCGACACCGACGGTTCGGAACAGATGGCGGTGACCATCTCCGGCGTGCCCGACGGGGCAACGCTGCACATTTTCGGCACCGACATTACCTTCGAGGGCGCCTCGAACGAGATCACCGTGTACGGGACCTCGGGCGAATTTTCCGATCTCTCTATCACCCCTTCCGAGGATTCGAGCGACGCCTTTTCGCTGAACATCACCGCGGTCACCGCCGAGGACGGCACCACGGCCACGGCAAGCGCAAGCCTCGCAGTGACGGTGACAGGCGTTGCCGACGAACCCGTCGTCACGGTCCAGGATGTGGCCGGCGCCGAAGATACCTCGTTCGACCTCGACCTGGCGGCGCAGCTCGGCGACATCGACGGCTCTGAATCGATGACGATCACGATTGACGGCGTGCCGGAGGGCTCGACCCTTTCCGGCGGCTCGATCGTCGGCGGTGAAAGCGACCCCATTCTGACCGGCGGTACGGACGGCGATACGCTGGCTACCCAGACTTGGGAATTGAGCGTCAGCGACCTCAGCGACCTCACCTTTACGCCGCGAGCCGATTACAACGGCGCTTTTTCGATGCAGGTGACGGCGACGGCGACCGAAGAAGGCACCACGGCGACAACGATCGAGTCCTTCCAGGTAACGGTTGATCCGGTCAACGACGAACCGGTTGCGATCGACGTCACGGCCTCGACCGACGAAGACACGGACCTCAGCGGGAGTCTGACTGCGACCGATGCCGACGTAACCGAAAGCCTGACCTACACCGTCGCCGAGGGCGGCGAGGCCACCCAAGGCACCGCAACCGTCAATTCAGACGGCAGCTACACCTACGACATCGGCGACGAACTGCAGAGCCTTGCGGTCGGTGAAACGACCACCGATTCGTTCACCTACCAGGTGGACGATGGCGAGGGCGGAACCACCACGGCCACTGTCACCATCATCGGCACTAACGACGGTCCGGTCGCAGTTACCAATATGATTACCGGCACCGAAGACGCGCACAGCCTGACGGGATCGCTGTCGGCGCTCGATGTCGATGCCAGCGACATTTGAGAAGTTGGAGCAGTTTTTCCTTTCAGTGGTCGCCGATAGCGATTCCACCTGAACGAATGCCGCCTAGGGCAGTTCGCGCACCACGCGGATGCCGATGTTATAGCTCCACAACTGCGCCGAGTGGCTGTCGCGGGCATGCGCCGACATCAGGCGCGGAATGTAGTACCACGAGCCGCTGCGGATGACTCGTCGGCCGCAATCGCCCGATTGCCGCGCCGCGCCGTCCGCAGGCGCGCCATCATGATTGGGGTTCCAGCAGTCCGAGGTCCATTCCCAGACGTTGCCGTTCATGTCGTGCAAACTGAATGGGTTGGCTGGAAACGATCCCACAGGAGCGCTGGCCTTGCCGTCCCACTCGCTGCCGCATTTTCGGCAATTGGCCACGTTGTCGCCGGCTTCGTCGCCCCACCAGAATGCGCTGGTGGTGCCGGCGCGGGCAGCGTACTCCCATTCGGCCTCGGACGGCAGGCGATAGATTTCGCCGGTCACCTGCGACAGGTAAAGCACGTAATCGTTGGCCTCGGCCCAGCTGATGTTGATGACCGGCCGTTGTCCCCGCCCCCAGTCGTGGTCGTCCGGGGTCTTGGCGCAGGCGCCGCCGGCGACACAGGTTTCGTATTCCGCGAAGGTGATCTCATAGACGCTCATCGCAAAGGGGCGCGATATCGACACCTGGCGTACCGGCTGCTCCGCGGGTTTGCCCTGGAGCGAGCCCATCTCGAAGGCCCCCGCCGGGACAGCCACCATAAGGGGGCAGGTTTCGCAGTCTTGAAAGGGCGCTGCCTGCCCGGCCACTTTGGCGCGCAACGAATCCCCCGGTAGCGCCTGGACCGTAACGAAACCCGCCGGATAGATGCCGAGCCCCCCCCATATCGCGGCGGCGAGGGCGATGGCAAAAAGCCGCAAGCCGGCTCCCTGGGCGCGCCTAGTTAGCCGACTGGGCTTGTCGCGATATTTCGTCATCGGACTCAAAATCCTCTTCCGACGCCAAACGCCGGCGGCGCAGAGGATCGGCGGCGGCGCCGTCCTCGAGCACTCGGTCGGAATCCGCCGACAAGGTGTTGTCGGCGACGATCGCATCGCCGCCGGCGGGTGCCGCGGGTTCGGATTCACCCGTCAGCGCCGCGGATTCCTCAGCACCCGAGACGTCGTCGTCCTCCAGTTCGAAGACCGAGTCATCGGGTGCCGTATCGCCATCCTCGTCATCGCCAAAAATCGATTCGAACGGATCGTCCTCTTCTTCTTCGTCGTCGTCGCCGAACAAGTCTTTGAAGACATCGTCGTCGCCGTCCTCGTCCTCGTCACCGCCTCGGGCGCCAAACGGGTCGTCGTCGACGTCGGTAGGTGTGCTTTTCAGAAACGAGCCTTCGGCCCGCAAGTCGAGTTCGGTATATTGACGGCACCAGTTGATCAATGTGATTGTCGCCCCGTCCCGGCGCGACGCGCTCGCCGCCTGGGCCAGTGCCACCGACTCAAGTTTGCCCACCGCCAGCATCATCCGATAAACGGTGATGGTTTCGTCGTGAGCCGCCGCCGCCAGGTTGATCTGGGCGTTAAATACCTCGGTCTCGGCGTCGAGCACGCGCATCGCGGTCTCTTGCCCTGCCTCCTGAAGGCGCTGCCGCGAGTCCAGCACATCGAGTGCGATGTTGACGGCATTCTCAAGAAGAAATCGCCGTTCGCAGGCGGTCAAAAGCCCCTGCCACGAGACCCGCACCTCTTCCTCGACCCGCCGGCTGGTCATTTGAAGGACATTGAGGCTGGAGGCATGATCGAACGCAGCACTCGCCATATTGGCCTGAGTCGCAAACCCACTGAACAGGTTCCAAGTCGCTTGCACCAGAACCGACCAGTCCCGGCGGACGCCCGGCGCCATGTTGACGTCTTCCTCGAAGTTCGCGGCGCCGACGACATCGATCCGCGGGAATAACCCGGACGCCGCGGCGCGCTGGCGCATACGGGTCGAATCGACCGTCCTGATGGAACTGGAAATGATCGGACTCCCGCGAATGGCAAGATCGACCGCCTCATCGACCGTGGTCGGCAGCAAGTCGATCGGCGGGATCGGCACAACCATCGACGCGACTTCGGGCAACTCGTCGAACACTTGCCGGTAACGGCTGAGAGAATTCTGCAAATTGCCGTTGAAGATCGCGCTGCGTTCCTTTGCCAGTTGCAAGCGTTGACGGGCGAGCAACAGATCGACCGCAAGGCCCGCGCCGGCGGCAAGGCGCTCCTCCTCCAGCTTGAACTGCTGCTCAACCGCCTGCTCGCTGACGCGGATCAGATCGAACAGTTCGTGCTGGCGGATCACATCGATGTAGGCATTGATCCCCTCAAAGATTGCGTTCTGGGTCGATGATCTGAGGGTGGCGTTGGCCACGCCCTTATCGAATTCGGCGCCTTGGGTCTGATACACTTTGAGAAGGTCGTCATAAACATTCTGGGTCAGCGTCACGCCGACGCGCTCGCGTCCGGTCTGGTAGGGTTCAGTCGTGACGGCGCGCCGCCCCTGGTTGATGACATTTTCGACGCCCCAGTCGGCGGTCAAGTTGAACTGCGGCAGGAAGGCGGACCTTGCCGCTCGGATCCGCTGGTTGGCGGAACTAACCAGTTCACGGTCGGCCTGGATTTGCGGGTGCTGGGCGACCAGATCGGCGACCGCCTGTTCGAGCGTTATCGCAGCCGCCGGCTGGGCCACAGCGGCGGCGCAGATCACCAAAGCAATCCGGCGCAGATATCGTTTCGGTGCGAAGGTCGCGGTCAAGTTCTCGATGCCCCTCCAGCGCCCTATGCCCGACAAGCCGAACCCTTGGCGGGCCGCGCCCAGGCCAGTCATTCTATTACAGGGCCCGCAAAGGCGAATTTATGCAATATCAGAGCCTTGGCAGCGATTCCACAACTGGAATGGCGGGTAACTATGATAGATTTACGGGCCCGGCTGAGCGGCTCTGACCCGCGGGCCGGCGTGCGATAAGGGAGGATACCGATGTCCGAGGCGACGGGAACCGCGCCCGAAACACCTGCCTGAATGGGTTGGTCCGGGAAACTGGGCGAGAGCCTGGGTCGCCTGTTTCGCCGCACCGATGGCGGCAAGAAGCGGCCTTTCCGGGTGCGCTTTTTCGGCTGGTGGAAACACGGCCGGCTGATCGGCCTGGTGTTCCTTGTCGCTCTCGGGGTCGTGCGCGCGATCGACCCCGGCTTCGTCGAAGCGGCCAGGTTGTGGGCTTTCGATCGGTACCAGAACATCCAGCCGCGGTCAGATCCGGCCCGGCCCGTCACCATCGTCGATATCGACGACGAAAGCCTGCAAGCGATCGGCCAGTGGCCGTGGCCACGGCACCTGTTGGCCCGGATGGTGACCAACCTCACGCAAAAAGGCGCCGTCGTCATCGGCTTTGACATGGTCTTCCCGGAGGCCGACCGCCTGTCCCCCAATTCCCTGGCTGACAATGTCGTCGGGCTCTCTCCTGAACTTGTAGAAGAGATCAGGCAACTCCCTAGCAACGACGAATTCTTCGCCGAAGCGTTGCGCAACAGCCGTACCGTCTTGGGCCAGTCGGCCTTCACCCGGATCGTGGCCGAGGCGGCGGAGCGCCTGCCGGAGAAAAGCCCGCGCGCCTTCCGTGGTCCCAAGCCGCAGCAGTTCCTGCCACGCTTTGTCAGCGTGGTGCGCAACAACCCGGTCATCGAGCCTGCCGCGCTGGGTCACGGAATGTTTACCGTCGAGCCCGGCTCCGGCGGCATTGTGCGCCGCGTACCCGCGGTCATCCGTGTCGCCAACCAGGATCCCGAGGAGGATGACATCGTATATCCGGCGCTGACGGTCGAGATGTTGCGGGTCGCCGCGTCACCCGACGGCAGGGACGCCTACATTATCAACAGCGGCGAGACCGGCATCAACGATGTGCGCGTGCGCATGGGACGCCAACAGTTTGTCATCAACACGATGGAAGACGGTCGCATCTGGGTGAATTTCTCACCGCACGACCGTGAGGGCCGCTACGTCTCGGCCAAGGACGTCATCGACAACACGGTGCCGACGGAGCGTATTCAGGGCAAATTCATCCTCGTCGGCACATCGGCCACCGGTCTTTTGGATATTCGGGCAACGCCGATCGACTCCGCGCTGCCCGGCGTCGAGGTGCACGCCAACATTCTGGAGACCATTCTCGGAAAGTCGCAGCTCGACCGCCCGCCGGATGTCCTGGGCCAGGAGGTCACGTTCGCGATCCTCGTCGGCGTGTTGATGATCGTGCTGTTGCCGAATATCGGTGCGGCGTGGTCGCTGGGCCTCGGCGTTGTACTGATTGGCGGCCTTGTCGGCCTGTCGTGGTTCTCCTACGCGGGCCTCGACTGGTGGTTCATCAATCTCGGTGGGCGGACGCTGGTTGATGTCACATACCCGGCGTTCTCTACCTTCGCGCTTTATTCGATTCTCACCTATACGAGCTACTCGGAGACCGCGGCCGAGAAGAAACAGGTCCGGGGCGCCTTCGGGCGTTACCTGTCACCCGCTTTAGTTGAACAGCTGGCCGACGATCCCGACCGGTTGGTTCTTGGCGGCGAAATGCGCAACATGACGTTGCTGTTCTGCGACATCCGCGGCTTTACGACCATTTCGGAAACCTTCAAGGCCAACCCGCAAGGGCTGACCCAGCTGATCAACAAGTTCCTGACGCCAATGACCAATCTGATCCTCGACCGCCGCGGCACCATCGACAAGTACATGGGCGACTGCATTATGGCGTTCTGGAACGCACCCGTGGACGACGATGACCACGTTATCCACGCCGCCGATTCGGCACTGGCGATGTTCGAGGCGCTGCCCGTGCTCAACGACCAGCTCGAACAGGAGGCCAAGGACGAGGACCGACCCTACCACCCGATCCGCGTCGGCGTCGGGCTCAACACCGGTGATTGCGTGGTCGGCAACATGGGATCGGAACAGCGCTTCGACTATTCTGTCCTGGGCGACGCCGTCAACCTGGCGGCGCGGCTCGAAGGACAGTCCAAGAACTATGGCACCAACGTCGTCATCGGTGGGGAAACCCAGGCCGCCCTGCCGGACTATGCGACCATCGAGCTCGACCTGATTGCGGTCAAGGGCAAAACCGAAGCGGTTCGTATCTTCGGCTTGCTGGGACGGGACGACATGAAGGCGTCCGACCCCTTCATCAAGCTGAGCGACGCCAATGCCGGACTGCTCGCCGCCTACCGCGCCCAGAACTGGGGCAAGGCCGAAGCGCTGTCGAAAGAATGCCGGGCCTTGGGCGAGGCATTCGACGACAATCTCGATGTGCTGTACGACCTCTACGACGAGCGTATCGCGGAGTATAGACAGAGCCCGCCACCCGCCGACTGGGACGGCGTGTTCGTCGCCACCTCGAAGTAGGCCGCCGGGGCTGGTCTAGCGCTCGCGGAAAGCTTCGTAGCGGAGTTTCAGCACCGGCCGGATCAGATATTTGGCTACCGATTTGGTGCCGGTCTTGATGTCCACCGTCGCCACCATGCCCGCGAAGATCGGCAGATCGCCCGGTTCATCGCCAAGGTAGGTCTTCTCGGTTTCGACCCGGACCCGGAAATAGGGATCGCCGTTCTCCTCGATCGTCGAATCGGGCGCGACCTCGATGAGGGTGCCCTCGAGCCCGCCATAGCGCACGAAATCGTAGGTCGTAAGCTTGACCACGGCGGGTTGACCCACCTCGATGAATCCGATGTCGATGGGATTGAGTTTGGCTTCGACGATCAGATTTTCGCCGCCCGGAACGATCGCCATGATCGGCTGGCCCGGCTGCACCACACCACCGACTGTATTGATGAGCAGGTTCTTGACCGTGCCGCCGATGGGGCTTGTGATGACGGCGCGCTGTTGCTGAGCCGAGGCCTGCGCCAGCAGTTCGCGGGTGCTGGCGATTTCGCCGTCGACTTCAGCCAGCCTTTCGTTCGCCTCGCGCCGGAATGTCAGTCGGACCTCGCGAATGCGCTCTTCCACCTCACGCTGGGCGGTGCGGGTCCTCGGGATCGCGACCTCGACGATCTCGATATCGCCCTCGCGGACGTGGATAACCTGAATGATGCCGCCTTCGAGATGTTGGATGACCTTGATCTGATCGCGCGGCACCACGGCCGCGTCGGCGGTCGCCACTTCTTCCAGTTCGGCGAGGGTGGACCACACG
>PVBE010619735.1_pt1 | contig 10033 bp, 5 predicted proteins | sample 1631181 | NCBI WGS metagenome assembly PVBE01 (sample SAMN08397723, study PRJNA350692) | Marine metagenome, whole genome shotgun sequencing project. | isolation source: water | place: Pacific Ocean | collected 2012-04 | reverse complement strand
TGAACATACAATATCCATTTTCGCAGTTGATTCTACTAGGCTGCAAGACAGAGGAAGTAAGGACCTATCCACTGGGCCGCCGAGGAATAGCTGAAGCGGGCGAGCAGATGTTTCTCATAGAGACGCCTGGCGCCAAGAATGCGCATGGTGCTCTTCTTGAGGGTGCCAATGTAGGCCCACCGCCACAGCATGCGCAGGTGGTCGGCACGGTGGCTTTTAGTTCATCCCGCCCCTATGCCAACATCTCTGAGTGGCAAGGCGACCGCCAAAGGCATCGAATCGCAGAGGGCAGTTCCAGATACGATTGGGATGGGTCTGGCGACATGTATGCGTGGCATGTCGATGAGGTGCAACGCTTTTCTCAGCCAGTGCCAGCAGGTCAGAAAAGCCAAACAGGCTACCGCACGCCGCGGACATTGGAGGTCAAGCTTCAGTCCGCCAGCAGCGCCTCTTGACAGCCAGCCGGGCCACACCCTCCAGGCCTGTGCCCATCGGGTGTGGCTGACGGCTTGCCCACAGTGCCGGAGCTTACAGAAGGTGACGCGCGCTCTACAGGCCTATGCCCTCTGAGTATGGAGGTTTCTCGGCAGAGCAGCGGCGCAGTAGAGCGAAAAGAGGTGACAAAGGGTAGCTCGAAGTCTCCACGCCTGCGCCCAGCGAGTGCAAAGCAGCGACAGAAAAGAGCAGCGAAGGCAACAGTGGAAACAGGAGCAGCGGCGGCCGCTGGCAGCGGCAGTGCTGTCAAGGCAGGGCCGCCGCGTGAGCGCACCCCTTTTCCACGGCAGGCCGATCCAAGTTTGACCGGCGGCGTAGACGCAAGCTGGAAGGCGACCGATGATCGCAGGTCGCGGCCATACTATGAGATTCAGGTTGACGGTTGGTGTGGAAAGCACGCCTTAAACAATTTCCTGGAAGGCCCTTATGTCACTGAAGACGATTGTCGGCGCGCGTGCTCGCAGGTGGTCAAGGCCTTGTCGGAAGCTGGTGGCGGGCGCGTAGAAGACAGCGCACAGCATATGCACCCAGGGACTGGCTGGTTGAGCATTGACGTCATTAATGTTTTGGGTCAGGGCCTGTTGGGTTATCACGTGCAGGGCAGCAGCACAGCCTTTGATGAGTTCGTTGCGCTAGGCGCAGCAGATGCGTTAGTGAATTGGAACAATCAGCACTGGACGGTGTTGCGCAGTCGCTCCTGCGACGGCCCGTGGACTCACATCAACAGCGTCTACGAGGGCAGCGAATCATTCCACGGCAGAGTGGAGACGGCGGATTTGAAAGACGTCAGTGAGATCCTGGCCGATATCCAGAGACACTGTGGAGGCGTCACGCTGCACCGCATCGCCAAGGCAGCAGGCGATGGCCGTCATCTCCTTGAGCCCGCGGGGCTGAGGGCCATGCTACCAAAAGAAGACGAGTTGTGCCAACCTTGTGAGCCGGAGACGTCTGAGGAGCTCTCAGAGATATCGGTGGTGACGGTCAACGTGGACGGCTTAGGTGATTATCCGATTCCTCCTGTGCAGCGCATTGTCGCTATTCTAGATGAGGTGCTTCTGAGGAGCCCAGATGTTTTATTGTTGCAAGAGGTCACAATGCCGATGTATGCAGAGATTCAGCGACGCCTTGTCAATTGGAAGGTATACAAGAAGCAAGCGCAGGCTGAAGAGTATTTCGATGTCACTGGCACCAATTGGCGTTGGGGCGGCGCGGGCAGATCCAGCTCATATTCTTTTCCTTCTTCAAACAATGGTCGTCACACGCTCACAGTCAGGACAGGAGATTGGGCTGTGATTAACGTGCACCTGGAGTCAGGGCCTCGCAGTGTCGACCGTGACGCGAGGGCAGAGCAACTTCTATATTTGAGTCGAGTCCACGACCGCGATGCTGCGAAAGTGCACGTTGTTGCCGGTGATCTGAATCTGCGGCCGGGCGAGGATCAATGTCTTCTAGCTGAAGGATGGCAAGATGTGTTCAAGGACGCCGGCCAGGATGATTGGACGTGGCGGCAAAGTTCCAGCCGTGCTCGATATGATCGAATTTACATTCGCAGTTGCACATCCGCTACGGTCGGATGCGTCCAGACACAGAGGCTGCACAATGTCTGGGGGAATTTCACCGACCACGTCGCGCTGCAAGCTGTGTTGAGAAAGGTGTCCCAGGGCCCGCGCAGAAGAGCACGTGCGCAGAGCGCTGGCGGACAGGTGCCGGCTGTTACAGCAAGTGCTGATGCCGGTGCAGCAGCAGGACAGAGCTCGTCCAGCAGCTTCTCCATCCCAGCTACCGCCTCTTCTGGTACCGGCAAACAGAGACAAGACGTGGATTTAGTTCGTATAGCAAATGCAGTTGATGCGGCCTCTGCTAGCTTTCATCAACTGATACAGCTGTGCGAGGAAGATCCTTGTGAGAGAGACGATCTCGAGGAGGAGTCCCTGCCAAATTGGACAGACATACCTATGTTTTGTGGTTTTCGAATTCTACAACCGCGAGAAAATGGAGTCCAGCGCTGGGCCACGCCGGCAGACAAGCTGGCACAGCGACAACAGTATGCGAAGTGCAGGACATGGATTCAGCAGTGCGACTTGAGCGAAAGCGAATTCCGAGCAATGCTGGAAGATGTTCCCACCGATCGGAATCAGCGTGGCCGCGCTGAGCTGCCTCAGTGTCTGCAGCTTCCGAAGTGCACTGCGTGGCAGCATGCCATGCGGCGTTGCATCGACGTTGCGATTCGCAAAGCGGCGGCAGTTGCAGGCAAGAAGCTAGGATTAGACACTCGATCCTGGAAGCCTTTTTGAGGGAAGCTTTGCTCAACGATGAGCTCAATAGTGCTTAATAGACTAATAATAGTGCTTTGGTAAATCCTGGGGGTTCATGGCTTCTAGTGTGCATTATTCGACCAGTCTTCAACTACTATTGAGCATTATTCAAGCACTATTGCCTATTATCTATTATCTAACCACTACTCAACCGTTATTCAACCACGATTCAACCATTATTAAGGCATTAGTCAACCACTATTCACACTATTAAACCACCATTGAGCATTATTCATCCCTACAAAAGGCTTCCAGGATTGAGTGTCTAACTAGGAGCTGAGGAGACGTCTGCGCAGGCCGCCACCGAGATTGCAGAATTGATGTCGTCGGAAGGGGCCAGATTGAGCAGATGGGCTTCCCTGTCGAAGAGCTGGTGGAGCAAGCGCGGTCTAAACACTCTGGCGGACGCATGTGAGAAGCTTGGCTTGATCAGATGTTCCCAGCCAGGTTCGATGTAGGCGGCCCACGGGTTTGTCCCAACGGCGGCTTGGCGAGGAGGCCGTTAGATGTACATGCCGTTATCTGCAGTGACGAGTTTCCGTGCATACCCTAAGTAGGGTTCTGACCCGGCTTTTTAATACCCTGGCAAATGAACGCTGGGATTCAGGTTGCCCCGGCTGCGACCCAGCGGTTCCCCTGGCCACAGCAGCCTGGTTCACCAGCCTCGGGTTCTGACACCAAAGCCCCTGAGCCAAAGCTCTCCAGCTGGAGCTTCTGAGTTACTGTTCCCAGATATTTCTATAAATAAATGCTCATATTTAGGGTCGCGCTGGTATAATGTTTGTAGGTCCATGCCGCTGCAATTGTTTCGCTCGGTCATTGTTGGTTTCCAAGTGGCACCCGGGCCCGAGGCTCCAATTACGCACTGCGCTTCAAGAATCAAGATCAAACTTGCTCCAAATGGGTCACAAGCTGTAAGAGATGACAAATATGTTTTCAAAATATAAGGGTTCCCATCGGCGCTAGCCTGACGGATGGGGCAGCTATAGATACAAGCTTGGGTAATTCTCAAAGCAAAATGCAAATATCCGTTTATCCAACGCGAAAGGACCAAGAAAATCCAGCCCTCGAGTAAGAAACCAGAAAACGAAGAAGATGTGTGAAAAGAAAGGAGCCGAGTGAAACAATCCAATCCCTGATAATTCAACATACATGCTATAAGCGGTGTATTCTTCGCTATAATGTGACATCCTATCTAGGTATCGTATTATGACGCTCCAGAAAAGACACGTGGCCGTAGAAAAAGAAGACAAACGTAAGTAACAAGGGGTGGCTCCGTCTGATCCCTGACCAAATTTGAGAGGATCAGCATGAAACGCACTGAATACCTTTTCTCGAATGTACGCGCGGCCCGAGGGTTTGTCCCAACGGCACGGAGTTTGACCCCACCAGATCCGATGGGAGGGGTCATCCCACCCGTCTTCTTTCTCGCAGAACTTTCCATGCTTCCAGCGGTATCGGCGAAATCATATCGCTATCATATCATAAGGCAATCAGGTACTCGGAAGAACTTGGGGCTGGGTGCATCGCAGACGCGATGCAGTGCCAAAATTGTAGTGCCGAAATTGCAGTGCCCAAATTGTTGCTTTCCAATTCTGACCGCCTTTAGAAGATTGCCTGAGGGTTTGTCCCGACGGCGGGCGGGCATAACACATGGGTCTCTCTGTGTGAAATACCAGCATTCTCTGCCCTGCATGCTATCAAGGATGTCCTCGGGCATCACACCCCTGTCGGGTTTCTTCGAGCTGTGGCTGCGAGATACCGGAGCAGCCCTCATGGGAGCACAGGCCGAGGAGAAGTGGCTAGCGGTGCGCAAGCAAGCCCGAGCAGCCTGTTCTGAGTCCGAGGGATTGTCCCAACGAGTCGGGGCGGAAAGCAGCGCGCCCCTGCAGTTCAGCCTGGACGGCGCGGTATTCGATGCAGTCCAGGCAGTGCAGCTGTCCGTGCAAGTTTGCATGCCTGTCACACACACATGCGTGCAAGCATGCAGGATGCTGATGTTGTTTAAACTTTGTGCGCTCATTACACCTTGGAGTTATCCGTTGCGTGGAGTCCCGCTCCATACCCCTCGAAACCAGAGCTCCCTCACCCTATTCCATCACTCCGCAAGGATATCTAGCGCTAGAAAGTCATCTTTGATTATGACCTCAGCCCAATTGAATAATGTCAGCTTCATGTTGCTGTCGTCGACCATCAGCCCACGTCTGATCATTCTGTGTGCGCTCTGCGACATGAGATACATATCCCGCGCTAAGGTCCACTAAATGCCATTTGTCATTTTCATCTCGGGGTTTACCTTTTGCCCTGAAGCCCGATCTATGCTTTACAAGGTTGTGGGAAAAAGGCTGCTTTCTCTTTGTCCATGTTGTTATCTAGTTCCAGCCAGTCAGTGACCCCACCCCGATTTACGAATCACAGCTTCGTGCACAAGTATTTGGTCATCGAGCCGGGTGTAGGAAACAAGCCTGCGCTCCGCGACGTGGGTTCTGCAGCTGCGCGTGTACATGCTCACTCAGCCCACTCTGCGCGCGGTGTGTTTGGGTTATATATGCATTTGACCAGACGTGTTCTACTTGTTCGCATGTGTGGTTTTTGTGATTTCCATGCCAATCCGGCCTGAGGGATTGTCCCAACGGCGTCGTCTTGAGCAAATATGTGTGCGACAACAGCCGCAAAGTCATGTCTGCAATGTGGCCCAGGTATCGCCGAACCACCGACTGGGTCGACACAGGGCCACAGAAGAGTACCCAGTGGCAGCTGCGTGGCATCGCTTTGTTTGGTCAGCCACACAAGGTGAAGTGCTTGCCCGATTTGGCACAGACCATCGTGTACACATCTCGCATCAGAAGGGAGCGCCCGAGGTGAATTATTCGATGGCTGAGCTGCATGCTCGCATCTTTCAAGGCTCGCAAGAGAGCAGTAGTGCGGAGCGGTGGCGAAGTGAAGTGAATGCAATGCACGACGCTGTGCACTGCAAACTAGGCGAGAGCAGCCAGTGTCCTGTGTGTACTGGGGTCAGACTGAGGAAAGATAACCGTTGGTTGAATGTGGATTGGAATCCCAAGGCTCTGAGCCTGCTCTGGGGTGCCATCGAGAGCACGGTTCGCCAGCACGGCATCGGTTGGTCGGCGTGGCGCCCATGTCGGTCCAAAGATGCGCCCAGCGTGCGACCGCGCCTGCCAGCCAAGCTTCAGCTGGAGAACATACCGCGAGACGCAGTGCAGGAGTTGCCTGGTGGCGTTTTCAAGTGGGGCAGCTGGACCACAGGGCCGGACGTGGAGAGCGCAGAAGCGGGTTGGTCCATTTTGAACCAGCAATGGCAAGAGCACCGCAAGATACGTATCAATTTGCTGTTGGAAATGGATGAGCAGACGGACAAGAGGTCTCAGAACCAACCCGGGGATAAGCTGGTCCTGCGCCGGGGCGATCAAGGCCAATGCTTTACTGGCAGAGTGTGGCGCTTTGATGAGGAGTGGTCGTTCCAGGAAGAGAACACCGGCATACAGGTAACAGTGGAAGTGAACCAAGATCTCGGCATCGTTCGCAGGCATCAACAATGCGAAGAGAGGCTGTACAGGGCCATGAAGGCGGAGCATGTGAAGCGCAAGCAGGCGGCTGCCAAAGCAACGAGGAAGGAGGCAACGAAGGCGGATGTGCCGCGGACGACGTCGGACATGATAGTGAAGGGCAAGACGAGCGAGGGCAAGCTGCTCTACGCCTGGGGCAGTCTAGAAAGGGGCCGAGTTGAGGTGCAAGTCACTCCTCGCGCCATGCGTGTACCAGCGCCCGAGGAAAGCTCGGAGTTCAAACGTACAGCCGCTCGCGAGACTACGCCAGAGAGAGCCCTTCGGAAAATGACAACCAAGGTCCGGAAATTGCATGCCAAAGCTTCGCGGGGGCAGCAGGAGCGCATTGTAGCCAGGGCAGCGCCAGGAGGTGAGACGCCGGAGCGACAGAGCGCCTGCGTGGAGGAGTCTGCTTATGCACCAGCCCTGCGCACACTCAGCGATCCACAGGCGCTGGGATACGTCATAGAGACTTTCGAGTTTTTGTCCAGCCTCCGATTGCATTATTGTTGCAACTGTGACGAAGAGTGGCCTGTCTTTGATGCCGAGTGGCCACAAACAGGCGTGCCGTGGGTGGGGCCCAAGGCAGGCAGATGCGAGACCATACATGTCCGTCATGGTTTTTGGGCGTCGAGCAAAGATGCGACGAGATGCGGGCGGTGCGATGGGCCCACAGCTTACAGGCAGATGTACTGTGCTGAGAATCTGCAGCATCTCGGCCTGCGCCGCCCGGCTCTCTCAGCTGCTACGTGGTATGAGTCGCTGCTCATTGCCCGCGTGCATCCGGTGATGTCCGTCATCACGCTGACCGCCACGGGCCTCTTGTGCTACGCGGGCCACGTCTGCAACTACTACGTTAAAGTTATGGAGTGGATCCGAGGTCTACCGGCCGTTCTACGGGACAAGAAATGGTTTCTCATCAAGAGACGCCGCAGCATCAGGGCCGGCTACACCGACACCCGCCAGAAGAAGCCCACCACGGCCAATCGCCATCGACTTGAGGCGGCGATGCGGGAAGCCATGCAGTATATGCCAACAGTCTATGAAGGCAGCGTGTCTTTGCCAGAAGAGCTCAACAAATTCCCTCGTGATGGCGAACAGGAGATGCTCGAGCAAGAGGAGTCAGTAGATCTGGGCAGCGAGGTCCACTTGTCCCAGGAGGTCTTCGAGGTGTGGTTTAACAGTGGTGCGGCTTCCGCGGCGCAGAAGCCGTGTGCTGCCATCATCCACCGATACGCCGTGGACCAGCAAGGACTTGACTATAGAGGCTCCGTCTCCGCGGGTACGGCGTGGGAGTTGTGCTGCCGACTGTTATCCTTGGCGCCGCAGCAGAACAAGATCGGCACGCGAGATGTTGCGCAGTTGCTGGTGTACTGGCTGGCGGAGTGCCAGGTGCCGTCGCAAATGGGGGAGGCCGTCTACAAGGGCATGTCGGAGCATTGGCGCCAGAACAACAAGCGCGCAGAGACGGAGGAGGACGATCAGCTCTTGAAGTGCCGGTGGGTCAGATGGCTTATCCACGCGGAGCTCGACGCCGTGCGTGAGGAGTGCGCCGCCCGAGGTGAGGATCTCGCCGTAGATCTCGAGGTGGAGCGGTGTGTGCCTGTATGCAGACTGCCTTAGTATTGATAGCCCGAGGGGTTGTCCCAACGGCGACATTTTCTGTTCTGGAGCAAGGCGGCGCCTCTCTCTCTACATATATTTCTCCCTCCCTCTCTCTCTCTCTCTCTCACTCACTCACTCACACACTCACTCACACACACCTGTGCGCCCGTGCCAGCGTTCTATATGTTCGGTCATGCAAGCTCTCAGAATTAACGTTCTAGCGTTAGCCCGTCAGTATACTATCAGAAAGGAATGTTCGGAAACTTTCCAGAAGTTTGTCGGAAACCGGTAGGCGATAGCTGTGATGGGCGGCACCTGCCACAGTTGTGCTAATTCCCTTGTGTCTGCTTCAACCCGAGGGATTGTCCCAACGGATTCATGCGTAAACGGCAGCGCAGCTGCAGCCCGGAGGCTTCATGCGTGACCCAGTGCCGTGTATCGGAATATTGTAGTCGTAGGAGAAGTGGTGTCCAAACTAACATGAAAGCATCTGTATGCTGAGCGTGAAAGCATTTGTATACTGTAAGGTGGATGGCGAGATCTTGTCGATGGAGCAGCGGCCGGCAAACGCTGAAGCCCGAGAGCAGGCCACCACGCTACTGCAAGAGTTGCAAGCGCAGCGCGACGGTTCACGAAACCACGTCTCGGATTCACTTGGCGACGCTTTTGTGGACGTGCCGCGCGAGGGGCTATGGGATGAGGATGCTGAGGCGGACGGTTGGGGTGCCGGGTTGGCAGACGGTGACAATGCGAGTGGCCTCGCAGAACCAGCCACCCTTACAGCGACGACTGCGGCTGGGCAGGCAGCTGACATTTCCACAGATGGGCTTCCGGCATCGACAGATCCGATACCTGCATCAAGTGCCAAGCCCTTAGTGGAGGCGCCGGAGTTCGGGGACCGCGTTCGAGATACAGACAAGGAGCCGTATTGGATTCCGGGCGCGTTCCCGACCATCTTCCAGAATGAAACTGGAGATCTGCACAACTATGTTCTCAAGGAGCCGGATTTGCTCACATGGGGCCCGCACATCATGCGATCTCGTGGGTGGCATGCGCAGGCGCACATGACGTTCTGTTATTGGTGGCTGAACATGGTGCAGCGTTCCCAGGCTCTCAGTGCCAAGAAGTGGTATGTGCGCGATAATCCACAAGCCACCGGCTACACACTGGACGATCTCCGCGAAATGAGTGTGAAGGCATTGGCTAAGAACATGGTCGGCTACACGCAAGATATCCCAGGCACACGCGCTAGCAAGGCGAAGCTGCGTCGAATCATCCTTACAATGGTAAAGCAAATCGAGATTGAGACGAGCACGGCACCGGGAGTGGAGAATGCGGACGCGAGGGCTGGTGACGTTCCATCACTTTTTGGCACGTTGACCACGCAGCGATACCATTGGGACGACATCATTTCGATAATTGCCATGGTGGAGGGAATTGACAATTACCAGGACCTTAGCAAAAGCAAGCGCAGGGAGCTGGTTGAAGCGATTTCACACCCCCATGGAATATTTTATCAATCACTCTCAAGGGAATGGGGTTGGCTGTGCAGGCAGCTCCTGTTGTCGCTGCCGTGGACCAACATTCCCACAATACCCCCAGAAACCCCGCGTGGGAATTGAAATTCGAATTCCCAAGCTGTCCCTGTGGCCTGCAGAGCTTTACACTGAACCGGACCCCCTAGAATACCCCCGGAAACCCCGCATGGGAATAGTAATGCGCTTGAGGGATTGTCCCGACGTTAGGTACCTTTAGCGTCGGCTGCGTAGCGGAAGCAAAACGAAAACAAAATGGAAGCAACGCGGAAGCAACCATTTGAGTTTAGCTAAATTAATCTGCAGTGGGAGAATAGGGGTGATCAATTATATGTAGCAGTTGTGAGAACGTTCTTGTCCCATGCCAAAGGCTGCCCACCGCGTGGGTCAGACAATGATGCATAAGGATCCTTAAGCAAGTATGTATATATACACATATATATATATATATCGGAGGTTGGGGGGAAAAAGCGTAGCGGCCCCAACCGGGAAATCGTTTCGTTTCGCGCGTGCGTGC
>PVBE012316888.1_pt1 | contig 10034 bp, 8 predicted proteins | sample 1631181 | NCBI WGS metagenome assembly PVBE01 (sample SAMN08397723, study PRJNA350692) | Marine metagenome, whole genome shotgun sequencing project. | isolation source: water | place: Pacific Ocean | collected 2012-04 | reverse complement strand
ATGCTATTGAATCAATCTATCCCAATTCATACAATCAAATTAATAGGTCCTGAGCCTAGGTCAATGGGAACTTCCTAATACCCGGGCATGCGCAAGAGATATTCGTGGGGGTAGGAGAGGGTGCAGAAATGGGTTGTGATCACGATCCCCTACAAGACCAGCAACGCCGCCCCCACGGTCATCGTCGTCCGCCCTTTCCCGAAAAAGAAAATAGCGCCGTTCTGCTACAACAACGGTGTTACAGGAAATCAGGCCGAACTGAGTAATAGGGCGCCATTCAAATTGTCGTGTGATACTGAATTGTGCGACCGGTTGAGGCGGCGCTACAACAACGGACATCTACATGGGGTGTGCCGGGTCCGTGCTTCGTTCCGGAAGGCTGGAGCGATCTCTTGCCGCCGACAATCTAGAGGCCCGCGGCGACCCTCTTGTGCTCCTCCGACGAATAGGCGCCGACGGTAAATTCGCATTCGATGGTTACCGCTCGGGTGCTGCCGACAACCGATTTCCCAGCTTCGGGAGCGGGGGCGCGCGGCGCCAGGGGGTCGCTCTCGAAACTGTGGGCCCTGGCCGAGAGCGAAATCTTGTCCGCCGCTCCCGAACCGGACCGGGAGGCGTGCCGCAACTGCCTGGCCCGGGGACGCGAGGTGCTCCGCGACGGCGAGGTTATCGGTTGCGACGGCGAGACGCCATCCCGGCTGCTGACCCACTTGTGGTCGGCCATCGAGTGTGACAAAGCCCGGCAAGGCCTCGACAAGGTCGACAGGCTGGAGGCCGGCCTTGGGGAAATTCTCAACGCTGATTACGCCAAGTCAATAGAGGCTCGCGCGCCCGACATTCTCGAACGCTCAGTCGGCCCCGCCTTCGAGGCGGCGTTCGATTTCCAGGCCATGTCGAGTGTCCTGGCATCGGCATCGCCGGAGGCGACTCTGCCAGAGAGCCGGCGCCGTCGCATCGGGCAGGCGTTGTCGGTTCTCCGATCTCAACGCTTCTTCGTCCTGGCGACCAACGGTGGAAAGTGATCCGAATGCGGAGACGGGTACGCGTTCACCTTCGACAGTTGCGCGGGCACCATAAAGGCGTTCGAGGAACGGCTGCCGGAACTTGCCGCGTTTGTAAAAGCCATGTCCGTTGCCGAGCTGGAAATCGAAAACCGCTACCGCGAGGCCACCCATGACGGGTATTTCGACGGCTTCGACGAGACCGCGCTGACACCCCGCGACCTGGAGCCGTTCCCGTCCTGCCTGGTCTGCCTCCGCAACGGCCATCGCAATGCCGCGGCGAAGAACAGGCTGATCGAGGCAATTTCGTCGGGCCTGCCCGTCAAGGTCCTGCTGCAGCGGGATGACATTCTCGAAGACCTCCCCATCGCCGGTGGAAAATTTGCCTTCGGCATTGAGAGCCTGCAACTTCCTGCCATGGCGCTGGGTCTCAATACGGCCTATGTGGTCCAGGCCAGCGGCTCCCATCTCCATGCCCCTAATGGCGCTATCGATAACGGCATGCGGTACCACGGCCCGGCACTTTTCAGTGTCTTTTCGGGCGCCGGCAGGAAGGCCTCGCGGGCGGCCCGCAACGCTCCCGGCCTGGGCGCCTATCTGAGGTCAGCGGCGGCCATGGAGTCGCGCGCTTTTCCGGTCTTTAGCTATGATTCCGCCGCCCGCGCGGACTGGGCCGCCCGCTTCCGGGTCGCGGATAATCCTCAGGCCGAGGCCGACTGGCCGGTTCATGGCATCGCCTATGAGGATGAAGATCTGCAATGGGTTACCGAGGAAATTGCCTTCACCTTCGTCGACTTCGTGGCCAGAGATAAACGCTACGCGGAATGCTTCGCGCCGGTATCACGGGGCGCGTGGCATGGCAGCATGGTGCCGACCCGGGATTTTCTTGCACTTAACGACGAAGAAGCGCACGGGAAAGTCCCCTACGTCCTGTTGGTTGATGAGTCCAACCGGCTTCACCGCGCCGTCGTTAATGACAGGCTGATCGACGCCGCGCGACGCTGCGCTGCGTTCTGGCGCGGCTTGCAGGAACTGGGTGGCATAGGCAACTCCCACGCCCAGGCGCTGCTCGAGAAAGAAAAAGCCGCCTGGGCGGAGGCCAAGGCGCGCGACATCGAAGCATCAAAGGGAGGGGATGCGCCAGCGACCGAACAACCGGTAGCCGATGTTCCGGTAGACCTTGAAGCAGCCGCCGTGGTCGAAGCACCGGCGCCGGTCAAGGATCTCGAGGCGGTGTCACCGGACGAGGCTTACATCGAAACCCCGCGTTGCACGACCTGTCACGAGTGCATCGAGATAAACACCAAGATGTTTGCCTACGACGATAACATGCAGGCCTACCTCACCGATCTCGAAGCGGGGAGCTTTCGCCAGCTCGTCGAGGCGGCCGAGAACTGCCAGGTCGCCATCATCCATCCGGAAAACCGTGGAACGATAGCGAACCCGGCCTGGACGAGCTTATCAGTCGCGCGGATACATTCACCTAAGCGGCCAATCCGCACCTCAGAATCTCTAGTTCAGTACCGCCGAGAGCGGACATATCGTTAGCCCGGCTCAATGCCCGGTGATTGATTAAGATCGGACGGCGCAAGGCGCAAGGGATTCGGTTTGACGCAGGTCTCGATTCGAGTCCCCGTGGCTTGTAAAGCGCGCTGGCGAGGGGCCTTGGCTTCTGCTAGTTAGAAGCGGCGCAGGGACATGTTTCGCGGGGTCGTCGAGGGACGCCCCTGGCAAGGGAGAGCGGCCATGAGAAATCAAGCAAGAGTCGTGGTTATCGGCGGCGGCGTCGTTGGCGTTTCGATGCTTTACCACCTGACCAAAAAGGGCTGGTCGGACGTGGTGCTGGTTGAGCGCAAGGAACTCACCTCGGGGTCGACCTGGCACGCGGCGGGACTGCTGCCGCTGTTCAACATGAGCTACAGCGTCGGCCAGCTTCATAAGTATGCGGTGCAGTTCTATCCAATAATTGAAGAAGAGACCGGCATGGATGTGGGGTTTCGGGCGGTCGGCAATATCCGCCTGGCCATGAACCAGGACCGCATGGACGAATACCACCAGTATGCCGGGGTCGCCGCGACCATCGGCGTGCGGGTCGATTTCCTGACCCCCGACGACATCAAAGACCTGTGGCCCATGTGTAATGTCGACGGCCTGGTCGGCGGCATCGTCCATCCCGAGGACGGATATATCCAGCCCGCCAACGTGACCCAGGCGATGGCCGCGGGCGCCCGCGCCGGCGGCGCCGAGATCAACCGCAACACCACGGTCACCGCCATCGAGCGTACGGCGGGCGGCGATTGGCTGGTCAGGACCGACAAGGGCGACATCACCTGCGAGCACGTGGTCTCGGCGACCGGCAATTTCGCCCGCCAGACCGGCGCCATGGTCGGCCTCGACATTCCAGCCATCCCGGTCGAGCACCAGTTCATCGTCACCGAGGCGCACCCGAAAATTCTCGCCCGCCACGAACAGGGCCTGCCAGAAATGGGCGTACTGCGCGAGTCCGACGGCTCATGGTACATGCGCGAGGAGGCTGGCGGCCTGCTACTCGGCCCCTACGAGCATGGCGCGCCAGCCTGTTATGTGGACGGCCCCTCGGACGATGCCGAATACGAGCTGTTCCCCGCCGACCTTGACCGCCTGGAGCCCCATATCGAGGCCGCCATCAACCGGGTGCCGGCGTTCGGCGAGGCCGGAGTCAAGGAGGTCTTCAACGGCGCCATCGCCTACACCCCCGACGGCAATCCCATGGTCGGACCGGCCTGGGGCATACCCAACTTCTGGATCAACGAGGGTCACAGCTTCGGCATCACCGCCGCCGGCGGCGCCGGCTGGCAACTGGCCGAGTGGATCGTCGACGGCGAGCCCACGGTCGACATGCTCGGCGTCGATCCCCGGCGCTACGGCGACTACGCCTCAAAGGGCTATCTCGTTGCCAAGAACGAGGAGTCCTACGCCAACGTCTTCGTCATCCATTATCCCGACGAGGAGCGCCCGGCGGGCCGACCCCTGCGCACGGCGCCGTGCTACGACCGGCTCAAGGACCTGGGCGCGGTGTTCGGCCAGAAGTTCGGCTGGGAGCGGGCCAACTGGTTCGCCCCCGAAGGCGTCGCCCAGGAGGACCATTGGTCGTTCCGCCGCTCGAAATGGTTCGAGCACGCCAAAAACGAGGCCCTCAACGTGGCCGAAAACGTCGGCCTGCTCGACATGACGGCCTTTGCCAAGTGCCGGGTCTCGGGCCCCGGCGCGCGGGACTTCCTCGACAACCTGCTGGCCAACCACCTGCCCAAGGCGCTCGGCCGGGTCGGGCTGTGCCATGCCCTCAACACCCGGGGCGGGGTCCATTCCGAGTTTACGGTGATCCGCGAGGCCGAGGACTCCTATTACCTGGTCTCCGCCGGCGCCTATCAGCGCCTAGACCACGACTGGCTGACCAGGCACATGCCGACCGAAGGCTCGGTACAGTTCCAGAACCTGACCAACGCCATGGGCGTGCTGGTGGTCTCAGGGCCCAAGGTGCGCGACCTCATGAGCCGCATCACCGACGCCGATCTGTCGAGCGCGGCGTTCCCCTGGTTGACCTCCCAGAAAATCTCGGTCGGCCAGGCGTCGGCGCGGGCGGCGCGGGTCAACTTCGTCGGTGAGCTGGGCTGGGAACTGCACCATCCTATCGAATGCCAGAACCATATCTTCGATGCCATCATGGAGGCCGGCGCTGACCTCGGCATCAAGCCCTTCGGCATTCGCGCCATGGACATGCTGCGCATCGAGAAGTCCTACCGCATGGTCGGCACGGAACTGTCGATCGAATACGCCGCCTTCGAATCCGGCCTGCAGCGCTTCGTTCATCCCAACAAAGGCAGCTTCATCGGCCGCGACGCCCTGGTCGAATGGCAACAGAAGGGCTTTGCCAACGAGATGGTGACCATGGCGGTGAGCGACATAACCGACGCAGACCCGTTAGGTAACAATCCGATCTTCGAGGGCGGCAAGATGGTCGGCCGGGCGACTTCGGGCAACTACGGCCCGCGCCTCGACACCTCCTTCGTCATGGCCATGGTGCCGCCGTCCCTAGCCGCCGAGGGCACCGAGCTTGAGATGGACGTCCTCGGCACCCGCCACAAAGTCACCGTGGTCGGCGAAAGCCCCTACGACCCGGACAACGAGAAACTGCGCGCTTAGGTCTGGCGGCGACTTCAACATGGTAACGCTCGTCGGCACCCTGCTGGCCACAAGCCTCGCCCTCGGGCTCATCGCCCTCGGCGTCAGGTCGCGGCGTTGGTTCGCCGGGCGGCCCGCTCCTATTCAGTTTTGGCGCGGGCTGCTGCGTCTACCGCGCAGCTTCCTGGTCGATGTCCACGCGGTGGTCATGCGCGACCCCTATGCGGCGCGCATGCACGCGGCGGTAGCCGGCGGCTTCCTCTCTACCTTGGCGCTGGCCCTGCTGATCTATGTGATGGGGTCCGGCAACGCCGGCCTCGGCTGGGGCTTGCTGGTGACCCTGGCGGTCATGGGTGTTGGCGCGGCCATGGTCGCCTGGCGCCGTATCAGCCGGCCGGCCGGGCGGTAGTCCCGGGGGGCGTTCAAGCGTCTGTCGTTCAGTTTGTTCGCTTTTGTCGCCTTTCTGGCCGTCGCCAAGCTGCCCTCGGGTGGCTGGTATCACGCGGCGTTGGTCGGAGTGCTCGGTATTTGGGCGTGTCTTGAGATGATTGCCCTGGCGCCGTTCGGCCCCATGCGCCACGCGGTGCTCGGCGCCATGCATCTGGTCTGTCACCCCCGGTTCGAGCGCTTCGATGCGGTGCGACCCGTGACCGCGCTCGAACCCCTCGATCTCGATGCCGACAAGCTCGGCGCCGAGATGCCCACGGACTTTACCTGGAACCGGTTGCTGAGTTTCGATGCTTGTGTCCAGTGCGGCCGCTGCCAGCGCGCCTGTCCCGCTTTCGGGGCCGGCCTGCCCCTCAACCCCAAGAAGCTGATCCAGGACATCTGCGCGGCCAGCGCCGTCACGGGCGACGACAGCGCCTATCAGGCCGAGCCCCACCCCGGCCGGACCAATGGCGAGGGCAGGGGTGGGCGCGATCTTCCCCTGGTCGGGAACGAGGCCATGATCCATCCGGACACCCTGTGGTCCTGCACCACCTGTCTGGCCTGCGTCCATTCCTGCCCGATGATGATCGAGCATGTCGACGCGGTGATCGCCCTGCGCCGCTTCGAGACCCTCGAGTGCGGCGCTACTCCGGCCAAGGCGTTGGCCCTGCTCGACGAACTGCGGGCCACCGACAATCCCGGCGGCCGGTCCCTGGCCAGCCGCCTCGACTGGGCCACGGATTTGGCGATTCCGCTGATCAAAGAGGGCGAGCCGCGCGATGTGTTGCTGTGGCTCGGCGACGGTGCCTTCGACCTGCGCGGCCAGCGCACGCTGCGCGCCCTGGTCCGTCTGATGCGGCGCGCCAATATTGACTTCGCGGTGCTTGGCGAGGCTGAACTCGACGTCGGCGACATCGCCCGGCGGCTCGGCGACGAGGCAACCTTTCAGGATCTTGCCTGGCGCAATATCGAGACCCTGGCGAGGTTCGATTTCCAGCGTATCGTCACAGCCGACCCCCATGTGCTTCATTCCCTGCGCAGCGAGTACCTGGCCATTGGCGGCGACTACATGGTGGTTCATCATACAGCCCTGCTTGCCGGCCTGGTGGTGACTGGTGTTCTGAAGATCGCCCGCACCAGCAGCCAGCGTCTGACCATTCACGATCCCTGCTATCTCGGCCGCTACCAGGGTGAGACCGCCGCGCCGCGCACGATCATGGCGGCCATCGGCGGCGACCTGGTGGAGATGAAACGCTCCGGCGAGTTTTCCCGCTGTTGTGGCGGCGGCGGCGGGGCGCCTATCACCGATATCGTCGGCGAGCAGCGTATTCCCGACACTCGCATGGACGACGTCCGCAAGGTCGGCGCCGAGACCGTGGCCGTGGCCTGTCCCAATTGCGCGGTCATGCTCGAAGGCGTCACCGGCCCGCGCCCCGAGGTCATGGATATAGCCGAGTTGCTGCTCGATGCAGTGGAGGGGGCTTCGTGACGCCGGTGCGGCGTGACCCCCGAAAAGACCGGCAACGGGTGCGAAGACGCGCGCCGACAGCTGCCGCCGAGGTGGCGGTCACGATCATCGACGATCCTGCCTGTCTGATTTTTGCCGTGCCCGACCTGCCCGACGGCAAGCTGTCGTCCCATGACTGCGACATGCTGGGTGCGGCGCGAATCCTCGCCGACGCCCTGTCCGGCGCGGTGGCGGTGGTGGCCATCGCCGGCGAGGACGATTTTGCCGCCGCCGGGGCCGACCAGCTGGTCGAGGTTCGCGGCGGCGCCTTCATGGGCTATCGCCCCGAGGCCCGGGCCACGGTGGTCATCGAGGCCATTGCCCAGTTCTCGCCGCGCCATGTGCTGTTTCCCGACATCGCCACCGACGGTGGCCATGTGGGCCGGCTGGTGGCGGCGCGTCTCGGTGAGCGGGCGGCGGGAAATGTCCAGCGCATCGAGGGCACGGATATCGAACGGAGGGGCGGCGGTGGCACCCTCGACTACGTCGTGGCCGCGCCGCGGGTTCTGTTGATCGCGGCCGAGGCGGCGGAACCGGTTAGCGGCGCGCGTTTCGAGGCCAAGGTGATCGGCAGCACGTCGGCCCAGGGCGACCAGCGCCTCGCCGACGGCGGGCTGCAGGCCATCGATCCCAATGCGGTGCCCCTGGCCGAGGCCGATTTCATCGTCGCCGGCGGCAGCGGCGTCAGCGACTGGGAAGCCTTTCATCGGGTCGCCGCGGCCTTGGGCGCCACCGAGGGGGCGAGCCGGGTGGTCTGCGATTCCGGCGTCATGGCCCGCGACCGGCAAGTGGGCGCTTCCGGCACCCTGGTCGATCCGCGCTGCTATCTCGCCTTCGGTATTTCCGGCGCCACCCAGCATCTCCAGGGCATTCAGCGTTGCCAGCGGGTGGTGGCGGTCAACACCGACCTCCACGCCGCCATGGTCAAGCGCGCCGATCTCTCAATCATCGCCGACGCCCAGGCAGTCATGCCGGCCCTGGCCGATCTCATGGAGGGCAAGCGTCGTGGCGATTGATGTTGCCGTGCTGCTATCCGCTGGACGCCACCCGGTCAGTGGCCGGGGGCGCCGGGCGCCCGGTGATGCTCGTGCGCTCAAGCTGGCGCTTGAGCTGCTTTCCGAACCTCGGGCGGTCCACGCGGGCGACCCGGCGACACCCTCGCTGCGCGACTATCTGGGTATGGGACTCGACGCCGTCACGGTGCTCGATTTGCCACCGGAGGCGGACCCGGTGCCGGCGCTGATTCGTCATCTGGAAACCACGCCGCCGGATCTGGTGTTAGCCGGCTGTCGGGCCGAGACCGGCGAGGACAGCGGCATGGTTCCCTACATTATCGCCGAGGCCCTGGGCTTCGCCATGGTGCCGGGCATAGTCGAGATCATATCGATCGACGATGGCGCGGTGCGGCTGCTCCAGGCCCTGCCACGGGGCCAGCGCCGGGCCATCACAGCGCCGCTGCCCCTGGTGGCTACCGTCGATATGGCCGCTCCGGCGCCGCGCCAGAACACCTTTGCTATCGCTAGGCGTGGACGTATCCATAGGGTCGCCGCCGAAGCGGTGAGTGACAGCGAGCGAGCCGGCTGGCAGACCAGTCCGGCGCGACAACGACCGCGCCGACTGGGCGCCTCCATCAGCGGCCTCAGCGCCGCCGAGCGCCTGAGCGCTCTGACCGAAGCGCCCGCTGGGGCTGGCCAACAGTTAATCGGACCGACCCCGGACGACGCGGCCCAGGCGATCTACTATTACCTGATCGAACAGCGTATTCTGCCACCGCCCACGGGTAAGGAGGAATCACCATGACATCAAACGATCCCCTCTACATGGCGCGAAACACCATGGGCGCCGGTCTGACCGATACGGAAGACCGGGTCGATATGAAACGCTTGCGTGGTTATCGCCTGGGCCGGGTGCAGGCGCAGTTGCGTCGGCGCGATCTGGGCGCCGTGGTGCTGTTCGATCCGATCAACATTCGCTACGCCACGGGCAGCCGCAACATGACCGTGTGGGTGCTGTACAACGCGGCGCGTTGCGCCTTCGTGCCGGTCGAGGGCCAGACGGTGTTGTTCGAGTTCCCGCGCTGCGAGTTTCTTGCCAAGGGTCTCGTGACCATCGCCGAGGTGCGCCCGGCCAAGCCGTGGTACTACTTCGGCGTCGGCGAGAATATCGCCGCCCAAGCTATCGCCTGGGCCGATAAGATCGCCGCCCTGGTGACCGAGCACTGTGGCGGCAACAAGCGTCTGGCCCTCGACCACGGTAATTTTCAGGGCACTCGGGCGCTCGAAGCGCTGGGTATCGAACTCCATGACGGCCAGGAGGTTCTGGAGCAGGCTCGGGTCATCAAGTCGGCTGACGAGATCGCCTGTATGAACGTCGCCATCACCGCCTGCGAGACCGGCATGGCCCGCATGTACGAGGCGCTGGCGCCGGGCATGACCGAGAATGAGCTGTGGGCGATTCTCCACGAGACCAACATCGCCATGGGCGGCGAGTGGATCGAGACCCGGCTGCTGGCCTCGGCGGGCGCACCAATCCGTGATTCCACGAGTGCAGCGACAAGGTCATCCGGGCCGGCGAGCTGGTCGCCTTCGATTCCGACCTGATCGGTCCGTTCGGCTACTGCGCCGATATTTCTCGCACCTACTTCTGTGGCCCGGCCGACCGTCGGACGAGCAACGCCGGCTCTATACCATTGCCCATGAGCAGATCGAGACCGGCATCGCCAGGCTCAAGCCCGGCCTGACCTTCCGCGAGTACAGCGAGGCGGCGTCGCGCATGCCCAACGAGTCTGTCGCCGGGTCCTACTCGGTGGCGGTCCATGGGGTCGGCATGTGCGACGAGTGGCCGGCGGTGGTCTATATGCGGGACTGGGACGAGAGCGCTTACGACGGCGTCTTCGAGCCCGGCATGACAATTTGCGTTGAAAGTTACATCGGCGT
>PVBE010430348.1_pt1 | contig 10034 bp, 8 predicted proteins | sample 1631181 | NCBI WGS metagenome assembly PVBE01 (sample SAMN08397723, study PRJNA350692) | Marine metagenome, whole genome shotgun sequencing project. | isolation source: water | place: Pacific Ocean | collected 2012-04 | reverse complement strand
TGAAAACTGGATAAGCACTGATATCGAGACTATAATGGAAGTATTCAGCTATCCTCGGGTCAAAAAGTTTTTAGATATTATTATTGATTATTTTCCGAAAGACGGACGTATATTAGAGGCCGGTTGTGGTCTTGGACCGTGGGTTATCAAGCTTAGCATGTTGGGATATAAAATGGTTGGGATAGATTACCAACAGGAATGTATAGATAAGGTTAAGGCTTATGACGCTACCCTGGAGGTATATACTGCTGATGTGAGAAGTCTGCCTTTTGAAGCTAACTATTTTAGTACCTATTTATCCTGGGGAGTTATAGAACATTTTGCAGAGGGCCCTGACGGTGTGCTGAATGAGGCTTATAGAGTTTTAAAGCCTGAAGGGAAACTGATACTGACTGTTCCATACAAGAATATATTTTTGAAGATAAAAGAGCCTTTAGATTATTTAAAATACAACTTGTTTATACGTAACATATTCAATAAGCCTTCCAGGGTTTGCTATTACCAGAGATATTTTAAGGTGAAGGAATTGGAAGATGCAATATCAAAGAGTGGGTTTGTTATAGAGAAGGTTATACCGGTGGATCACATATTCAGCCTTGTGGAATTTTGCAGTATTTTCAGGAATAAGGATAGTTACGATGGTGAGAATAAACTGGCCGTTTTTACAGGTAATTTATTGGAAAAAGTTTTAAGATGGGCAAGCGCAGGTTCAATACTGGTAGTAGCTAATAAATGTTAGTTTATTAAAGGAGCGAGAGTGGAAGGTCATAATGAAGAAAATACTTTCTGTGCATGATGATATAATTACTATAGAGATAAAACTAAGTTATATAATCAATTGGTGGAAAAAGTTGGTATGATTACGGTGGATACTTTTCTTTCCGAAGAGGAGTTTGGTACAGGTTAGAAAATATTATTGAGCTGGTCCTGGAATAAATATGAAAGTGTTGTACATTACCAGAAAATATCCTCCCTCTATCGGGGGTATGCAAACGCAGAGCTATTACTTTTATAAAGCTATATCAAGAAAAAGTAATGTTTTGTTGATATCATGGGGATTTTCACAAGTATTCTTACCATTTTTTATTATATATGCTGCAATAAAATCAATTATACAATTGATTAGTGGAAAAATAGATATTATCCAACTAGGAGATTTAGTGCTTTCTCCATTAGGAGTCTTACTTAAATCATTATTCAACAAACCAGTTCTGGCTGTATCGCATGGAAGAGATTCAGCTTATCAAGGTTTGCTTTATAATTTCTTTATACTTGGTTCTGCTAATAAATTGGATAAGGTAATATGTGTGAGTGATTATCTTAAGCAAAGTCTTCGCCTGAGAGGTTTTTGTAATGAGAAATTGGAAGTTATTCCTAATGGTATATCTGTAAGTGAGGCAGATGAATTGAGTCTAGACAGGGAGCAAGCTATATCTGAAATTGAAACTGCTTATGGAATCACATTAAAAGATAAAAAGATAATTCTTTCTGTTTCGCGATTAGTTGCAAAGAAAGGAATTAAAGAATTCATAGACAGGATATTCGTGAAAATAATTAGCGATGTGGAGAATGCTGTATTCTTGATAGCAGGCGATGGGCCGGAGAAGCTAAGGATAGAACAGTCTATTAAAAAGTTTGGGCTGGAAGATAAGGTTTGTTTGATAGGTTCTGTTGAGCATAACTCTTGTATTTATAAAGCGCTATTCAGTATAGCAGATGTGTTTGTTATGCCAAATATAAAAGTAGAGGGTGATGCAGAAGGTTTTGGAGTAGTTGCGCTGGAGTCATCGGTCATGGAATTGCCTATAGTTGCTTACGGTGTAGATGGCATAGGTGAGGCTATACACAATAAGGAGAATGGTATGTTAATTGAGGAGGGTAATGAAGGATTGTTTATTGATAATCTCCTTTATTTTCTTAGAAATAAAGATTCAAAGCAGAAGTTTGGTGAGAAGGCGAGGAAGTACGCTCTCGATCATTTTGGCTGGGATATTATCTGCGATAGGTATATAGACCAATACAAGAAAATACTTAATAAATAAGTTGTGCGGCTTGAAAGGATAGAATGCCCTGAACCATAAAAAAATATTGTTGTATTTGTTTTTGTTCTTTACCAGCCTGTATTCATTCTTTTCCATAGGGCATTATGGTGGAGATGGATATGAAGAATATCTGACGGCTGAGAGTATCGTCCTTGATAGAAACTTCCAATTTCATGATAGGCCCCATGATCCAGATCAGTTGAACTATAAATCTGGTGTGGGGATTGAAGGTAGAAACGGGGGGACATATTCTGCGCGCAGTTGTCTTGGAGTTGCGTTTCCATTGTCTTTTTTTTATGCTCTCGGTCATATAGTGGCATCATTCCTTAAGAATATTCCTCATGATTTTATAACAATACTCTTTGCATCATTCTATAATCCTTTCATATCTGCTTTTACTGTATTGTTTGTTTTTGCTATTTCAGGGCATCTTGGGTTTAAGCCTGTAACCTCTTTAATGCTCTCTCTGATATATGGTCTTTCTACCATGGCTCCTGTTTACACAAGAACCGGTTTTGCGGAACCAACATTGGTCCTGTTCTTACTGATCAGTGTCTATTGGATTATTCGTTATTCGAAAAACCTAGAAGAAAGATGTTTGGTATATTCCGCTCTAGCCCTTGCTTATTGTGTACTTATAAAGGCAATAGGGTTTATATTCTTCCCTTGTCTTCTTGTGTATATTTTTTGGTGTATTTACGCAAAGAAACAGAATTTATTCGACAGATTAAAGCCTGTTGCTATTTTCGCAATAGTGTTTATTTTTGGTAATGCCATTGTATTGGCCTATATTTACTTTGTTTCTGGATGTATACTTAGTTTTGGAAAGGCCAATCCTATTGACATTTCAGCCCGCGCAGCTCAATCAACACATTTTATAAAAGGAGCTTATTATTATTTAATTAGTCCCGGCAAGGGAGTAATATTGTTTAATCTGCCAATTATTTTGTCATTTATTGGTTTAGTTAAAGTTCCGAAAGAGAGAAGGAAAGAGGTGGTATTGCTTTTATTAATATTTATAGTTAACCTTCTGTTTTTTGTGAAATGCTTTAGCAGAGGATCTCTTTTTAGTTGGGGGCCACGATATCTCTTGCCGTCGATACCGTTTCTTGTGTTACTCATCGGATATTATTACGAGGGCTATAAGGGCTTTATGGGTAGGTTTTACGTATGGCTTTTATCTGCAGTAGGTTTCTTTGTTATGCTGCCATGTATGTTTATCAACCAGTCAAAATTCTATCTCTTTGTTGTTGAAGAGTTGAATTTGGATGAATATCTTATAAGTTTTATACCAGATCTGTCTCCGATAATGGGGGCCTGGTGGATGCTTGTTACCAGAATAATACAGAATCTTACAGGCAAAGGTATTCCGTTCAACTTTGCTCCGGATAACTGGCTTGTTAAGCCTGTAAGTGCCTTTATGGGGGAGTATAATTATATAGACCTGTGGTTTGTAAAAGTCATGGAAGCGTCACCATCTTTTGCTCCGGCTGTGTATGCAGTTTTGACATGTCTTGCATTATTATCTGTTGTATCGATTTATAAAGTATATGTGTTAGTCGATATTAAAGAAAATATTAAACAGTAAAAGTAAAGAAATCAATGCGAGGAGACGCTCAGGTATCTTAAAGGAGTACAGGTCAAAGAGTTTCAAGGTAGTACGAAAAGTAGTAGGCAGATCATGTCTTAGTAGATATGTAGTTTTTTTCCGAACAGCAAATTAATAAAACTGCTGTCAGGTAATAATAGCTTTCTATTTACTCTTGAAATATGTGAGCTTATGAGAACAAAGATATCATTGACAACTAAGCAGATTATTAATTCAAGAAAGATAAGAAAAAGATTATTGCTTGCACATAAGATTTGTTATTACTTAACTACCAAACTTCAATTCCAAGATCATAATTCGCTTTTATTAAGAAATATAGAAAAGCTTATTTTGGTACTCGTAAGATATATTGCAAGGCGTTTCCTCCCGCTTTTAAGAAATCCAATTATTTGTCCGACTGTTTTTGGCTTTGATATTTGCCTAAGCAAAAATGGGGGAGCCTGGGTTTATTATTTAGGTTTTTATGAATTGGGAACTCTTGGTGTAATCAGAAAATGTCTACAGCCTGGTGACATATTTATTGATGTTGGTAGCAGCATCGGGTTAATGACCTTAACGGCCTCATTTGCTGTAGGTAAGCAAGGGAAAGTTTTCTCTTTTGAACCTGACGCAAAACGTTACGAAAATTTACTAAACAGCATCGCCATTAATAACATAGAAAATGTAGTTGCATTCAATTGTGGGCTAGGCATGGAAGAGAAATCAACTCGATTATATAAAGATAGGGTTAGTCCGTCTCTCATTGAAGTTAAAAGAAATGCACCATATGAAACAGTAAAAATAGTCTCATTGGATGCTATTCTAAATAAGAGGAAAATATCAACAGTAAAATTTATTAAAATAGATGTAGAAGGTTACGAAGATGAAGTATTAATGGGTGCTGAGGAGTTGTTAAATAAAACAAATGCTCCAATTATCTGCATTGAATATGCTAAGAATATGGCGAGGAATTCAAATTCCCGGGATTTGCTTGACATTATTCAAAGCGATAATGATTACAAAGTATTTCAATTAGAGAAAACAAAAGATGCTGTTTCTAAGTTAAGTCCTATTAGGGATAGATTGGAGCTGCGTAAACATGATAACCTTTTTTGCTTCCTAGATTCTCACATAAAATATTTACCAAGAGAAATGTTCAGTTAAATCTTCCTTCTGATCCTTACCAAATAATATGAATCCCTTTTTATGCCTGGAAATGAGCTGCTCTGCTGGGTAGTGCCGATTACTTGAGAGTTTTTGGAAACGTGATCAGTGCATAAATTGCGTAGAAATGATATTAGAAATAGAAAAAGCTAAAGCTAAAGCTTGTTTGATAAATCCTCCTACAAGGAGTTTAAGCCTCAGACCACCACTTGGCCTTATGTATATATCTTCATACCTTTCTCAACATAATATAGACAATCATGTTATAGACCAAAAGGGTGATATTCCCGAAGATGTACTTATTGACCGGCTTGTGAAGGAAACAGTCGATGTTGGTCCAGATCATGTAGGCATCAGCTGTCTGACCACAGATGTACCATGTGTGTTTAAGATGGCAAAAGATATAAAGGCTGAACTTCCTCGTACGAAGATAACAGTGGGTGGAGTACATCCTACGATGTTTCCCGATCAGATGCTGGCAGACGAGAACATAGATTATGTCGTTCTCGGTGAGGGTGAGGAAATATTCTATGATATTGTTTGTAGTAATGAAAGCACGGATCTTCACTCTGTTACGGGTATTGCTTTCAAGGATAACGGTAAGATTGTTGTAAATATGAGGAGGGGGTCTATAGAGAACCTCGATGATCTTCCAATGCCTGCATTTGATAAGATAAATATGGATTTCTATCTTCAGCCGAATATTCACCTTGTACGTGGTATTCCGCTCAGGGGTTTCTATTTCTTTTCTACCAGAGGCTGCCCTTATGGCTGCAGGTTTTGTGTAAGTAAAAATGTTTTTGGCAGGACCATTCGTTATCGTAGCCCATTAAAGGTAGTGGACGAGATCGAATATGTTTACAAGAAGTATAATATAGATGCGTTTTATCTGTTCGATGATACCTTTGGTGTCAGGAAGTCACAAGCCATTGACTTGTGTAATGCTATTGCTAAAAGAGGGCTACCGGTAGTGTGGGGATGTGAGACACGTGTGCATTTAATAAACGAAGAATTTGTTAAGAGCCTGAAGAGGGCAGGGTGTATTCAGGTGGATTTTGGTATTGAATCCGGTTCTGAAAGGCTATTGAAGCTTCTTCAGAAAGGTATAACGGTAGATCAGGTTAGAAAAGCCGTCAAGATATGCAGGAAGTACTGGGTAAGGGTCTTTTCAAATTTTATGATAAACCTGCCTACAGAGACAGAAGAAGATGTAGAAAAGACTCTGGCTCTGGCTGATGAAATAAAGAGTGACATTTCCATCTTTAATGTTACATGTCCATTTCCAGGTACAGAACTACACTCATACCTTAAACATAAGCTTACGACAGATGATTATACGAAAATGTCTTCTTACGTGTCTTATAGAACCTATATTGACTTCATAGAATCTAAGTGTAAATTATCAGCTCACAATATACCAATAGATGACTTGTTGGCAAGGATTCAGGCTACAGTGCCTGCTCCCAGAGATATCAGATTAAAACCTAATCTGAAATACATGAGAAATTTTCTCAGATACTTTAATTTTATTGTAAATCTGAGATATGTTGTATGTATGATCAAGAGTAAGGAAAAATCAAGTTATATTAAATTTGCTGTTGGTATGTTAAGAAAACGCAATGTGTCTCCTACAAAGCTATAACGAGATCTTTACTTATATCGTGTGCTGGTGATGTGAGGGGGTAGGTTGCAGAAAATATGAAATGGAAGAGTTTTTTTCTTGTTGCGGTTACAGTAACTATTTTAGGCTTAACTGCAGTTTATGTATATAAAAATATAGATGCCTTCAAGCGGATCATAGATATTTCAGCAGATCAGGTCTGTGTATTCCTTATCCTTCAGCTTATATCCGTTGCCATAAACACTTTTATGTTGTTGGTATTGCTCCCTGTTTATGGTGTACGGGTATCATTTCCAGACGGGCTGGCATATTCAACTTTGAATACGTTTCTTAATTATATTTCCATAAAAGGTGGTATTGTTGCAAAAGGGTATTTTATGAAAAAGATCCATAAATTTTCATATACGGATTTTGCTGTTAGTATGGGAGCTATGGTGTTGATGCATTTTATGGTGGGAGGGTTAATAGGGATAGGCGTTTTGATCCTTATTTACATTATACAGGGAAATACTAATATTTATCTTTTCCTGGCCTTTAGTGTTGTTACGGCAATAGTTATCTGCTTTATTAAATTACCTGTTGTTCAAGATAAATTTGGAGGAAATGGGAATTATTTTTTAAAAAAGTTGTATGAATTATGGAATTCCTGGAAATTGTTTAGCAAAAATAGAAATGTTATGTGTGTGCTATCATTTCTTGTTTTTATGAATTTTGTAGTATATGCATTTCGACTCAAATACGGCTTTCATGTTATTTACAATGATGTACCTTTTCTAAGTTGTCTGTTGATTTCGATAATGGGAGTTCTTTCCACATTTGCAGCTCTTACTCCAGCTTCTCTTGGTATTAGAGAGTTTGTCGTTGGTACAGGTTACAGCTTGATAGATGGAGATATGTTACAGGCTGTGGTTGTGACAAGTTTGGACAGGGCGGTTTCTATGATTCAAGTGTTTGGCTTTGGGATAATTTCTTGTGTTTATTTATTAAAGCGGAGTGGACAGCAATAAAAAGGTGAAAGTAGATATTCTTATATTGAATTATAACGGGAAAGACCTTCTCATGTCCTTCCTGTCATCCGTATGCAAAGCGGCCAAGAAATCCTTTCATAAATGTAAAGTCTACGTTGTTGACAATGTGAGTACTGATGGAAGTGTAGAATATGTGAAAAATAATTTCCCTTCAGTTAAACTATATCTTAGCAAGAAGAATGAAGTGTTATGTTCTTATAATGAGGTGTTGAAGGTCATTGATAGTGATGTTGTGATCTTGTTAAATAATGATATTAAGGTCGAAGAAGATTTTGCAGATTATCTTATTGAGCATTTTAAAGATGAAAATGTGTTTTTTGTTGCGCCGAGACTTTTGAATTTTGACGGTACCTACAATGGTGGGAGGTCATATCTAAAGATTAAGTATGGCATGTTAAAGAATATTGTTGATGAAACTAATGCGACAGTACCAGGTGAGACACATAGCATAGCAACAGGGGCGTTCAGAAGAGATCTTTTCCTGCGTTTAGGCGGCTTTGATTCGCTGTATTTACCGGGCATATGTGAAGAAGTAGACCTATGTTATAGAGCGCTTGTTTCAGGTAAGAAGGGAGTGTATGAACCTAAAAGTATAATTTGGCATAAGGAATCAACTACATTTAACAGGGAATATGGTAAGCGTAGGAAGATGGTAATAGCCCATAGAAACGTATTCTTGTTTTTCTGGAAAAATATACATGATAAGAGATTAATTGCAGAACATTTATTCCTTCTTCCATTTAGAGTTGCTCATTCTATAGTATTTGGTAATGTTGAATTGGCTCAGGGTTTCTGGCTGGCTTTATTAAGACTTCCGGCAGCACTCTCCAGAAGGTATCAATGCATCCCGCAATTACGATTGAGAGTATTAAAGGATAGTGATATTATTAGATGAAATTAGTAATATTAACCAGTGATATTATAGATGGCAGAATAGTAACTCAGTCACTCATTAATGCAGGTAGAGATATTAAAGCAATAGTCTATGAGGAAAAGCATAAAGGATTTAAAACAAGGATAAAGCTACTACTTTTTTTCCTGTTAAGAAGGCTCAAATATTTTAGTTATGAAAGTATGGCCAGGAATAAGAATGGTATTTTGGTGAAGGCTGTAACTAATATTAATGCGAAAGAAAATGTAGAATTATTAAAAACAATTAATCCTGACCTTGTAGTTGTTGTAGGTACTAGAAAATTGCAGAGAGAAGTTTTTGGTACTGCCTCTAAAGGTGCTATTAATTTACATTCCGGACTACTTCCTTTCTATAGAGGGTCTGATTCGGAATTCTGGGCGCTGTATAATAATGAGCCTGATAAGATAGGAGTTACAATACATTATATAGAGGAAGGTCTTGATACCGGAGATATAATTCTTTGTGAGCGCCAGAAAGTAGTGCCAAATGATACCCATAGTCAATTACGAAAGAAGAATATTGTTCTGGGGGCAAAGAAAATAAACGAGGTAATATCGCTCATTGAATCAGGCAAAATCCCTCGTGCAAAGCAGAGCGTGTTATATGCTAAAACATATCGTTCTGCTAAGCACGAGGATATAAAAAGGTTGAATAAGCGAAGAAAATGCTGGTTAAAGCGCAGTTCCAGGATAAAGTCGTTTGGTAATGGCTCTATACGTGTTCAGGAAGAAGTTGCTCGCAGGCCACTTGTAGATTTTATGGCAGGACAACAAACAGATTACTCTAATTTCTTTTGCCTGAGAATTGATGCAGATGAGTTTCATGATGAAACCTTCAATGATTATATAGAGCTGTTCAGGAAATATAGTGATGCAGTAACAGTTTTCTTCAATGTACATTCTTTTATTCATGCAAAAGATAAAGTCATGGAATGTAAAGATATGGGTCTTGATATTCAATCTCACGGTTTCTACCATTATACCTATAGTGATTATGCGAGTAACAGGCATAGTATTAGAAAGGCGAAGGTATTTTTCAAAGATTTGGGTATTGAAACAAAGGGCTTTGCTTCTCCGATGGGAAGGTGGAATACAAATCTAATGAGGGCATTGGAGGATGAGGGATATGAATATTCTTCTGATTTTGCATATGACTATCTTGGCCTGCCAAGTTATCCTGCTTTAGGGGGGCGGATATCAGAAGTGCTCGAAATACCTGTCTTTCCGGTTGCTCCGGAACTTTTTTCTCAGAAAGGAGCTTGTGATACTGGCGCGGTTCTGGAGTTTTACAAGCAAGCTATAGATGAAATGATATCATGTGCATTACCTGTTATAGTTTATGCACATACCAGTAAATTCAGGGAGGTCCCGGGTCTGTTGAATAACATTGTTGAATATGCCGTTTCAGAAAAGGGTTTGAGCCCTCTTACTATGACGGCGTTTTCTGATTTGTGGAGAAAAAGATATGCGTACAGGCAGGATATGTATATAGAAAGCCGCCATATTAAAGTTCCAGGAGACTGTTTCTTAGGTAGAGAAGCAAGTATTGGGACAGTAAGGACATTTAAGAATTCATTAAAGAAAGCTTTGGATTTCGAAAAATTGACACCTGATGAAGAGCTATGCTGTCCCAAGCCAAGGAAGATATTCAAAAGAATCTTAAGAAAGGTCTTATAATT
>PVBE010490113.1_pt1 | contig 10035 bp, 5 predicted proteins | sample 1631181 | NCBI WGS metagenome assembly PVBE01 (sample SAMN08397723, study PRJNA350692) | Marine metagenome, whole genome shotgun sequencing project. | isolation source: water | place: Pacific Ocean | collected 2012-04 | reverse complement strand
TCTGGTGCCTTGATAATCAGCATAACGTGTTGGTGTCTGAATGGACTAAAATGTTTATTTTTGATTAAGAACTTGGATAGTTTCCTATCTTTCTCTGTAAATTCATCACTACGACCACCGAATGATACTCTAGCGGCATTTACAGGTGTTAAGTCGTCTCCAAGAACATCAACAACTTCTATATAACCTTTATCTAAAACACTATGCTTCATATATAACCTTTATTTAGTAATAAATAGTTTAGTAAATATCCATCCTATCAAGCTTTTTTTGCAAATCCATTAGTTTTTTGTCTTTTTCTTTTGGAACATAACCATCTAACGCTGTTATTGGTAACATAATCAAGTTACTCACTATTTTTTCAGCTTTTTCTATTGCATTAATATTGTGTTTTTTTATCTCATCAATATCGCCAGTAATTTTCCATTTTACTTTTACTTTTTTATAAGTTTTTGGTACTTTAGCAAACCCAGTTGCTTTTATCTCCACTGGTATAGATTCTTCATTGGCCGCTATTCTTATAAAAACTCTATTTATAAACCCCTTTTTAGCATCAGTAGGTTTACTTACAAATTTATATGGTGTTGGTTTAAAAAATGGTGGTTGGTTATCACTACGACTTCTAACATATTCTTTATAATCTGTTTCATTACGTTGTCTCATAATGATTTCAGATTTACTTTCGTTAAAGTCTAATTCCGTCACATATATTTCTGCACCATTGTTCATATACATAACATGGTATGGCACATTTGGACTAACCTTGTCACCATCGAGATATTTGAAATCATTTAAACCAGTAGTTCCTGCATGAGTTTCTATTCTATTTGATTTTTTTATCAATTGTTTTATATATGTTGTATCTTCAGGCATAATTTTTATAATCTACTCACTCCATCTACGGTTGGTCGTTCTATATTTCTATCCCAATATTGTTGTCTAATAACAAAATCTACTGGTTCTTTTGCACCTTCACCAAAAAATGAATAATTCTTCGCACCACCAGCTTTTATTGGTCTCCATTGTGGTTGTCTCACATATAATATCTTGTCATTTTGGCTGTGAAGACCTTTATATGTTGATATTAATTTTCTTTTCTTTTGTTTTTTCTGTTTACTTTCTCTTTTATCAGCTTCTTTCTTCTTTCTTTCAGCTTCTTTACGTTTTCTTTCTTCTTCGGCCTTTTTCTTTTTATTTGCGGCATCTCTTTCAGCTTTTAATCTTGCGGCTTCTTTTTCCTTTTCCTTTTCTGGGTCAGGGTCAGGTTTCCATATTGGCCCTACAAAAGGTGGTTCTTCAGTTTCACCTCTTCCCGCCGCAAGTAATTTAGCAGCTGCACTTGTATCATATCCCTTTTCTGCCGCTATCTCCATCTTATCTTTAGTTTCTTCATAATTTCGAATTTGTTGTTCTCGTGGTATTGTCGCTCCTTTTGGTGTTCCGGCACATCTCATTAAACCCTTTAATGATGTAGTCCAACCATCCGTTCCTATTGTATGTGAAATATCTGTTGCTTGAAACGCTACCCATTCACGATAACTAGCTGGTAAATAACTTGTTATAAAAGCATTACCTGGAACTATACCACCAATACCAGTTACTTCTATTTCCAGTTCCATTGGAATTAATAAATCCCTTTGAGCGTTACTACTCTTTGGGCCTGATGTAATTATACCCTTCATAACATCTGACCATTTAATTTCACCAACTTGTTTTAAACAACCATACTCATCATATGGTTTTTGGTCTTCTTCTGTCATTTCAAAAACTGGAGTTTTATCTGGTTCTCCATCTTCATTTATAAATGTAGCAACTTCTCCTGCTTTAGGTTTACTACTATCTCTAGCATGAGCTAAGTTAGTCACAAATACTTTTTCAAGTTCTTCATCAAGTAATTGAGCTTTCATAGATTTATCTCTTGCTTCTTTAGCGGGGTCTGTACCCGTATCCTTTTCTGTATCAGTACTCTCTCCCTCTCCTGGATTTATTGTTATACCAGGGCCATCATCAAGTGTTAAGTCACCTTTATTATAATTTGGGTCTTGTGATTCATTTGTACCAAAATTAGGTCTACTCCATGCCATATCCATTTCACCAATAGACTCATCTGGATTTTGACTTGATATTTTACCCAACCTAACGGCTCCAGGGTTACCTGCCGAGGTTGTGGTTTCCCCACGTTTATTAGCACCAAACATAGCGGCTGTTTGCATTGAACTTGGTAATTTCGCCGTAAGATTGTGGGATTTCACAATACTTCTTTCATTCATAACATTAAATTTATATAATAAACCATCTGGTGGAGAATCTGGCCCAACATATTTACTTTCATTGTCTAATAATTCACGTACACTACGATGTGTATAATTTTCATCTATAACCATACACCTACCTTCTTTACCTATAGATGACGTAGTTACTTTAAAATTCCAAATACCATATCTTGCATTTAATTTATTAAATATATTTTGTAAACCACTTTCTACAGAAGTAACTCCTGTGAATGCTTCTTTTACTACTTCCCAATGTAATATAATATTTCTCAAATAACCTTTAGTAGCATCACCTTCGACTGCAAAAGTTGGAAAATCGTCTCGTCTCGTTTCATTTATCATTTTATGTAATGTTTGTGTTACCTCCCAATCTTTACCAACTCCCCAAAAACCATCTATGGTATGATTTCCAGCATATGGCCATTGACCTGGAAAAATAAATTCTGCAATATCAGCAGTAATTAGAGCTGGATGATTAGCTATTTTAACAGATTCAAGTTCCATATCACCAGTATTATTTATATATTTTGGTTTACCATCTTCCATAACTGGTACAAGACTTCTAAAATCAGAAAAAACTTGTTCTCCACTCTTTGGTTTATTTATCTTACCCAAAAACTTACTTATGATATTATCTTCCATCCATCCCCATGTCAAGTAAGGGCCAAATGTTTTATCTCCCCATAATCTAACGTTACTTTCAAAATACATTAAACCATTTGGTTGGGTTTCTGGTGAGAAATATGTACTACCAAACCACCCACCTTCAGAACATAGTGCACCTATTTCTTTATCTAATTGTCCAACAAACTCTTCAAAAGTTGGTACGGTTCTAAATTTTCCTTCGTCTTCTTCACCTTCTGGTTTTTTAACATTATCTACAGAACCACCCATTTCATTTTTTGTTTGTTGATTTAATGTATTTACTCCAAGTGAAGTAATTTCTGTAGTACAATCAAATCCACCATCATCGCGAGTCTTCCATTCAAAATTCTTAATAAGACCAGCCATAGCATCATACTTACCATTCATATCCCAAATTTGTTTTTGAATTTGTTTATACGCCGAACCATCTGATATTTTTTCTATATCCATCATTCTTACATCGTTCATATCCTTTGTAGAAGACCATCCCCATTCCAAGACTACTGGTTTACCATGAGCTAAAAAATGTGGTGTTAATCTTGATATGTCGCTAAAAGAAAAACAAGTCCAATTTATGGTAGCATTTCTAATTGCTTTCATTGAACCTGCAAACTCTACACTAACAGAAGTAATACCTGGTAATGGTCTGTATCTATCGGATAATTTCCCATTTGTAGTATTACTTTCATTAATCTCATCCCACCTATTGGCGTTATACATTTCTTGAAACCCACTTATATGTTTAAAATTACCATCACCATCTTTTGATAACTCACCACCCATTATAGAAACCATATTCATTCCACCATCGCTATTTTTTATAACTCGTGGTGGGTCAAATTGTTCTCCTTTATCATCTAATTCATAAACTTTTGTACTATCTACCGCCGAAAACATTCGGGTAAATGTAGATTTTGCGTAAATATCTTTTATTTTTTGACCAACACTTGCTTGTGTCGTATTAGGCGAAATATCCCTAACCATTGCATTTTCTATTTCATGTAATGTTTTTCTAACGTTTGGATGAATTTCTGATAAGTTTAACAACTCAAAATCCTCTATTTAGTATTTATTTTTTTAAACTCGTCTAATATAACACTTATATTTCTTGGTATACGAATTTTATCTCCAACTTTTGGTCTCGATTGGTGTGAATAACCATTTGCTTTTGCTATAATCCACCACAAAGTAGAATCGTCATAATATTTATACGCTAACCAATCGAATCTTTCAAAGTCACGAGAAAAGTGAAATGTATCTGTATCTTGGATTGGAATTACTGGATATAATGTAATAACATAAGAACGATTACCATTTCTATCTCTCTTTATCCTACTATCTTTATATCTATCCATTATCCTCTACCTGAATTTTGTATAGTTAAGTACGTGTTGTCTGGGTCAATTCTAACTGGGTCTTGTGGTTCATTAGATTGTGGGTCACTTTTAAACGTTCCATATTCTTCAGTACCACTTAACCAAGGTAAATCGAAATGTTTACCTGTCATTGATAATGCGTATTGACCGATAAATTTAAATCCTATTTGTACTGTTACAAATTTTGGTAATTGCATTGGTATATCAATATCCCATCCACCACTATCTTCTATTGTTAACGCAATACTATCAATCAAACCTGGTGTATTTTTATATAAATTACCAATTGTCAACTCAACAAATGGTGGTGTCATTAATCTACCACCAGAATTACCAGCATCTTTATATTGTGGATACCCAAGACCAACAAGATAATTTAATTTCTCCCACATGGGAATCATCTCTTGTTTTGAATTTGGAAATAGTTTAAAACTAAACCCAATGGCTCTATCCGCACCAGTATATGTAAAAACCTTATCTGGTCTACCAATATATTGAGTTTCATTCCAACCTGGTGTTGTTGAATCACTAATTCCTTCTAAAGTTGCTCTAAATACAATAAATTTACCATTAACTAAATCTTTAAATTTAAATGGAATGAAATCCATATCCGAATCAGTACCATATGGTGTCATATTAATTCTATCCGTTAATTCATTGGTAAATGAATTAGAATCACCTTTCTTTATCAAACCAAGTTTAGTATCTTCTACGGCTTTCATACCAGGTTTTCCTGGTTGACCTAACGCATAAACTTTCGTTTGTCCAACTTTACGTCTCTCAATTTCTTTTTCTAATGTTTTTAATTCTTCAGTAGTAGCTGTGTCATTTAATATACTTTTAGCTTTTTCACCAAACCCTTGTAATGTACTTGAATATTTTTGAGTGTCATCTCCTGGTATTTGTCCGTATGACATTAAAGCATATCTTTGTACAATGTTACCATCTGTTTTAATAGTTGGTGGTAACATAACATTAACTGCATTATCACCATTTGGAAAATCTGCACCAATATTTTTATAATTAATCATCTCGGCTAAAGGTGAGTCGGTTAACTTAAAAAATCTTCCTTGTTGTGGTTCTAATGCAGGATGTCTGTTTATAACACCTTCAGAACCAGCAGAAGCTTTACTACTATGTTTCCACATCACACCTCGGTGTAACCACATTATAACCGAACCATCACCAGCGGTATCGAAGTTAGATTTCAATTCCTTTGTATGTACAGGTAAACCATGTTCTGTGTATTTATAATTCAATCCATACACCATAGTATTTAAATGTATCAATCTTTCATTATCGTCATTACCAATCATAGATGGTATTTCTAATCTCCAATTTCCACTACCTGGATTTATACCCGCTCCGGCCGCTTTTGAAGCTGCAATTACAGCTATACTATCTTCATGTCTTGACATTGTACCACCATATAATTGACTTCTCATATAATTCATAACGGGGTCTGAAGTTAAATGAGTTATCTGACCTTTTGCCCAATATATCCCCGAACTCGCGGCTGCCGCGGCTCTTGACGCTAAATTAGAAGTTGTTTGTCCAATATTTATAGCCGATGTTTGTACCTTTTCCCATATATCCTTACCAGATTGTTTAACCTTATCCCAATCTATTCCTTTATTTGGGTCTGTCGCTGGTGGAGCTCCTTCTGTCAATTTTGGTTCCGCGTGTGGCATATAATTTTTAAATTTTTCAATTATTGGTGCAATAGTTGTTTGAGCTTTATCAATTTTAACTCCTGCCCAATCTTTTACTTCTCCACCAAATGTCCAAACGTCTTGAGCTTTCTCTCCAAGTAATTCGGCTAAATTACCAATTACCTCAGTACCTTTATTTGCTAAACCTTCTATATAAGGTTTCATCTTTTCGGCAACTGGTCCAATTACTACCGAACCTGGTTTTCCATGTGTAGGTATATGAACTAATGGAACTATTGAAAATAAACTTTCTGGATTCCATTGTCTTGTATGTGGGAACACATTCATCTTATGAAAAAACCATTGTTTAGCACCAAACATAATACCTTGTGGTGTTAATAAAAATTTACCAATTCTAAATACATCATCAGTAGTTCTACCAATCATTGCACTAACCATACCAAGACCAGGTACTCCACTTACTGCATCAATTCCCGCTTTATTACCAATATCTTTTATAATAAATGGTTGGTCAAACCCTATTACATTATTATCTCTATATGGAAGTTTATCGTATTGTCCTTTTCTAAATTTAGCTTTTTCCAATTCACTTTCTACCTTACCATTAGCAGAATAATATTGATATGCTTCTGGAGTTTCTAAAGTTGGAAAGTTAAATGGTTGTCTTGGAGCTCTTTGTTCCATAGGGCTATTATCAATTGAGACTTGAAACCAATCAATTAATTCTGGTGCTGTAAAATCAGTTATATTAGATTGTTCAAATGGATTAGTACTTTGTTGAAAAGAAGTTACATCTGATATTTCAAATGGTGTTGTTTGTTGTTGAAGTGTAGTAACATCTGACATATTAAAACTTGGTATATCCATTCCAGCTGTATGTCTACCAATTGGATTTGTATCAACAACCTCTGGAACACCATTCATAGTAAACAATGTTGGTGGCCCTCCGAAATTCATTGTGAATCCAGTTGCATGCATATTTGGAAAGAAATCTACTGGTTGTGGTGCGGTAGCAGACCCCATACTATTACCAGATGGTGAACCAAGTGGTTGTCCTGCTCCTTGTGATAAATCACTTGTTAAATCAACTAATCCCATCTTACGCCTCCGCTAAGTTTTTGACTTTACCAGTTAATGATACCATTAAATCTTTATTTGAGGCCTCTAACGCTTTAATCGAATTTATAACACCACCCAATCCTTCAGTTATTGGTGCTATATCTATTGAAGTACCACCACTACCACCACCTAAACTATCCTCATCTTTCACCCCAATTACGGTATCATCTTCAGAAAACTTTTCCATTCCACTACCTGGTCTTGAAATAAAATCTTGAGCTTCTGGACCAGTGTTCGTAGCTGCTGATTTGGAGGCGTCTCCACCACCTCCTAATAATTTTACTGCCCATCCTGGTAATAAACCTGAGAAAAAAGCTTTTAATTTTCTTATTGGTGACATTACAAAATCTATTATAGTCTTACCAATTCCCATAATTGTTTCTTTAATTTTATCGAAATTTTTCCAAATCAATAGTCCAGCTCCAATCAACCATCCAATTGGGCCCATAATAACTAAAAGAGCACCTGTCATTAAATTTTTGAAACCACCTACTTTTTCCAATACCATCTGAAATCCCTTGTATAATAACATTATAGCTCCTATAGCTAATGTTATTGGAAGAAACGCTATCGCAAGAGCTATTTTAATTCCCGTGGCCCATTTTCCACCTTCTTTGAATTTTTTCCACAAGAAAACCGTTAAGGCTATCAATGCCATAACACCTAAAATTATAGCACCTACTGGATTCGCGGACATGACTGCATTCAACGTAGCATTCGACATAATTAACGCACCTACCGCTGAATTTTGGAACCATGTTGCCGCAGCTCTTGCTTGTGTTATAATTAAATCCTTCATTCCCCAAGCTACTAAAGCTTTATTCCACGCCCACGTTAAGGCTAGTCCCACTCTATTCTTAGCTTCTATAGCATTTCGTAACAAAGTCACCGAATACCAAGCCGTTAATATACCCAATACAGCCGTACCAATTGGTAAGTATGAATTTGTCCAATTAATAAAATCGGCCATTAATCCAACCAATTTAATTAATCCGTAAACTGCAAGTCCAATAGGTGCTAACGCTACCATAAGTATTGGTTTTATAACCATCCAAATCTTAATTAAATCTTCACTTAATCCACGTATTGCTTTCATAATCATGGCCATCACGACTGCAGTATCCTTTTGACCTTTCGTTTGTTTATTTATATTAGCTTGATTAGCTACCATCTTAGATAATTCTGTTACACTTATACCAATAGATTGTGCTAGAGCTCTTCTTTGAAGAACGTTCATTGCATTAAATTCTGCTTCAGTACCTACATTTTTTAATACTTCTTTCTGTAAACCTTCTATATCACCAGACAAAGCTAGTTGACGAGCTTTATCAAGATTCAATTGTCTACCAAGTAAAATCTCTGCTTCCATTTGTGATTGAATACTCGATTCAAAATCTAATAAATTATCTGCTATCTTAACCGATGTATCAAAGTTAATACCAAGTTTCTTTGCAGATATAGCGGCTTGAGCAACATTCATACCACCATCTTTGGCGAATCCAGCAAAAGCTTCAGTATTATTAGCTATATCCTGCATAACTTGACCTGGTGCTACACCTTCCGCTTGAGCTAATGACGCAACACCTTTAGCCATTTCAAATGCGGCGTCTTTGGATGCGGCCCCTGTAGCTTGCATAACAACCATTAAGTTTCCAGCGGCTTGTCCACTAACACCAAAGTCAGCTTTAAGTTTAGCCATATTCATCAATAACTCTGTTGATGCCGCACCAACTCCACCAAAATTGTTTATCAACGCCATCTGAGCTTCAGCAACATCGGCCGATTCTACTCCTGCCGCCTTCATAGACATAGATACCTCGGATATCTGCATCTGTAAACTTACTGCAGCTTCATCACTAATACCTAACTCTGTTTTAAGACCTTGAGCTCCTTTAAACAAATCATACATTTGTTTCGCGGCGAGCCCCAAACCAGCTACAAGAGCTAACGCTGGGTTAGCAAATACAGCTTGTAATTGAGCGGCCATTCCCATTGCTTGGTCTTTTAAATCATTCATAGGTGCTTGTAAATCAGTTACCGCATCATGTTGCATACCTTGGTATTCGGATATACTTTTTTGTACTTCTAAATTTTTCTCTGCTACATCTAATGTTTCAAGAGCATCTGTAACCGCTTTATCTGATAAATCTGTTTGACCAGTCATTAGTTTTAAACGTTCATCGGCTAAATCATTTATTAAACTATCATAATCTAATTGTTGAAATGCGGCTGTTCCTATAGCCGCTTGATTTTGTTGTAATATATTGGTTTTTTCTGCTTGGTCTACTAATATACTTGCTATATCTGTTTGGTTGTCAATCTCAGTTCCTGCTAAATCGGTAATGACACCATGGGCATCTTTTATATCGTCTGTAGTAACAAGTTGTTTAGCACCAATTTTGGCCATAGAGTCAGCTATGTTAATACCAGATTTAAGTGACTTAGTAATATCTTTAGTTAAATCTTTTATATCATTTTCGTATGTAATTGTTTCTTTTTTGGTCGCGTTTATTTTGTCTTCATTCTTTTGTAACTCTTCTTTGGCCTTTTTCTCCATTTTCAAAAGCTTTTCCTTAGCCTTTACTCCCTTTATATCCATATTTTTAGCTTTATTAATAGCTATTAATATTTCTTTGCGTTCTTTTTTAAGCTCTTTTATTATCTTTTGTTCTTCTTTAAGGGCTTTTAAATTAGCTTTAGTTCTTTTATCATCGGCCATTATTTTTTATACCTATGCAAGTTTAGGATATTTTTTTAATTTTTTACGTAACTCTATTCTACTTTTACGAAGGTCTTCCAAATCGCTTTGAATTTGTTTTTCCATCGTTGCAAGTTCTGGGTGATTTTTAGTAGCTTGTTTTACAACGTCTTTTGGTTTTGCACCTGCTACTACTCGTTGAAATAGGGTACTGATAATACCCTCGTATATTTTATCATCTCTTTCTGCTA
>PVBE010250733.1_pt1 | contig 10035 bp, 5 predicted proteins | sample 1631181 | NCBI WGS metagenome assembly PVBE01 (sample SAMN08397723, study PRJNA350692) | Marine metagenome, whole genome shotgun sequencing project. | isolation source: water | place: Pacific Ocean | collected 2012-04 | reverse complement strand
GGAATGTCGTTGCGATTCGGAGCCGCCAGAACGGAAAAATCGAAGCGATCAGTGATGGAGACGCCCATGTCGGTCACCAGAGCGAGCTGAGGCGGCACCTGACCGGAAACGCGCTCCTCGTCATTCTGGACAACCGGTGTGACGTAAGTGGGATAAAGAGCGAACTGCAGCCTCTGATTGAAGGCATCGGTCAGCGTGCCCAGAACCGGCGACAACAGCGACTGTCCCAGAACAGCTGCCAGTGCAGCACCTGCTCCGGCTCCGGAAAGACCGGCCAGGGAGTTTCCGCCGATCAGAGCCAGCAACTGTGGTTCGGGGAGGGCGGGAGTGCTGCGCAACTGGATGCTCTGGGCCAGGCGATCGGCAGGCCCGGTGGCGGAAAGCATCACTTTGATGAGCCGCAGCTGACCTCCTGCACCGAGATTGCCGAGACCATTGGAATCAAAAACAGAGCTTCTGAAAGTCTCGTTGTCACTATTGATAGTCACGTTGTCGGAGACCCTGGTGACCATGGCAACGTCCACGTAGGGAATCAGCCCAAGGGATGGAGTGAAGACCGCCACATTCGCGGCGTTGCGATCCAGGTTGAAGGTTGTGGTGAAGAAGGGCATAGACACCCGACCTGACAGCAACTGCACAACCCCCCGCAGTTCGAGACTGGGATCAAGAGCTCCATTGACGGTGAGCAGGCCCGCCGTGGTGAAGTTGTAGAACGGCAGCCTTTCAACTTTCAGATTGGGGCCGAGTGTGAGACGCAGGTCGCGAAATCCGATGAACGGCAGCTTTGGCAGTGATGACTTGATCGAACGGCTGGTTGCCGCTTCCACCTCCGCACCCCGAAGAAGCAGTGGCTCCCTGAAATCCCACTGCTCTTCAAGCAATTCATCAACGGATACATCCTTCTTGGAGACATCCTTATTTGATTTCCTGTTTCTCACCCGTGAGAGAAGGGAGCGGTTAGGCCGGATCGCGCCATTGCTGATCTGGAGAATCCCGCCGATGTCGGGTTTCACCAGCGCTCCTGTGAGCATCAGGTCAGCTCCGAGCTCAACGTCGGCATTGGGAAACTTGAGGCGGGCCTTCTCAAGCTGGATGCGCAGGGGTTCGGGTTCGGGGTAGGGGCTGAAAAGCGCAAGAGCACCACTTCCCTTCAGCTCGCCACCTTTGCCGAAACGTCCCGTGAGCGACTGCACTTCCAGCCGGTCGAAGTCGAAGAGCATCGAGCCATTGACCTTGGCAAGGCTCTGCCCCCTTGTCTTGAAGGCAACATCCTTGATCAAGATGTAGCCGTTAGCCTCAGGAGCCGTGAGCGTGCCGCCGAGCAACAGGCGCAGATCAACATCACCCTTGTCCCATGACACGTTGTCGTTGGCCAGGCCGGTCAGAAACTTGAGGCCATCTCCAAGACTCACGATGCGCACATCAAGGGGGCGATCAGCCGCGAAGGGAATCCGCCCCGTGACGGTCACGGGCTCAGTGGAATTTTCTGAAACGAGAGCCAGGTCAAGGGTGAGGGCCTGATCACTCAGCAGCACCTGCCCCCGTCTCAAGGCAATCGGATTGGGGCCGACCCGAGCGTCTTCCAGGACAAGCTCGCTGCTGACCGCCGCATTGACACCGTCAAGGCGGTAGGTGCCGCTCATGCCGAGGGCTCCCATCAGTGACCTCGGCACGGGAGCCACCAGTGCCAGGAGGCTGAAAGGCAGATGGGCAAGCGAGAACTGGCCCTCGCCTCCCTGGAGGGGACCGTTAATTCTCGCGGTGAAGGGTTTCACCTGCAGGGCGTAATCAGCGTCATCTCCCTCGATCCACAGATGTCCCCGGGCGTTGAGATCGAGATTGAGACGACTGATCCGGGGACCGGTCAGATCGATCACCGCATCCAGCTGACCGCGCAGATCTTCGAGGCGGAAGGGTTCACGGTCGCGGTTCTGCGAACGCGCATCCAGCAAGGCCTTCCGGGCCTTGCGCAAAGCCTGCAGTTGTCCATCCAGATTGCCGCCGAATGTGTTGACCAGCAGTGTGCCCAGATCGGTTGCAGAGCCCTGCTGCAGGGGGGCATCCTGATTGAGTTTTGTCAGGCTGAGGGCGCTGTTGCTGAGCCAGCGTGCGCTCAGCCCCCGCACCACGGCCTGACCCTTGAAAGGCCCATCAAGCTGTCCCTCGGCATCCAAGGTGATCTGACCGGTATCGGGCGGCAGCATTTCGCCCGTGACCGTGTAACGACGATCTGAGTAACGTCCGGAAAGCAGCATCTGCTGAAGCTGCAGTCCCATGACGCCAGGGCGGCTGATGCTCAGATCGCCGGTCATGGCAAGAGGTTGCAGCCCAAGAGTTCCGACACCGCTCAGGCGGCCGTAAACCCCTTCCCAGCGTTTCCTGGGAGGAAGGACCAGTTCCAGTCCATCGACGCTGAAATCACGTGCGCTCCACTCGTAGGCAGCCGGTGTTCCCCTGAACTGAAGCTCTCCGTTGCGGCGGCGCAGCATCACATCGGTTGGAAGCCAGTTCGCACCGAGGCTGGCCTCCAGTGATCCGGCTATGACCGATCCAACCGAAGCCATCGACAGCACTCCTCCTCCGCCGGATGCGCCTCGGAAGGTTCCTGTCCAGTCCTCCACCAGTCTCACAGCGCCCGCCCGCGGATGATTCACCGCAAGCAGCAGATCAGGCCGCAGTGCATCGAGCGGGCCGCTCAGCTGGCCGGAGGCTGCAATCGTTCCATCCATCTCCGTGCCCAGTAGCGGCCCCAGGCGTTTGAGGGGATAGGAGTCGAGACGCAGATCGGCCTCCAGTGGACCTGGCTTCAACCCGCCTGCAACCAGGCTGAGCGGCAACCTGCCCCGTGCGGTGAGATCAGGGCTGAGGAACTGCTCGAGCCTGAGCAGCCCGGATTTCGCAGACCAGGCGGCCTGCAGCGACCATGACTGCAGCAAAGGATTGCTTGCCTGCGCCATGGCCAGGGCGATCCGGGGCCTGAGGGGTTCACCGCTCAACTGCAGCATTCCCTCCAGCGGCGCTGAGGTGCCGAGCAGAGTCGCGGCAAGCGGAAGGCGCTGCCAGGCGGGCTCAGACATCGCAAGACGCTGGGTCGCAACCTTCAGTTCAGGATGCAGACCTCCTCTGGCCTTCACATCCAGGCCAGAGCCCTTGAGCTCAAGCTCATCCAGGCTTGCCGTCCAGTTCTGAAGGTCCCGCCAGTCAGCGCTCAGTTGCGCTCCGAAGCGGAGTGGTCCATCCAGAGGAATCGAGTCGGGCAGAGTCCAGAGGCCATCAAGACGCAGTTGCGGTTGCCGCCAGTCACCATCGAGCTGAAAAGCCAGATTGCGGTTCTGATTCAGTTCCTGCAGATCTCCCTTCAGGTCGAAGGAACGGTTGAGACGTACGCTGCCTCCGAGGGAAGCTCGGTAGGGCCCGTAGTTCCAGCGACTGTTCATGACCCTGAGAACGTCCCCACGACAACTGATGCGCAGCTGAGGAGACTCGAGCCTGTGCTCCATTGATGGGCCGCTGAACCGGGCTCCCTGCAGAGACACTCCCCCGCCGCAGCTGGCTCGTCCCCGACTCCAGCCCAGACGCAGGTCGCCACCAAGCTGCCCCTTCATCTCAACAGGCAGCTTCGACGGCAGCAGGCCCTGATATCGGGCCAGCTGAAGCCGTTCCAGTCGGGTCGTGAGCTGAAACTCCGGGCGCACCCAGCGGCCACGTCCCTTGACGGTGATGCGTCCCTTGTCGGGAAGAACAATCTTGAGGAAGGCATCCGCCCTGTGCTCATCGAGGCGGATGCCGCTCCAGCCATCAGCAGTCAGGCTCAGTCCGGCCGGAGCGATGTTGATCCTGGCGGGATCGCTGAAACGCACCTGCAGATCCAGGCGGGGTGGATCTCCTTGCTTTGGAAGAGGGCCAGGAACCCAGTAGGCGCCATCGTCATTGCGGCGCAGATCGACATCGGCTCCTCTGACACGCACAGTGAGAACTGGCCTGAGTCGCTGCAGGCTGGCCAGGGGATCAAGGCCGATCGTGATGCGGTTGATCTCGGCGGTCGACCGGTCCAGTGGGCCTTGGCGAACCTGTACGGGGCCCACACCCAGTCCGTGCAGACCGAGGCCGCGATAGCGGCCGATGCTGACGGGGTGGCCGAGGGGCTTTGAAATCTGCGCCTCGATACCTGGACGCACCCGCTGAAACAGCGCATCGGCCAGGCGATCGGCAACGATCCAGAGTGCAGCCCCTCCGAGCAGGGATCCACCCAGAACAGTCAGAACGACCCTGTTACGCCTCATGCTGGGTTGACCACCTCGCATCGATGCCCGTCAACACGCTGGAGGTCGACGCAATATAAGGACCACATTCCGAGCACACCAGCCCATGCCACTTGAGGAATTGCTCTCCACCTCCAGCATCTGGCTGGCCAAGGGCGGAATTGCGCTGTTCGGCCTGACCCTGATCGCCTTCATCGCCCGTTGGGGGATCCGTTTCCGCCTGGTGGGCGTGAGCAGTTTCACGCTGCTGTTGTCAGCCAGCTGCTGGGCTTTCGGCCTGAGCTACACACCCAGCGTCAGCGTGGAGGGAGCGCTGCGAGCACCGGTGGTGTTTGACAATGGTGATGATCTGATCGTGGCTCAGGCCCAGGACGATTTCCCGGACGAAGCGATCAGACCGACCCTTGAACAACTGGCGGGGAACGTGCGTCCCGGTGGCCGCAGCAGTCCAGAGGTGACGGTGCGTCTGCGTCAGCTGCAGCCTGCGGGTGACGGAGCTTCCAGATCGGTGGTTCTGGGCGAAACAGTGCGCGACCTTCGAGCCGGATGAGACCCGAGGATCCATTGCGGGAGCTCCCCATGGGCCTGCGCGATGAGCAGAAGCAACTTCTCGCATCAGGCATCACCACCTGGGGGGAAGTGCAGTCTCTCGATGACTTGCAGATCAGTCGACTGGTCTCCAGCGGCAGATCGTCGGCCCGGAACCTCAAACGACTCAGAGGCATGGCGGATCTCGCCTGCAGCCTTGACCTGGCTCCCCAGGATGCGGCTCTGCTGATGCATGCCGGACTGGCCACCGTGACAGCCATTGCCGGTTCATCCCCTCAGGAGCTGGTCACCCGAACAGGACGGCTTGAAAGGCAGCTGCGAAGCGGACGTGCCCCTGTTGTGGACCTGGCTCTGGCGCGGCGGTGGATCCTGCTTGCCAGGGAGAGGCAGAACACGAACTGACCGTCGAAACCAGCCATCTCCGTCTCACCCGTTTCAAATGAGGTGAAATTCGGACAGAGGTTCCGATGCGTTTCCTCAACAACCTCAAAATCGCCTCCGTTGCCGTTGTTTCAACGTTGATCGCGGTCAGTCCTGCCAGCGAGGCTCAGTCTTCACTTCTGGAGAGTGTCAAGCGCAATCCCGGTGAAGCCAAAGCGCTCTGTCAGGAGTTCAAGTCGATCAATGCACAGGGGGAGTCAGCGCTTTCGGGACAATCCATCGCGAAGATTGCAGGCACCCGCAATCTCAACAGAACGGAAGCAGAAATTGTGGCGACCTATGTGATCGGACTCAACTGCCCGGATGTTCGCTGATGCGTCACTGACCACCCGAGACGGCGTTGAACTCGTTTCAAGGGTGTGGCGTCCGCAGGGGAATGGTCCATGGCCTGCGCTGTTGATGAGACAGCCCTATGGCAGAGCCCTCGCTTCAACAGTCACGCTTCCTCACCCCGACTGGTGGAGCAACCACGGTTTTCTCGTGGTTGTTCAGGATGTTCGCGGTCAGGGGGACTCAGGCGGAAGCTTCCGCGGGTTCAGCGTGGAAGCCCAGGACACCGCTGACACATTGACGTGGCTGAGGGAGATGCCGGAGGTCAATGGTCGTATCGGGATGTACGGCTTTTCCTATCAGGGTCTGACCCAGCTGCTTGGCCCTCCGGACTGTCCCCCTCCCGACTGCCTGGCACCGGCGATGTGCGGCCTGCATGAGCGGGAGCACTGGAGCTGCGAAGGCAACGCTCACTGGTGGCATCTGGGACTGGGCTGGGGATTGCAGCTTGCTTGTCTGCAGGCCAGACGAAGGGGCGATCACGCGGCCTGGGAGGAGATGCGACGCAGCCTTGAGGACGGCAGTTATCTGAGGGAGGGCATCCGACTGCTTGAGCGCCACGACCCTGAGGGGATGACCCTGCGCTGGCTCAAGCAGACGCCTGAGCATGACAGCGAATGGATTCAACATTCCATGCCGCACCGATGGCTGCAGCAACCCATGCTGTTGCTTGGTGGATGGTGGGATCCCCATCTCCGCGGTGTGATTGATCTTGCCGAGCAGGCCAGAGCGGCTGGAGGTCGACCCGAGCTCCATATCGGGCCGGCCACTCATCTGCAGTGGTGGGAAGACAGCAGCAGGCTGCTGCTGCATTTCTTTCAGCGGCATCTGACCTCACCCTCCATTGCAGCCGCAGATGATCTGGTTGCCGGTGACATCCATGTCCGCCTGTGGGACCTGGTCAGCGAAAGCTGGTGCGGACCGAACGATCACCAACAGGATCCGAATCGGGCGGCAATCGCACCCTCAACCGGAGCCCTGGTCGATCAGCCCTGGCATCTCTGCAGTCAGGGACTTGCCTGTCTTGAGTCAGAGGAGGGACAGATTCTGTCTTCAGCACCTGACCATGCCGGCAGGGTGGTGATCGTGCATGACCCATGGCGACCTGTGCCCTCCATCGGGGGGCATCTCAGCCCGAGCGCCGGGCCCTGTGACAGAGCCTCCCTGGATCGACGCAGTGACGTGGCGGTGTTCACTGGTGAATCACTGAAGGGGGCAATCGCGCTGAGCGGTAAGCCGAAGCTGCGGATACTCGCCTGTGCCGACCAACCAGGCTTTGACCTTTGCGTGGCACTGTCGCGATTGCCCTTGGGAACGGAAGCCGTGCAGCAGCTGTCAACGGGACTGTTGCGGGTTCGCGGCCAGGAAGCCCTCAGACTCTGCGAAAGGGAGGTGGAACTCCAGTCTCTGCATGCCACCCTCAGGCCGGGTGACCGGCTGCGGCTGTCAATCGCAGGTGCCGCCTGGCCCGCCATCGGCATCAACCCCGGGGAACCTGCCGTTGCCTGCGCCGCTCCCAGCAGCGATTGCCACGTGATCAGCATCGCGTTGCACCTCGAGATGGCTCAGTTGTCGATGCTGCCTCTGCTGTCGCCCCAAGCCATGGGAACTCCGGCAGACTGACACAACCGTTCTGACGATTGCCGTGAAGTTCACCTCCTGTCTTCTGGCCGCTGCCTTGGCCACCTGCACTGTGGAGCTGATCCCGGCGGCGAGCGTCCGAGCAGACGTACGGCTTGCACAGGCCCTCGATACTCCACGAACCAATCTCACTCCAGAGGAAGCCAGGGCAACAGCCAGCGAACTTCTCAAATCAATTCAGACCAGGAACGCTCAGGGGGTCTACCGGCTGCTGGCTTCCCCCCTGCAATCTGCCACCAGCACTGAAGCCATCAGCCAACGCCTGCAGAGCGCACCTTTGATCGAGTCCTTCCGGGTGGTTGCCGTCAATCCAGGGCTTGACGACACGACCGTCGAAACAATGGCCGTGACCAACAGCGGCACGCGTGAGCTGCCCCTGTTGCTGGTGCTTGATGACGACGGAAAACTGCTGGCCTGGAAATGGGTCGACACGATGCTCCCCATCGAACAGACCGCACTCAGCTTCGTGAAGGACCTGGATGCCGGTCGCTGGGTGGCTGCCCGTTACTACCTGGACCTCGACTTTCAGAAGGAGATCTCTCCGGCCGACCTCAAGCGCAAGTGGTCGAAGCTCGAGCGGGTACTCGGAGGCGTCAAGCGCATCAAGAGCGCGGTTGCAGCCTCCAGCAGCGATGAACAGCAGCTGGTGCTGATCACAATCGAATTCGGCAACATGACTGACAACCTCTTCGTTATCTTCAACCGCCAGGGTCGGATCATCAACGTCGACTTCTCCGCGGATCTGGTCTGAAATCCCTGGCAGGAAGAGAGTTTGAGCGGACTTTCCGCTTAAGCTCCCGGCCTACGAAAGCTCCGTCGTCATGACCATCGCTGTGCAGGACTGGATGGTTGAGGACGCCCAGCGACTGGCGGAGTGTCGTCACGACCATCCCTTCTCGATCCTCGGTCCACAACCGCAGGAGAACGGTGCATGGGTGATCCGTGTCTGGATGCCGGAAGCCAGAACCGTGACTCTTCTGATCGGTTCAGAGGAGATCGCCATGACATCTCCCCACCATCCCTGGATCTTCGAAGCCGGGGTCAATCACAACCCAGGCAGTGACTACCGGGTTCGCGTGAGTCGCGGAGAGATCACGCACGAACAGCATGATCCCTGGGCTTTCCGTCAGGAATGGATGGGTGAAATGGATCGCCATCTGTTCGCTGAGGGCAATCACCACCACATCTGGCGAAGGATGGGTGCCCATCGCTGCGATCAGGATGGAGTCCAGGGGGTGATGTTCTGCCTGTGGGCGCCCAACGCCCGCAGCGTCAGCGTGATCGGCGACCTCAACTCATGGGATGGGCGCCAGCACCCCATGCAACAGCGCCTTGGCGGGATCTGGGAGCTGTTCGTCCCTGAGCTGGCTGAAGGAGAGCTCTACAAATACGAAATCCGTACCCAGGACGGTCACTGCTATCAGAAGGCCGATCCCTACGGCTTCCAGCACGAGGTGCGTCCAGCCACAAGCTCCCTGGTGAGCCATCTCGATGGTTTCAACTGGAGTGACAGCAGCTGGATGCAGTCACGGGACAGCAGCAATGTGCTGGACCAGCCGATCTCTGTTTATGAAATGCACCTTGGGAGCTGGATTCATGCTTCCGCGGAGGAGCCTTTCATCGAGGCCGATGGCAGCGCCCGACCTCCCGTTCCCGCAGCAGATCTGAAACCAGGCGCTCGCCTGCTCACCTACCCCGAACTGGCTGATCGGCTGATTCCCTACGTCAAGGAAAGGGGCTTCACTCACATCGAACTGATGCCGATCACCGAGCATCCTTTCGATGGCTCCTGGGGCTACCAGGTCACTGGCTGGTATGCCCCAACCAGCCGTTACGGAACCCCGGATGAATTCCGGGCTTTCGTTGATCGCTGTCACGCCGAAGGCATCGGCGTGATCATCGACTGGGTGCCGGGTCACTTCCCCCGCGACAGTCACGGTCTTGCCTTTTTTGATGGCTGTCACCTGTATGAGCACGCCGATCCACGCATCGGCGAACACAAGGAATGGGGCACGCTGATCTTCAACTACAGCCGCAATGAAGTGCGCAACTTCCTTGTGGCCAATCTGGTGTTCTGGTTCGACCAGTTCCACATCGATGGCATTCGCGTTGATGCGGTGGCCTCCATGCTTTACCGCGACTACCTGCGACCGGACGGTGAGTGGCTACCGAACGAGCACGGCGGCCGTGAGAACACCGAAGCGGTGCGTTTTCTTCAGCAGGCCAATCATGTGCTCTTCCAGCATTTCCCTGGAGCACTGTCGATTGCGGAGGAATCCACCACCTGGCCGATGGTGACCCAGCCCACCGACAGTGGCGGACTCGGTTTCAACCTGAAATGGAACATGGGCTGGATGCACGACATGCTCGATTATTTCGAGCTCGATCCCTGGTTCCGTCAGTTTCATCAGAACAACATCACGTTCTCGATCTGGTACACCTACACCGAGAATTTCATGCTTGCCCTGAGCCACGATGAAGTGGTGCATGGCAAGAGCCATCTCCTGCACAAAATGCCTGGAGACGACTGGCAGAAGTACGCGAACACGCGTGCTCTTCTGGCCTACATGTGGACGCACCCAGGCAAGAAAACCATCTTCATGGGCATGGAATTCGGTCAGCGAGCCGAATGGAATGTCTGGGGTGATCTGCAGTGGGATCTGCTGAATCACGAACCCCATCAGGGCTTGCAGCGCCTGGTGGGTGATCTCAATGCTCTTTACAAGCAGGAACCGGCTTTATGGAGAGATGACTTCGATCAGTTCGGCTTCCAGTGGATCGACTGCAACGACAATCGCCACTCCGTGATCAG
>PVBE012978220.1_pt1 | contig 10036 bp, 7 predicted proteins | sample 1631181 | NCBI WGS metagenome assembly PVBE01 (sample SAMN08397723, study PRJNA350692) | Marine metagenome, whole genome shotgun sequencing project. | isolation source: water | place: Pacific Ocean | collected 2012-04 | reverse complement strand
TCTGAACCGAAGCCCCAGTAAACGGCGGCCGTAACTATAACGGTCCTAAGGTAGCGAAATTCCTTGTCGGGTAAGTTCCGACCTGCACGAATGGCGTAACGACTTCCCCGCTGTCTCCAACATCGACTCAGCGAAATTGAACTCTCCGTGAAGATGCGGAGTACCCGCGGTTAGACGGAAAGACCCCGTGCACCTTTACTACAGCTTTGCAGTGGTATTAGGGGACAAATGTGTAGGATAGGTGGGAGACTTTGAAGCCGTGGCGCCAGTCGCGGTGGAGTTACCCTTGAAATACCACCCTTTTGTTCTTTGATATCTAACCGTGGCCCGTTATCCGGGTCCGGGACCCTGCATGGTGGGTAGTTTGACTGGGGCGGTCGCCTCCCAAAGAGTAACGGAGGCGCGCGATGGTGGGCTCAAGCTGGTCGGAAATCAGCTGTCGAGTGCAATGGCATAAGCCCGCCTGACTGTGAGACTGACAAGTCGAGCAGAGACGAAAGTCGGTCATAGTGATCCGGTGGTCCCGAATGGAAGGGCCATCGCTCAACGGATAAAAGGTACTCCGGGGATAACAGGCTTATCTCCCCCAAGAGTTCATATCGACGGGGAGGTTTGGCACCTCGATGTCGGCTCATCGCATCCTGGGGCTGAAGCAGGTCCCAAGGGTATGGCTGTTCGCCATTTAAAGCGGTACGCGAGCTGGGTTTAGAACGTCGTGAGACAGTTCGGTCCCTATCTGTCGTGGGCGCAGGAGATTTGAGGGAAGCTGACCCTAGTACGAGAGGACCGGGTCGGACGAACCGCTAGTGTTCGAGTTGTGGCGCCAGCCGCAATGCTCGGTAGCTATGTTCGGAAGGGATAACCGCTGAAAGCATATAAGCGGGAAGCCTCTCCCGAGATTAGATCTCCCTGGACTTCGGTCCCTAAAGGCTCCTCCAAGACTAGGAGGTTGATAGGCCGGAAGTGTAAGCGTAGCAATACGTTCAGCTGACCGGTACTAATTGGCCGTGAGGCTTGACCGTATCTCGTCTTGATTATTCATTATTAATTGGGCGGGGCTGTTCTGGGCAAAGCATTCTTTCTCTCGTGTGATTCGGTTGTCAAGATTTTCAAGGCATTCCCGGTGGCAATTGCGGTGGGGCCACACCCGTTCCCATCCCGAACACGGAAGTTAAGCCCGCCAGCGCCTATGGTACTGCGATCTTTTTCGTGGGAGAGTGGGTCGTCGCCGGGGTAAATAAAAAACCCTGCTGATCGGAAGGTCGGCGGGGTTTTTTTATGCGTCTGTTTCCAGGAGAAAAATCGCCGGGCGGGAGAGCGCGAGCCGGACGCGCGTTTCATGGCCGCGCGTTTAAAAAAACCCGGCAACTCTCTTCAGTTCATGCGGCCCCCCTCAGTTCAAGTACATCCCGCCGCTGATGACGAGGGTCTGGCCGGTGATGTAGCTGGTCCTGACGAACATGACGACGGCGCCGGCGACCTCCTCGGCCCGGCCGAAGCGGCCCACCGGCGCGCGCGGGGTCGAATACCTGTTCGCGATCATCTCGGTCTCAATGACGCCGGGGGCGACGGCGTTCACAGTGATCCCCTCGCCGGCGAGGAGGGCGGCGTAGGCGTGGGTGAGGCCGGTCATCCCGGCCTTCGAGGCCGCGTAGTGGGGGCCGGTGCCCCCGCCCGTGAAGGCGGCGTTCGAGGAGATGTTGACGATGCGGCCCCAGCCAGTCTCCCGCATGGCGGGCAGCGCCGCCTGGGTGAGTAAAAAGGCGGACTTGAGGTTGACCGTCACCGCCTCGTCGAAGTCCGCCTCGGTGGCGTCATCGAGCGAGCGCTTCGTGGAGACGCCGGCGTTGTTGACGAGGACGGAGACCGGCCCAGCGTCGACGGCGATCTTCTTGAGCAGGGCGGCGACCTCGGCGGCCTTCGACACATCCGCCCGGACCGGAAACGTCCGCCCGCCCGCGGCCTCAATCAGGCGGCAGCTCTCGGCCGCCTCGTTTTCGCGTTCGCGGTAATTTACGGCAATGACGGCCCCTTCTTGCCCCAGCGCCACCGCACAGGCCCAGCCGATGCCCCGGCTCGCACCCGTAACGAGCGCGATCTTATCCTTGAGCGAGTCCATGAATTTTTACCGAATGAGAGCGTGGAGTGGACGATGCGAACCCCTCCGCACGTTTTTATCGGCACTCCGGAGGGAAGTCAACACCGGAAGTCAACGCGGGCTGTATGATGGTAAAAAGACTGTGTTCCCGATTTTTCGCCGGAGGCTCTGAATGAACGGCCACCCCATCCCATGGACGCCCGATAGCGACGCCGGGGTGTTCCTGTTCAACCAGCGGGAGTACTGGTGCGCTCACGAGGCCTGGGAGCGGGTCCGGGCGGAGACCGAACCACCCGCAAAGCTTTTCTACCAAGGGCTAGCCCAGTTCGCCGCCGGTTTCGTGAGTATTCAACAGCGCGAGCACAAGGGAGCGGCGGCGAATCTGAGGAAGGGTCTCGATAAGTTCCGCGCCCTCGATGACGCCGTGGGCGATCTGGATGTTCCCATCCACTACAAGAATATAGTGAACCGGAGCCGGGGGGTCCGCGTGAGCTTGCTCGATCAGGGGGAGGCGCGATTGGCTGACCGCGTCTGGGACCTCTGGCCGCGAATCGAGTATCGGAATTAGGCGCTACCGGGCGCCTTTTTTGAGGGTTTTGTTAACGGGAAATTTTGCCCGTTTTCCCTGAAGGACGCGGGCGATGTCCTCCCCCGCGGTGCGGGCGATGGCCTCGAGGCACTCGACCGTCGAGCCCGCCATGTGGGGGGTGAGAATGATGCCCGGCGCGTCGAATATCGGGCTCCCGGGGTCGGGCGGCTCGCCTTCGAGGACATCGAGCGCCGCGCCGCCCAGCCTGCCGCTAACGAGCGCCCGCGCCAGCGCTTTTTCATCGACGAGCGGCCCGCGCGCGGCGTTGACCAGAAACGCCCCTTTTTTCATCTTCGAAATCGCTTTCCTGTTGATGAGGTGGTGCGTCGCCGGGATATGCGGCGCGTGAAGGGAAACAATGTCGGAGGCCGCGAGAAGGGTGTCGAGTTTCAGCGGCCTGGCCCCCCGGGAGCGAATCTCCTTGTATGAAAGTCCAGGGTCGTTGGCGCACATTTTCATGCCGAAGGCATGGGCGATGCGGGTGACGCGCTCGCCGATTTGACCGAGCCCGACCAAGCCCAAAGTTTTTCCCTTGAGCTCGCTGCCGGTGTGGCGGGCCTCCCCCCAGACGCGCTCGGCGCCGACCCGCCCGGCGCTTTGGGGTATCCGCCGAATCAGGCTCAGCATCAGCCCGATTGTCAGTTCCGCCACCGAATCCGCGTTAGCGCCGGGAGTGTTCGTGACCAGGACCCCCTGCTCGGTGCAGGCGGCGACATCCACCTGATCGACGCCGGCGCCGTGAACACCGATGACGCGCAGATCAGGCAGCCGGTCGAGGAGTGAAGGAGTGATGTAGCCCGGCCGGAGGAGCATCCCCCAGGCGCCTCGAAACAATCTGGCGAACCGTTCTTCCTGGGTCCGGCTCAGCGGGCTGAAGGGAAGAGGCACTACCTTGACCGGCGCTACGCCCTTGAGCGCAGCGCGCACAGGCGCGAGGGCGACGGGAAAATCATCCGTAGCCGTTACGGCGACCCATCCGCGGGAAGAGGAGGCCATGCAGATCAGTTGGTTTCGGAGCCGGAGTAGTCTCCGTCAAAGGAATATTCGGCGCGCGCTTTTTGAATGGACAGCAGGCCCTCGCGCAAGTCGCGTTCGATGGCGTCTCGATTTCGATCCTTCGGATCTCCGTAGCCGCCGCCGCTCGGCACCTCGAGAACCAGGCGGTCTCCCGGGCTCATCACCCATTGGCGTTTCGGGTTGATCGGCCGCCCGTTCAGCGTCACCTTCCCGACCCGGCCGTTTTTTCCACCGAAAAGGCCATAGGAGGGGTGGCGCGTTCTCTCGCTGAGGAAGCTGAGGAGAATTTGCTCGTTCGAAAGGGATTTGACTATTACCTGCTGGCCGTTACCGCCCACGAACTCGCCCGACCCGCCGCTGTCGCGGATGATGGCTTTTCGCTCCACCAGGAGGGGGACGATGTGCTCGAGAATTTCAATGGGCGTGTTCGAAGTGTTTGAAGGAAAGCTCAAGCAGCTAATCCCGTCGTGGTTCTTGGAGGCACCCTGCCCGCCGTTGAGGAAGAAGTTTCCGGCGAAACGGTGGGCCTGCTTGTCCACTCCGGCGGCGTTGATGGCCCAGACGGGGCTTCCGCTGGCCGCCTGGACCATTTCGGGGACTGCCTTGCAAAGCGCACCGAAAATGACAGAGGGGATGAACTGGCCCACCATGGAGCGCCCGTTCACCGGCGCGGGATAACGCGGGTTAAGGATGCTCCCCTCGGGCGCGGTCACCGTGACGGGCCGGAAATTCCCCTCGTTGTTGGGAACGCTCGGGCAGAAAAGGCATTTCAGCGAATAGGCCGAGTAGGCGAAGACGTAATTCAAAACTGCGTTGAGGCCGCGGTCCACCTGGGGCGATGTGCCCGTATAGTCGACCACGATGCTGCTGCCCCTTACCCTGACTTCGACACGGATAATCAGCGGTTCGTCATAGCCGTCCGTGTTGACGTGAAAGCGATACTCGCCATCGGGCACTTTTTTGATCGCCTCGCGCATGGCGTTTTCCGATCGCTGGAATATCGTCGTGGCGACAGAGTCGAGATCGCGGAGTTTGTATTCTTCGAGCATGGCCTGGACGCGCTGGGCCGCGAGTTTGCCGCCGGCCATGTGGGAGATTAAATCTCCCTCGACCTGCTCGGGAACCCGCACGTTGGCGCGGATGATTCGGAGAATATCGGGATTCACCTGTCCCTCGGCCATGTATTTACACGGCGGAAGCTGAATACCTTCCTCGTAAATGTCCCTGACCTCGGGTGAGCGGAGCTTTCCGCCCATGTCGGTGGCGTGCGATGTAATGCCGATGAAGCCGACGATGTTTTTTTTGTAGAAAATTGGTGCGAGCGAGGTCACGTCCTGTAGATGTCCCGTGCCCAACCATGGGTCGTTGGTCAGGACCAGATCGTCAGGCTGAAAGGATTCGGCCGGGAAGGTTTTCAAAAGCTGACGGATGGTCAAAGGCATCGAGCCCACGAAACTGGGCATTGTCGACCCGGCGTGCGAGATGGCGTAGCCCTTCGTATCGAGAAGGACCACTGCAAACATGTGCGTCTCTCGCACCGTGGTGGAAAACGCCGTCCGGATAATTTCCATTGCCGACTCTTCGGCGATGGCGATAAGTCGGCTCCAAAGCACTTCTAAAGTGATTGGGTCGATTCCCTTTCGGGCCATCGTTAATTGCCTCCTAAAGCTCGATTACTAGATTCAGGTGCTTATCGACCAAAAAGTTCGACCGTGATCCGATAACCGTTGTGGTCTCCCGCTCTTCGACCAGGGCCGGGCCCTTGAATTTCTGATTGGGCCGGAGAAGGTAGCGGTTGTAGACATTCACCTTCCGGAAACCCTTCGATTCCGGCAGGAAAATCAGTTGGGTGCCTTTTTGCGGATTTCCGCTCCCCTTTGTGGGGAAGTTGGCGAATTTAAAACTCACCGCTGGAGACGGTCCGATTCCGAAGATCCGCCAGTTAAACACACGAAGGGGCACGTCGTTGATCGCGCGCCCGTGTGCCTCGACGTATTTATCCCGGAAGGATTTTTCGATGACTTCCATTTGGTTCGATTTGAGTTTTCCCGTAGGAATTGGAACCGTTAACGGGTATCCCTGGCCCTCGAAGCTGATATCCGCCATGCGCTCTATCTGGATATCCCGCTCTTTTACACCGGCGGACTTAAGGAGGGCGTAACACTGTTTCTCCCGTTCCGCGAAGAGGGTGTTGAGTCTCTCGACATCCACCTCTTCGAGCGAGGAAACGTAGCTGTCCACCGTATCGACCTTGAAGGGAACAGTAAGCAGCCCAAGACTCGATGCCAGGCCCGCGGCGGGTGGACAGATAATCCGGTGAAGACCGACCTTCCGCGCGAGATGGAAGGCATGAACAGGGCCCGCCCCTCCTGTTGCGACGAGGGTGAAATTGCGGGGGTCGTTTCCGCGCTCGGAGAGCTGGATGCGGGTGGCGGCGGCCATCGTCTCGTTGACGACCTCGTGTATTCCCCAGGCGGCCTGTACCTCTTGGGTTTTTAGAGGTTCGGCAATGTTTTTCCGGATGGCCTGGGAGGCGGCCTCGGGGAATATTTCCATCATTCCGCCGAGAAAATATTCTGGGTTGATGTAGCCTAGAATAAGATCCGCGTCGGTGACGGTGGGCTTGTCCCCTCCGAGGCCGTAGCAAGCGGGACCGGGGGAGGCCCCTTGGCTTTCGGGCCCGACTTTTAGAAGTCCCATCTCGTCGATAAAGGCGATGCTTCCGCCGCCGGCGCCAGCCTCGATCAAATCGATGCACGGAACCTGTATGGGAAGGCCGCTGTGTTTCTTGAATCGCTTTACACGCGCAATCTCGAAGTTGAACGTAAAGTGAGGTATGGATTGTTCGATGATGCAGGATTTCGCGGTGGTACCGCCCATGTCAAAGGCAATGAGATCCTCAAAACCACTCTGGGCGCCGAAATAGGCGGCGGACAGCGCCCCGCCGGCCGGGCCCGACTCGATCATCCGAATCGGAGTTCTCGCGGCGGACCGGGCCGTCGCGATTCCGCCATTTGAAAGCATGAGATAGAGTGGTACATCGTCGAGATTCGATTCGAGGTCCTCGAGATAGCGGGAGACGATCGGTTGGATATAAGCGTTGGCGACTGTGGTGGAAGTCCGTTCGTATTCGCGAATTTCGGGACAGACCTTGGAAGAGAGGCTGAAGCTCATGTCGGGGAACGATTCGATTATGGACTCCGCAATGGCTTCTTCGTGCTCGGGGTTGATATAGGAGTGAAGCAAGCAAACCGCTATCGAGTTCGCTCCTTTATCGACGAGTTCCTGGATGGTGACTTTTACTTCTTGGGGGCTGAGCGGTTGGAGGATCTCTCCGGTTCCGGAAATTCTCTCGGTGAGTTCGCGGCGCATCGGCGCCGGCACCAGTGGCTCGGGGAACTCTGGAACGAGATCGTAAATGTCGTATCTCGATTCCCGGCCGATGAGGAGAATATCCTGGAACCCTTTGGTCGTGACCAGGCCGGTGGTCGCCCCCTTGCGCTCGATGATGGCATTGGTTGCCAGCGTTGTTGCGTGAATGGCCTGGCTGAGTTCCTTAAAGCGAAATCCGAACTCACCGAGGAGCGCACGAAGGCCCGCCAGGGCGCCGATGGACGGATCGTGGGGGGTGGTCAGATATTTCCCGACGAGAGATTTGCCACTTCCCATGTCATATATGACGATATCGGTAAACGTGCCCCCGATATCAATAGCGGTGACCAATCGCCGCCGGGACGATGATTTTGGACGTGGTTGATTTGTCATAAAGAGTTAATCGCTCAAGGTCTATCGGGTGGGTTTTGGGTACCACCTCGGTTCACATGCTCTTTGTTTGATCCTGAGCACTTGGGAAAGATACGGCTCCAAAAGCTCTATAACTACAATAAAAACCGATGGTTGTCAACAGTTCAAGGCGGGCGGATTGTTAACCGATAGCATATCAAATAGATACAGAAAGAGACACTTGCTTGCAAAGTAATATAAATAATACAATAAGCCCAAAGTTTTTTTTATTTGTTTGATTTTAAATTATTTAGGTACGATGTTTTTGTGGGCTGGTAGTGTCCGTATTATTTTATCTTTGGGACATAAAATAGGCATAAATGAACGATAGTCGGCGTAAGTATATAAGTATCAATATAAAACCAACAATACAGAGTTTGATATAGGGTGTCTTGGTTTCAAGAGAGAGTTGAAAAAAATTAAGATGGCGAAAAAAATACAGACGCCAACTCTTATCGATTGCGATCCGGGGGTTGATGATGCCTTTGCCATTGCGCTGGCGCTGGCCTCTCCGGAGATCGACTTAAGGGCCATCACCACTGTGCACGGGAATGTGCCGGCCCGGATGGCCTACCGGAACGCCCGCCGGGTGGTCTCCTTTCTCGGTGTGAATTTAAGGTCACCCAAGCCCCTGCCGGCGGTCTATCCGGGCGCGGGACTTCCCCTCCGGGGAGGACGTATTGACCGAAAAATTTCGATTTCGATTCACGGCGAGGACGGGCTCGGCGATCTCTTTCGAAAAAGAAAGCCCCCCGCCCCCGGGCTTCGGCGGGAATCCCGGGTGGCCAGTCAGGTCATTGCCTCCCTTTCCCGCGGGCTCGGCGGCTCACTCTCGATCATTGCTATCGGCCCCCTGACGAACCTGGCGCTCGCGGTTAGGCGGGACCGGAAGGCCCTGGCCGGGGTCGGCCGCATCGTCATCATGGGCGGGGCGGCACAAGTGCCGGGAAATGCCACCCGGGCCGCGGAGTTTAATGTGCACTGCGACCCCGAGGCCGCCGAGGTCGTCATGAATTGCGGAGCGCCGATCACCATGATCGGGCTCAATGTGACCCGGCGCGCCGTCCTGCCCTCCCGGTCGCTTGGGGGGGGAGGGGAGTTCCGCGGGGCGCTTCGTGATTTGGCGCGTCCGTATATCGGGTTCTCAAAGCGCCGCCGGGGGGTGGATGGCGTCACCCTTCACGACCCCTTGGCGGTAGCCGCGGCGCTGGAGCCCGGCCTGGTTGGCTGCCTGCACCGAAAGGTCTCGGTCGAGTGCGGAAGCGGCCCGGCGAGGGGGATGACCGTGGTGGACCTCCGGCCGGGGGCGGACGCGCCGGCTTCCCGCGCCCGGAGCGCGGAGGTGGCGATGGAGGTGGATGAAAAACGGTTTCTGCGTCTTTTTCTAAGCAGGCTGAGAGCCTACCGTGGCTGGTCCTGACAAGGACGCGCCAAGGGTGCTCGTCATCGGAAGCGCCAACATCGATATCTCCGTCTCCGTGGACCGGCTCCCGGCTCCGGGCGAAACGGTGTTGGGCGGAGATAGCCTGGAGCGCTGGGGGGGAAAGGGAGCCAACCAGGCCCTTGCCGCCCTCAGGGCGGGCGCCCGGGTCCGGTTCGTATCGGCGACGGGCGATGATCCCGCCGGCGCCGCCTACCGGCGGCGGCTCCTCTCGGAGGGACTCCAACGCCGGGGGCTCCTCACCGTTCCCGGCGCGACCGGAACCGCACTGATCATCGTGGACGGGGCGGGCCGGAACCAGATTGCGGTCTCGCCCGGCGCCAACGCCCGGCTGACGCCGCGCCTCATGGGCCAAGATAAAGCCAAAAGCAATGGAATACTCGAATATGGCGATGCCGTACTGGCCCAACTCGAGATTCCCGCCGCGTCCGTGATAGCGGCCTTCCGGTCGGCCAAACGGCGGGGGGCCGTCACCATCCTCAATCCCGCGCCGGCTCCGGGGCCGCTTCCTCCGAAACTGATTCAACTGGCGGATGTCATTGTTCCGAATGAAATCGAGGCCGCCGCTCTCGCGGGGGGAGGCGTTCCGCGGAGCGAGGCGGGCCTGTTGCGTATATGCCGGGCGCTATTAAAGAAGGGCGCCGGTTCCGTGGTGCTCACCGCGGGGGCGAGGGGCGCTTTGCTCCACGGAAAGGGGGAGATCGCCTGGGTGAGGCCTCCCGGCGGCATCCGGGTGGCAGATACCACCGGGGCGGGCGATGTTTTTTCGGGTGCGTTGGCCGCCTCTTTGGCGGAGGGGGCCACCTTAAAAAACGCCGTCCGATTCGCGGTTGCGGCTAGCGCCCTTTCGGTCCGAAAAAAAGGCGCTCAGGAGGGAATTCCCGGCAGGAGGGTGATACGGGAAGCTCTGAGGAGGACCTTATGGGAGCCTGTAATGCGCGGTTGACTTCAATATTCAACCCCCTTACGGTTCATACCCTGAATTGAGGCGAAAGAAAATTGCGGGATTTCCGCATATTAAAAAGGCCGCGAGGAGAAGTGTTCATGCCGATGGATTGGGATGATTTTAAAGCTAGAAAACAAGGTGGTGGCGGAGGCGGGGGCGGGA
>PVBE010211056.1_pt1 | contig 10036 bp, 8 predicted proteins | sample 1631181 | NCBI WGS metagenome assembly PVBE01 (sample SAMN08397723, study PRJNA350692) | Marine metagenome, whole genome shotgun sequencing project. | isolation source: water | place: Pacific Ocean | collected 2012-04 | reverse complement strand
CGGAAAAAAACCAAGGATGCACCGTTTAGTCTCAAGGATTTACCGGAAGATATAAATGTCGACCTCAATCTTTCGGTCGCCGCGATAACTTATAAAGACACCGTTATCCGTCAGGCCAAAATTAATTCAACCTTGGCCAATCGTGAAGTAATAATAAGTCAGGCCTCGGCGTTACTGCCGGGCAGCACCGATGTCGCCTTGTTTGGCTTTATTTCCGAAGCCGGTGAGGCAAAGACCCAACGCCCCACCTTTGATGGTAATGTCGAATTGGCAACTAATGATTTGCGGGGGTTGCTTGGCTGGGCAGGCATCGATGTTTCGGATATTGCTAAAGACCGGCTGCGTAAATTGACCTTCGGCGGCAAAGTCGTCGCTGATACTAAGGTCGCATCGCTGAGAGAAATTACCGTTAACATTGATAGCTCGAAGATCAGAGGTGCTGCCAATATCGCCTTTCGCCAGCGCCCCTCGTTTGGGGTTAATTTATCGATCGACCGTTTGAATCTAGATGCATATTTGCCCCAAGATAATACAAGAAGGAACGCCGTTCCGGCGGCAAAAAAATCTAGCCTTAGGGCTGCTCAACCAGCGACAAAATCATCACCGGCACCTACTCCCGTCCTGAACCCCTTGGCTACCTTAGCGCCGCTTGGTAAATTTGATGCAAATATCACGGTTGATTTGAAATCGCTGACAGTTCAGGAAATTCCGATCAAAGGCCTGAATTTAGATACTAGTATATTTGATGGTAAGTTGACGGTGAAAGAATTCCGCACCGCTAACGCCGCCGGGATGACGGTTAATGTCAGTGGTAATATCGATGGCCTTAAGAAATCTAACAAGCTGATCGATCCAGCTTTTAAAAACTTCAAATTTAGTCTGCGCGGTAAAAGTCTCGCCCGGCTTTTTAGTCTGGCTAAATTTAAGCCGCCGGCTTCAGCTGGCCAGATCGGTGCCGTGCGTCTGTCGGGTACATTAAATGGCAGACCTCATGCCCTGAACGTGACCACCAACACCGCTATGCTGGGGGGAAAGTTTACTTTGAACGGTGTGGTTAGGCCTCTAACGGTGACTCCCAGTGTTGACGGTGAATTTTCCGCCAATCACCCAAATTTGATGAAATTGCTCCGTCGCCTTGGCAGCAAGTACCGGCCGTCCGGTAAAATAACGGGGGGCATTAATTTGCGGGGCCGGATTGCTGGCAATGCTCAATTAATGGCGTTCTCAAAATTGGCTGGAAAGGCCGCCGGTATTAATTTGCAGGGCAGTGCGGCGATGGATCTCAGCCGGGCGCGACCGATTATAACTGCAAACCTTAAAACCAGTCCGATAGTGATCGACGATCTCTTGCCCGCCAAACGAACTGCCCATCATGATCAGAAGCTGCGTGAATTTGAGCACGCCCTATGGAATTCCCAAAAAACACCCATGTTGGTGCAGGCGTCATTTAACCGGGCGCCAAAAAACTTGGCTACGCCAATGTCAATACTCAAAGTGGTGGCAAAAAGCAGTGCGCCGTGGTCCAATGATCCGATTGACCTGGCTTTTCTCAAATCATTTGATGGCAATATCCAACTGCAATCAGACTCTTTGCGGTTTCAAAAATATCTGGTCAGTTCGGTTAATTTAGCTAGCGCCCTCAATAGCGGTGTTTTTGATTTGCAGCGGTTGACCGGTAACGCCTATGGCGGTGATATTAAAATCGATGGCCGGGTTATTGCCGGTGACAAGAGAAATCAATTCCAAACCCGGTTTAATATCGCCGGCTTTGATGCCGGCACACTCTTGCAATCTCTGGGTACAAAGGGCTTCCAGCGAGGCGCGTTAGATATGGTTGGTGAATTTCGCACGCTTGGCCGCAGCACCGTGGATTTGGTGCGGGAGCTTGGCGGCGGCGGTACGATTTCAGTGCGTGGCCTGGATTTAAGCTCAGCAGCCAGACACGGTTCAGCCCTCTCAGGCATTGCCGGTCTGTTCCTGTCGCTCAACCAATTCGGCAACACCTTAACGCACGGTAAAACCTCTTCCAAATCGGCCGATTTTCGCACCAACTTTAAGATGGCTAAAGGCGTGGCGCGATTTGATGACATGAGTTTGGCATCCGGATTGGGTGCCGGCTTAGCCAAGGGTACGATAGATTTACCAAATTGGCGCATCAGTACAGTGGGCGAAATTGAATTGTCGCAAAATATTTTGGCCCAACTGCTACTGCGCAATTCTAGTAAACAACCTGTGCTGCCATTTAATATTTCGGGCCGCCTGGATAATCCGAAAGTTAAGTTAGAAACTGCAGCCCTCACCAAAGGCGGTATCCGCCTGCCCGGAAGCATTAGTAAAAAGCTCGATAAATTGCGGAAGAAAAAGGGGGTTGGCGCTATTCTCGATCAAATATTCCCGCAAGCGAAGTCAGGTTCTACCGGCTCCTCAAGTTCGCCTAACAGCGGGGCTCCTCCGCCGCAATCGCCACCACCTCAACATGTGCCGCAGCAACAGAAACCCAAAGTCGAGGATTTTCTCAAAGGTATTCTAAAGGGTCTCGGCAGATAATTACGGTTGGCGCGCTTCAAGTTGTTCCAAAATATAGACACGAATGGCGCTCGACAGATTGCCGTTTGGATTATTGAGCCGGTCGTTGTCAATCTCGGTGACCATTTGATTGATTGATTTTTTGTTGGTGTCGCTGAGCTCTTTCAGCTTGAGCTAAAATGCTTGTTCCAAGGATATGCTGGTGCGGTGGCCCGATATCAGGACCGAGCGTTTGCGTATCGCGCTGCGCGCTGAAAGAGCGGTATTGGCCATTAAGCTTTCTTCTTTTTTGGTTTTTTGTTTCGCCGCACCATCAATAATAAAGTCAATGGATCAAACCCACCGGCTCAGCCAGAAATTCCGAATAAAAACATAGACCTAGAATGAGCGTCCCCTGGTTTGGCGTCAATAATCGATTTTACCAAGCTTTACTTTCTTGCAGCCTCTGGCAACCCGGTTTAAGTAGTTGGGCGAGGAGAATTTTGAAAGTCTTAGTAGGGGAAATCGAAAATGCCACTGCGGCGCGGCCATTATTATTTAGTGTTGGCGATTGTAATTCTAGCCGTTGGTCTTGGCTTGCGTGCTTTTACCGATAAAACTAAATATCCGGTTGCAACGGTCTCGAATAAAGGTCCGCAGAAAACTCAAACCAGCGGTACACCGGCGATTGGCGGGGCCTTTACTGCGATCAATCAAAACGGTGATGTTGTTACCGATAAGACCTACCAAGGTAAATATGTGCTGATCTTTTTTGGCTACACTTTTTGCCCGGATGTTTGTCCAACAACACTGGCAACATTTTCCACGGTGATGGATCTACTCGGTTCTGATGCTGCCAAAGTGCAGCCGGTATTTGTCACTGTCGATCCTTTGCGCGATACGCCAGAGCATCTCAAAGACTACCTCACTCATTTTCATAAGAGCTTCCAGGGCCTGACCGGTAATACGCAGCAAATTGAAAACGTCAAAAAAATTTTTCGGATATACGCCGCCAAATCCCAGCAGGATGAGAAAGATCCGGAGGATTATTTAATGGATCATTCTTCGGTGAGCTATCTGATGGGGCCGGATGGTAAATTTCTAACTTTCTTTAGTTATGGCTTGGAAGCTGAGGTCATCGCCACAAAGCTTAAAGAATTCTTGTAAACCGGCGGCTCCGTCTGAACATGAACCAGCCATTTTGGCAGCACAAAAAACTATCTGATTTATCTTTGGATGAGTGGGGCCGCTTGTGTGATGGCTGTGCCAAATGCTGCCTACATAAACTCGAAGACGAGAATAGTGGTGAGATCTCTTATACGAATGTCGCGTGCTCGCAGTTGGATACCGGCAGCTGTTACTGCAAAAACTACGTTGAGCGGACGCTCTTGGTGCCGGATTGTGTTGAACTGACCAAAGATAACCTCAGTGGGTTGAAATGGTTACCACCGAGCTGTGCCTACCGGTTGTTGAATGAGGGTAAAGAGCTTGAATGGTGGCATCCGTTGATTTCCGGTGATCCTAATACGGTTCATGAAGCAGGGGTTTCGGTACGGGGGCGCATTATCGAAGAGAAAGATGCCGGTGATTTCGAAAACTATATTGTGACTTGGCCAGAGGAAGAATGATGAAGAATGAATTCTCGAAAGTCATTAGCCTGGATGGCCGTGATGTGCCGGTGCGCATCCGGCGCAATAAACGCGCACGGCGGATTATCCTAAAAGTTGATAGTGATACAGAAGGCGCCGTGGTGACGCTGCCGAACCGGGCCAGCGAACGGGAAGCGTTGCTACTGGTGCAAGAGAAATCAGATTGGCTGCTGGCCAGGCTAAATGACTTACCGGCCAAAATATCATTCCAAGATGGCGCACATATTCCTTTGTTAGGGCAAAACTATCTACTGCGTCATGATCCGGATTTAAAGGGCGTCGCCCTCAAGGAAAACAACACCATTTGCCTCGGTGGCCGTTCTGAACATTTTGCCCGGCGTTTGACCGATTGGCTCAAAAAGCAAGCCAAAGCTGAAATCCTGGCGCGGGCCAGCGATTTTGCCGCCAAGATTGATTGTCGGCTTGGTCGCATAACCGTGCGCGATACCAGATCACGCTGGGGGTCGTGCTCGCCCAACGGTAATTTATCCTTTTGCTGGCGATTGATAATGACGCCGGATTGGGTGCTTGATTATGTGGTTGCCCATGAAGTATCTCATTTGCGCCATATGGATCATAGCCCAGCCTTTTGGCAGACGGTTGAGAGTCTCGGTGTGCGGGTTGATGAGGCGCGCCGCTGGTTGAACGATAACACCGAAAAGTTACAACGCTACGGTTAAAAAAATACTCTACGTGCGCAAGCTTCGGATAGTTTTCTAATAATAATCGGCAACCGAAGATTTAATCTCAACAATAATGAATTGGCTGGCTTTGTTGACGCCAATAACATCGACCCGGCGTCTGGTCAGTAATTTATACTCGGTCAGAGGGCTATAGCCAAGATTGCGCAAATAGCGGCAAATGCCGCGGGTAATATAGCCGGCCCGAGCGCCGGAATATCTTGTTCAAACTCTTCCAGTCCCATTTTTATGTTCATTATTTGTTCCAACCAGAGACTGACCTTAAACGAATTAGCCGGTCTGAGGCAAGAGGCCTTTTAAATTGGTGGGCAGCTTGGGAAAAAGAGGGTAAAAGCGTGACCATGCAACAGGCACAAGAAAATCTGTCTATTAAGACGACCGGTCAGGGATTATATGAGCTGACCCGCGACGTCGTTGATTGGAGTAACGGACTGGCTTTCGACACTGGGTTGCTGACGCTTTATTGCCGCCATACGTCGGCATCTTTGGTTATTCAGGAAAACGCCGACTCGGATGTGATGCGCGATCTCGAGACATTCTTTAAACAGCTCGTGCCTGAAGATTTATCGCTTTACCGCCACCGCTCGGAAGGCAAAGATGATATGCCGGCCCATATCAAAGGGGCGCTGACGCAAACGACGCTGACGATACCGCTCAGCCAAGGGTGTCTTGCGTTGGGAACTTGGCAGGGGATTTTCTTGTTTGAGCATCGGGCGCAACCCCATACACGAAACCTCGTGCTGCATATGGTGGGAGAATAAAATGTCACAGGCGCAATTGGAAAAAGGCCTCGAATTGCATCAACAGGGCAAGCTTGATGAAGCGGCGGCAATTTATCAGGAAGTATTGACCGCCGATCCAGGTAATGCGGATGCGCTGCACTTTTTGGGTTTGATTGCGCAACAGCGTGGTGATTTATCGACGGCGATTGAACAAATCGAAGCAGCTATTGCCGTCGAGCCGGAGCGATCGACCTTTTATTTTAATCTTGGCGCGACCTTCTCGGCAGCAGGTAATCTAACAGGTGCGGCGGCGGCTTACCAGAAAGCTAGCCAGCTTAAACCCGATTGGTCTGATGCCCTGGTTAATCTCGGTACGATCCTGGGTCAGCTCAAAAAATACCCGCCAGCGGAAACAGCTTTGCGGCAAGCGCTGGAATTAGAGCCCCAGAATGTCTCAGCCATGATTGGTTTAACAGCAGCCTTGGAAGGTCAGGGTCAAAGCGCGGAGGCGGAAGAGATTGGCCGGCAGGCAATAGCATTGGCTGGATCAAGTCCCGAGGTCTGGACAAATTTTGGCAATGCGCTCAATAGCCAGGAAAAACTAAGCGAGGCCGAAGACGCTTTTCGCCAGGCCCTGGCAGCGGATGCAGCCTATTCAACAGCCAGGTACAATCTCGGCAATGTTTTGGATAAGCAATGGCGCAAGTCCGAGGCGCTTGCGTGCTACCGTCAAGTGATTGAGGCCGACCCCAATTATTTGAGTGCCTGGCAGAATATGCTGCTGAATTTGCTGTATGAGCCGGAGCAGACTGAAAGCACCATTTTTGCAGCCCATAGAGCGTGGGCAAAGCAGTTTGCCTCTGCTATCCCGGCGTTTCCATCAGAAAAAACCGCCGGAAAACGGTTGAAAATCGGCTATGTCTCGCCGGATTTCAGAACCCACTCCTGCGCTTATTTCCTGAAACCACTCTTTGCCGCGCATGACCGCGATGCTTTTGAGATTTATGCCTATGCCAATCTGCGGCAGCAAGATGAAACCACGCCCTGGTTCAGGGAACAGGCGGATCACTGGTGCGACATAATTGATGTGAGCGATACCGATGCAGCCGAGCGCATCCGGGAAGACAAGATTGATATCTTGGTCGATTTGGCTGGGCATAGCGCCAATAATCGGCTTGATATTTTTGCCTTAAAACCCGCACCCGTTCAAATTTCCTGGCTCGGTTATCCTTCGACCACAGGATTGCCTGAAATCGATTACCGCTTAACCGATGAGGTGACTGATCCGTCAGGAGATGCCGACGCCTATCACAGCGAACGGCTTATTCGCCTCGAAGATGGTTTTCATTGCTACCAACCGGCTACGACTATCCCGGATGTAGGGCCTTTGCCTGTTTTGGAAAATGGTTATGTGACCTTCGGCTCGTTTAATCATACGTCGAAGATAACCGAGGAAGTCATCGAAATCTGGTCACAAATTCTAACTAGAGTTCCGGAGTCCAGGCTCTTGCTTAAAGGCCGTCAACTGGACTCTGAAATTGTCCAGCAGAAAATTTATGAGCTATTTGAAAATCAGAGCGTCTCTGCTGAGCGGGTAACGCTGACCGGCTGGATCGCCCGGGATCAGAATCCGCTGGTGCTCTATAACAGTGTTGATATTTGTCTCGACACCTTTCCTTATAATGGCACAACGACAAGTTTTGAGGCACTGACGATGGGAGCTCCGGTCATCACCTTACGTGGCGAGCGTCATGCTGCGCGGGTTGGTGCGTCGATCCTAACCCATCTTGGCCGGTCTGAGTGGATTGTCGGGACGCTCGAATCTTATATCGAAAAGGCGCGTGAGCTGGCTGAAGATTTGCCTGCGCTTCAAGAAATCCGGGAAAATTTACGGGCGCAATTGCAGCAATCGAGTTTGGCAAATACCACTGAATTTGCCGCTAAAATTGAAGCCGTATATCAAGAAATATGCGTGAACAAACTGACCTGAACTTAATATTTGATCGACTGTCGATAAACAACGATTATAAATTGGGCGCTAAATTATTGATTTTGCGTCGAGCCGTCATGGACCCACGCTGCTTGGCGTTGGACTTCTTTGGTTTTATTCCACTTTTGGAGCATTTCCGGCGCGGTGGACCTAAGTTTGTTCATCATTGCTTCATCGCCGATGTGCAAGGTCAATTCGAGGCGATGACCATTGGGGTCGAAAAAGTAGATTGATTCACAGAAACCGTGATTGGTTGGGCCAATTACCTCGACGCCAGTATCTTCCAAAATTTGCTTACGCTCTAAGAGCTCTTCCATACTTTCGACCTGGAGCGCTAAATGCTGCACCCATTCAGGTGTGTTAGGATCCTTTTGCATCGGCGGTTCGTTCGGCACCTCGAAAAAGGCGACGCAGGAACTATCTTTCATGGCAAAAAAGATATGCATATACGGGCATTTCTCGCCGGTTGATGGAATCGTATCCTCTGATACGGCAGCGTAATATTCGAGGCCCAATAGATTGGTATAAAAATCCGCTGTTTCCTGAGCATCCTTACAACGATAAGCGACGTGATGGAGCATTGTAACTGCCATGGGCTTTCTCCTTTAGAACCATTCTATACTATTATGCCACGGCTGTCGCAAGGGGAGTTGGGTCCTGATATTCCAACATCATACGCATGAGTTGATCGGTAAGTTCAGCGCGTAACTCCGGCTCACTGTCCCATAAATTATTAGTTTCACCAGGATCTGCTTTGAGATCATAAAGCTCGTCTCTAGCGTCAGGGTAGCCAACGGTGAGGCGGTATTGCTCGGGTATTAAGGTGCGGATTTTCTGAAATCGGGTAAATCCGAGATTGATCCGCTGGCGGTCATCTTCGATCAGGATGGCGTCCCGATTGGTTGGCTGCTTACCCGAAATATCGCCGACTAGTGATATGCCTTGAATGCCCCAATAAGGGTTGATGCCAGCGCGGTCCAAGATTGAGGAAGAAATATCGATGGTTTGGCTGAGTGATGACGTCGCGCCTGGTTTCCGGCTATCGGGGTCACTCCAGATAAAGGGCACACGGATCATCCCCTGCAAATGCAGCGGGCCTTTTAACATCAAGCCGTGATCACCCATATAGTCACCGTGGTCGGAGGTAAAGATAATCACCGTATTTTCATCGAGGCCGAGCTCTTTAAGCTTGCTGAGAATACGGCCAATTTGGTCATCAATCATGGTGATCATGCCAAAGGTCAGCGCCATTGCTTCCTGGGCTTCGCGCGCATTAACTGCATAAGGTATTTGCGTATCACGGTTGGCTTCGCCGTTGGCTAATTGATCGCGCAGGAATACTTCCATCGAAGAATTACCCGTATCTATGGTTGCCGGCACCGGCATGTCATCAGGGTCATACATGTCCCAGTATTTGCCCGGTGGTGTAAACGGATGATGTGGGTCCGGGAAGGAACATTGGATAAAGAACGGCGCGTCATCATCTGAGTTTGCATGGTTCTCAAGATAATCCAGTGTCATATCACCAATATAGGCGGAAGGGTAAAGCTCCTCCGGCAGCTTGGTTTTCCAAGCTTGTGGCGTGGTGATGCGGTTATCGGATTGGCATTTGTCACGGCCCCGCATAGCATTACCGTTGGGTTCTTTCTCCAGCAGCCAGCGCTCATAAGCGCCGCCGACCTCATCGGAATGTCCGAGGCAAAGATCAACATGATCAAAGCCGTAGAACGGCAGTTTGACTTTATGTTTTTCATCGTCTTGCCAATAATTGGGATTTTCGTTTTCGTAACCGTCGTTATGCATATCCCAATCAAAAGCCTGCATCGGGATGCCGTTTTCATCAACGGCGAAATCATCGGCTGACGGCGACCAACCGGGTTTGTTGCCGGTCATATTTTGCAGATGAGATTTGCCGATCAGCGCCGTGTCGTAACCATTGTCGGCGAGATGTTCAACATAGGTGCTGGCGCTCAGCGATAGGGGTGTGCCGTTACAGCGCACGCCATGAACCGACGGCATACGGCCAGTCATCAAGGAAGACCGGTTGGGCATACACAGAGGATTGGCAACGTAAAAGCGGTCAAAACGCGTACCGCGCCCGGCGATGCTGTCAATGTTCGGTGTTTTAACGATATCATTGCCATAGCAACCAAGATTATCGGCGCGGTGCTGGTCGGTGATAAAAAGTAGAAAATTAGGCTTTGTCATGGGGTCTCTCATTAGTCTATTTCACAAATATATTTGTGAACTGAAAATATCTCGACGTAATTAAGCGGAGATCAAACCGAATGACAAGACTAGAAGGTGTCCGGTCCATCGCATAATTAGGCTTGTAGCATCCCCATTGCCATCCTACCTATAACAGATGACCAATTCCGTACCTGCCTTAAAAAAGCGCGGGCACATCGCCCGGGAAGATGTTGAAAGCGGCGTGCTCGAGGAAATGATAACCGAGGGCGAACTGCAAGG
>PVBE011750650.1_pt1 | contig 10037 bp, 8 predicted proteins | sample 1631181 | NCBI WGS metagenome assembly PVBE01 (sample SAMN08397723, study PRJNA350692) | Marine metagenome, whole genome shotgun sequencing project. | isolation source: water | place: Pacific Ocean | collected 2012-04 | reverse complement strand
CGTGGCTTCGGTTGACGCCGGAATTGATTTTGTCGACCGCCACCCGGAACGGCTCGCGCAACTTCACGAAAACGTCCGGTACATGGTGAATGGCCTCCGGGAAATGGGGTACCAGGTCGATTGTGAAACCGCCATCATTCCCATCCTTGTCCCGGAAAAGATCGAAATGAAAAACCTGATCACCCGTTTCCACGAGGAAGGCCTCTTTGTAAACGGGGTGGAGTTCCCCGCCGTTCCGCGGGACAAGCAGAGGATCCGGGCAAGCATGATGGCCACCTTTTCCAAAAAGGACCTCGATTTTGCCCTCTCCATTTTTCAAAAAATTGGAATTGAATTTGGGATGCTCACCTAGATGTCCTCGAACCTGACACCGGAAGAGCGGCTTCTGATTCTTTTGACTCTCGCCTCCCCGGAGGCGGAAGAACGGGAGGAAATCCATGCCCTCGCGGGGCGCGTGGCTTCCTGGGATTCCCTTCATGCCCTTGCCGAAGAAAATGCCACGGGACCCCTGGTCCAGAAAAACCTCGAAACGGCCGGGCTTTTCAAATCCCTCCCGGAAGAGGTCCGGGAAAAATTCCAAAAGCGCTCGAACGAGATCCGCACCGCCAACGAAGCACGCCTGGAAGCCGCCCGTATTCTTTTCGCAAAATTCGGAGAACGAAAAATCCCCGTTGTCATTCTCAAGGGGATCCTCTTCGCGGAAACGATCTATCAAAACCCCTGTTACAAAAAGATGAATGACGTCGACATCCTCATCCGCCGGGAAGATCTCGAAGCCGTCTACGACATCTACGAGGAACTCGATTATTTCAGCATGGGAGAACTGCTGGGGGACAAGCCCCGGAAACAGGAGAAGTTCTCACATCATACCCCCCCGTTTTTCAACCGGAAATTGACACTCATGGTGGGGACCCATTGGGGACTCATTACTCCTCTCGCCCCTTACACGCTCGATTACGAAGCGATTTGGAGCCGGGTGGAGGAAATCGATTTTTACGGGCATCCCGCGCTCGCCATGTCACCCGAAGACAACCTGCATCATCTTTGCGTCCATCTTCCCTACTACAAGACCGGCCTCCGGGAGCTGGCAGACATCTACAACCTGGTCCGCCACACGGGAACCGGGCTGGACTGGAATCTGTTCCGGGAAGAGATGCGGAAGGCAGGAACCGAAAACCTGGTGTACCACGGCCTGGGACTCGCAAACCGGATCCTTCCCTCCACCGAAGCAGGGGAACTCCTTCGGGAAATCGAACCCCGGGTCTCCCGTTTTACCCGGAAAGACACCGGGCGGAAAACGCGAAGCCTTTCCCTTCTTCTCCGGAGTCGTTGCGTCCACCTGTCCCGCATCGAGAAAGCCTTTACCGACCTGAATGCGACGAAAAAAGCAGGGGAACAATGGGCGGCCTTTGCCAAGATGCACCGGAACCTCTGGTTTCCGCCCGGCCGGGATGTTGCAAAAATGAACTCCCTTGAGAAGCCTTCCTTTCCTGCCAGGCTGGCCACCCCCGGACGGATCCGGCGGGTCTTCTACCGGGACGTTGGACGGGGAATCTTCTGGATCCTGATGCTCAAAACAACGCTCGAGGTCTTTCTCTCCCTTTTGACCGCCCCCTTCCGGAGAGAGAAAGCTCCCAATTACAAAACGTATGCTGAAAAGCTGGGCCTGACAGTAGCGGATCTCCAGCGTCTCAAGGAGGCCTTAGAATGACCTTCATTCTACCCCTCCGATCGATTCAAGAAGAGGACCGGAACCGGGTGGGTGGAAAAGCCGCCGGTTGTGCAACCCTGGTTCGGCTCGGATACCCCGTTCCCGATGGATTTGCATTAACGACGCAGGCTTTCGACCAACTTTGGGAAGAGCCGGATCTTGGAGAACAACGGAAAAAGCTTTTTGACCTGTTCCGGACCGAGCGGTCAGAAGAGATCCTCCGGCAGAAATGTTCGGAGTTCCAGGAGAAGATCTGTCAGGCCGCCGTTTCCGCAAAAGTATCCGAAGATCTCTTCGCAGGGTTCCGCAACTTGAAACCGCCCGTCGCTGTCCGTTCCTCTGCAACCGCGGAAGATTCGAAAGTGACCGCGTTCGCCGGGGTGTTTGACTCCCTTCTCCATGTCTCGGAAGAGGGACTTCTCAGCGCGGTACAATCCTGCTGGTCGAAGGCGGTTGACTATTCGGTCCTCACCCACGCCCTCCGGAACAACATCAATCCCGCCGGGATCCGGGTCGCCCTTCTTGTGCAGGAAATGGTACAAGCGGATCGTTCCGGTGTCCTGTTCACCCAGGATCCTTCCGGGGCTGACCCGGAGAGCGCGCTCCTCTCCACGACCCGCGGGACCGGGGAAGCGCTCATGCAGGGGGAAGTGGATGGGGAGGCCCTCCGCCTGAACCGGGAAAACCCTCCCAGGGATGACGCGGTGGTCAACACGGTTTTAAAAACGGGACTCGCCCTGGAAGAAAAACTCGGCCACCCCCAGGATATCGAGTGGGCCAGCCGCGGAAACCAGATCTGGTTCCTCCAAGCCCGGCCCATCACCACCATTGAACCGCAGCGCGGAAAACCGATCTTCTGGACGCGGGAAATCAGCGAGGAACGTTTTCCAACGGCCATCTCCCCTCTTGGATGGTCGGCTCTTCGCGTGGTTCTCCGCGCAAACCACAAGACCCTGGCGGATCGTTTCGGGCTGGTTGCAAAGCATCCCGAAGACATCGCCCGTACCATTCGCCACTATGTTTACACCAACCGTGAGTTTTTCGAAATCCCGGGATCCCTCCGGCCCAATCCTTTGAAACATCTCCGGTTTCTTCCCCGGTACCTGAAGGGAGCCCTCGATCTACTCCTCCTCTCCCCCGGAATGCTTTTCCGGGGAAAGAAAATCGGTTTTCGATTCCTCGTTACCACCCGGATTTTCAACGCCTTCCTCTTCACCCATGCCCGGGAAATCCTCTCTGAGTGGAACCGGGAACTTCCCAGGATGCTCGAGGAAATGGATGCCTGCACCGGGGAGGATCTTTCCACCCTGGACACCACCGGGCTCCGGAATCATTACGCGCGCATGGAACGGGTCGCGGACCGGTACATGGAACCCGACATCGCCATTTACGTGGTCAAGGTTGCCTGCTCCTGGCTGCTGGAAAAACTGGGAGAAAGGCTTTACGGAGAGATCAAACCCAATTTCCTGGCCGACCTGACGAGCGGGCTCGAAGAAAACCGGACCCTGCAGATGAATGCGGAAATGGAGGAACTGTTCGAACAGTTCCAGAAGGACCCGGCAGCCCTTGATCTTCTTCTTCGCGAAGAATACACCGACCTGGTCAGGAATATGAACCCGGAAACAACGGTGGCCTTCGACCGGTTCATCCGGAAAAACGGCCACATGACCACCAACTGGGACCTGAAGGAACCCACCTGGGGAGAGAACCCCGGAAAGATCTTCTCCCTCCTGAGAAGCTACGTCCGCGCGGACAACCGCCGCAGTTTCCAGAATCTCCAGGAAGAACGGAGCCGCCGGGCCGGAGCCGCCCGGGAGAAAGTGATGAAGGATCTGGCGGAATTCCCCTGGCTTCAAAAATTCTTCACCGAGCTTCACCATACCCTTCTCGACTTCATGCGGATCGACGAGGAGCACCATTTCTACTGCTCCCGTCTTTTCAAACCGATGAGAAAATTCTGTTCGGAGACGGGAAACCGGCTGACCAGTTCGGGGATCCTGGAAGATCCGGAAGACCTCTTCTACCTGACCTTGCCGGAAATCTTTGAAGCCCTTGAAGATAAAAGTTTCTTCCCGCGCCGGTATCTCGTCGAAGCCCGACGAGCCAGTTTCGCACGAAGCTTGGCCGTTCGCCCGCCTGATCGCTTTCGCGACCAGGCGCCCCTTCCAATCGACGAGATGCCGGACGGTGCGGGAACCGGGGAGGTGCACGGAATCGGCGCAAGCCCCGGAGTCGCCACGGGGGTCGTCCGCGTGGTGGAAAGGGAAGAAGAAGCTGCCCAGTTCCAGGAGGGAGAGATCCTCGTAACGGCCACGCCCAACCCGGCATGGACTCCCATGTATGCCGTGGCTTCCGGATTGATCACCTCCACGGGAAGCCAACTCTCCCACGGACTCGTTTCCGCCCGGGAGTATCATCTTCCGGCCGTGATCGGCATCTCGGATGCCACGCATCGTTTTTCTACGGGACAAAAGGTAACCATCGATGGCGATCAAGGGACCGTTTGCGTTCGACTCAATTAGGGTCAACACGCTTCTGTTCGATCTGGACGGAACACTGATTGACCTGCGTCCGCGCGGGTTGCGCATCCGTTTCACGACGCGGGCGTTTCTCCGTTTTGCGGGAGCCATTCCGTTCTGGAAAATCCCGAAAGCCTTTTCCTTGGCCATGGATGCGCTGCAGCACCATGCGACGGACAAGATCAATTACGAGGTCTTTGTCGACACCCTGGCTTCGTATGCATCGGCGGACCGGGATGAGATTCTAAGGCGCACCCGCCTGTTGATCTCCAGGGATTTCTCCCGGTTTTCATCTTCCTTTGTCCCGGTTCCCCATGCATATGAAACCGTGCTCCTTGCACGCAAACTCGGTTACCGTGTGATTCTGGCAACCAACCCGGTCTGGCCCCTGGAAGCCGTGAAAATGAGGGCCGCCTGGGGGGGGCTCCAGGACTTTGATTTTGATTTCATCAGCCACAGTGAAATCATGACCCGGTCAAAACCGAATCCGGAGTATTACTCGCAACTGCTTGAGCGGCTGGAAACGCCGGCGAAGGATTGCCTGATGATCGGCAACGACCCGAAAAAAGACCTTCCCGCACGGGAAGCAGGGATCTGCACCTTTCTTCTGCAACGGCCCGCAACAAAGCGAAATTGGGATAATATCGTATTGGATCCCCGGCTGGATGGATGGGGATCCCTCCTGGATCTTCAGGAATGGATGAAGGAAAACGCCTCGAATGCCCTGGTGGGAGAAAACCGATGACGGACCAGCCCAAACTAATCTGTATTTCCGGACCGGATGGTTCCGGAAAGACCACGCAGATGATCAGAATCGCAGAACAGCTCGAACACCGGGGTGGACAGAAGGTTGCCGCCGTGACCATCTGGGACCTCCTCCTGGACCCGGTTTCCAAGAACAAGCTGATGTTCCGCGGCCCGTCAGAAGTCGACGGATACCTTGAGATCCTCGACCCCATCGCCCGTGGGTTTTTTCTCTACCATTGTTTTTACCAGGCCCTGGAACTGGCAAAACAGCGCAAGCCGGATGTCTGCCTCCTCAATGCCTACTGGTACAAGTACTATGCAACCGAAGTGGCACATGGAGGCAACCCCGAAATGCTCCTCCAGATGGCGGAAGTTTTTCCGAAGCCGGATGTGACCCTCCATCTCCAGGTGACTCCCGAAGAGGCCTTCGAAAGGAAGGCCGAACTTTCCGGGTATGAATCGGGATTCGCGAAACCCCGGACAAAGGAGGCTTTCATCCATTTCCAGAAGAAAGCACATGCCGCCCTGGAAGATCTCGCCCAAAAAGAAAACTGGATTCGCATTGAGGGAACCGAGACGATTGATACGGTGTCTGCCGACATCTGGAAACAAATTGAAACGGGAAAACCGGTATGACCTCTCCTGTCCGAAAGATTGCCGTGGTCGGAATCGACGGCTGTGGAAAAAGCACCGTGATCCGCCGATTCCTCGAATTGTCCCCCCTGGAGAAAGAGGATGCGGCCGTGATGACCTGCCCCCTCTACCACAACACCCCGAACAGCCCTTTTGGCGAGTTGTCGCGACAGATGGACGCCTTTTCCCAGGCGGCCGACCTGTTGAACAGTTTCGAACTGAAAGCCGCGGCCCTCTACCTCCAGATGACCCTGTATGGCCCCGTCGAATCCTTCTTCGTGGAAACATACCGGCCCCGGTTCCTGCTGAGCGAGCGTCATGCATTGATCGACAGCCTGGCCTACGGCCCCTTTTACGGGAAAATGGTTCAGACAGAAATCACCCCGGAAAAATGGGAAGAACCTCTTCTACGGAAACTGAAAGACTTCGGGGAAGGAATCTACGAATCCATCCTGGATTGGGTGGGAACCGAAAACCGCCGGCTGGGAAGATCGGTTTCGCTTTGGACCCTCCCGGATGATGTACGGACGCTATTCGAGCAACCCTTCGACCAGACCCTTCAACTTCTTGCGGAACGGTATCAAACCTCCCTTCCCGATGTGATTCTCCTCCTGGATGTTTCGGGAAAAAAGGCGGAAACGCGCGTGATCCGGCGAAACGATACCACCCGGGAACTGCATGAGACCTCGTCCATGTTGAATTCCCTCCGGAAAAGTTATCTCCGGGTTGCCAGCCTGCTCGGAACCCGGGTGGAAACCCACATTATCAAAACAGGGAGTGGAACCTCCATCGACGAAACCCTGGAAGATGTCCTGCAGCGGGCGGGACTGGAGAGGCAGGAAAAATGATCCGGCTGGCCTGGAAAAACCTGGTTCAGGACAAGATGCGGCTTTCGGTTACCATGATGGGGATCGTTTTCGCTGTCGCATTGATGATGGTCCAGAGCGGTATTTATTTTGGATTCACTTCGAACGTCAGCGGACGCATTGACCACTGCCCCGCCGATTTCTGGATCATGAGTGAGGGGGCCGTCAATGCGGATACCGCGCGTCCGTTCTCGGAGGAAACCGCACAGAGGATCAAGGCGGTTCCGGGCATCGAGTGGGCGGAAAAGCTGACCCGGGGTTTCGCTTTCCTGCGGCTGAACGATGGAGCCTCGACCTGGGCCATCGTTTTTGGCTTCAACCCGGAATCCGGCATCGGGGGACCGAAGGAGATGGTCCGGGGGTCCATCAAGGACCTGCGAAAACCAGACTCTTTCATCGTGGATGAATCGACCCTGCCCCTTCTGAAGGGCTCCTCCATCGGAGACAAGCTGGAAAATTTCGACAAGAAAATGGAGATCGTTGGGATTTGCCGGGGCCACAAATCTCCCAACACCTACCCGGTCCTTTTCGCATCCAACCGGACGATGCAGAAACATTCTGTCCGCATGGACAACAGCGTCGTTTACGTGGTTGCCAAGGTGGAAGAGGGAGCGGACCGGGAACAGGTCCTGGAGCGGCTCGAAGCAATCCAACATTTCGATGTTTTCACCGCGGATGAATTCAGATCCATGGTAAAAAGTTACTGGACCAACAAGACGGGTGTCGGCATGGGAATCGCAATCACCATGACACTCGCCTTCATTGTCGGGCTGGTCATCGTCGGGCAGACCATGTACAGCGCCACCGTGGAACGATTACGGGAATACGCAACATTAAAGGCGCTCGGAGCCAACAACTGGGCCATCTGCCGGATCATCTGGGCCCAGGCGCTCATGGTGAGCCTGGGCGGTTACTTTATCGGAATGATCCTCTCCACCACTATGATGCTCGGATTCGCTTCGAAGGTTTTATCCATCAAGCTGACACCCCTGGTTTTCGTGGTTGTCCTTGTCACCACGATCTGCATGTGCCTGGGCGCAGCCCTTCTTTCCATTTTCCGGGTTTTAAAGGTCGATCCGGCCACGGTGTTCCGATCATGACTCTCTTGAAGGCATGTGATCTGTACAAAATTTACCACACGGGCTCAGAAGAGGTCTCTGCGGTCAAGGGGGTCAACCTTTCGATGGAGATGGGGGAGCTTTCGCTCCTGATGGGTCCTTCCGGCTCGGGAAAAACAACGCTCCTCTCCATCCTGGGGTGCATTCTCAAGCCCGACCGTGGAAAACTCCTGATTTCCGGCGAAGAGGTGAATTGGACTGAATCACTTCTCCCGAACTATCGATTGAAATATTTCGGCTTTATTTACCAACAGTTCAACCTGATCTCTTCCTTGAATGTCCGGGAAAATGTCGAGGTTCCCCTCATGTTGCAGGGAAAGCGGGGCTCGTTTTCCGAAGAACTGGCCGACCACGCCCTGGGGACCGTTTCCCTGACACACCGGGCGAGATTCAACACTGCGACGCTCAGCGGTGGAGAAAAGCAGCGGGTGGCCATTGCCCGTGCGATCGTCAATGACCCACCGATACTCCTCGCGGATGAACCCACGGGGAACCTGGATTCCCAGAACGGAAACCGGGTCATGAAAGCGCTCCGGGAATTAGCGGTGGAAAGAGGAAAAACCATCCTCGTTGTCACACATGACACCCGGTATAATTCATTCGCGGATAAAATATACAGAATGGAAGATGGCGAGGTGACTCTCACGTGAGTGAAGATCCGTATATTATTGTTGGAACCGATACCGCCCGCCGGTTGGTCAAACCGTCGAAACGGCGTTGGTTGCTCTCTACGGTGGGTGGGGCGATTCTCCTTATCGCGGCGGTGGTCACTTCAGCGACCCTCCTCACCTCCTCCACGGTTCCCACCATTCCGGTTAAAAAGGGGGACATTATCTGGTCGTACGTGGCCTCCGGCCGGGTGGAACCGGAAACGACCCTGGATATCATTCCAAAACAGATGGTCGTTATTGAAGCCATCCATGTAAAGGAAGGGGACGAGGTCCGGAAAGGCCAGTTGCTGGTCACGCTTCGGGACCTAACCCTTCCGGCAAGTTACCAGTCCAAACTCCGTTCCCGGGAAGAAACCCTCGAGGAATGGAACCGGATCAAGCGTGGCACCCGCCCCGAACTGATCGAACAGGCCTCGGCCAAGGTCAAGGAGGCAGAGGCGATTCTCCGGGGAGCCGAGGCAGAGCGTAACCGGATCTATCGCGGATCCCGGCCGGAAGAGAAAAAACAGGCAGAGGCGGAACTTTCCCGTGCAAAAGCCGAACTCAAATTCGCCCAGGAGGAATGGAACCGGATTCAGAAACTCGGGAATGACCAGGTAGTCACCCAGCGGGAAATCGAGGAGGCCGCCCGCCGGCTCGAAACGGCCAAGGCGAAGGTAGATCAAGCCACCGCCAAACGAAACCAGGTGGTCCGGGGGGCAACAGAAGAGGAAAAAGAAAGAGCGGATGCGGATGTGGCGGGAGCCAACGCAAAGGTTCAACAGGCCAAGGCCGATCTTGCCCTGCGAAGAAAAGGGGCAACAGAAGAGGAAAAAAAGGTCGCGGAAGCGAGAGTCAAGCGGGCGGAAGCGGAAATCGAACTTATCCAAACCAAGATTGCCCAATTAAAGGTGTACGCCCCGATCTCCGGAATTGTCCTGCGACGGTACAAGGAGCCGGGGGAACTGAACAGCCCGCAGACGAAAGATCCGATCCTCGTCCTTGCCAGCCCGGAAAAAAAGTTCCGGATCGAGGTGTTGGAGCAGGATATCTTCAAGGTGCGGGAAGGCCAGGAAATGGAGATCAACTCGGATTCCTACCCGGGCAGGACCTGGAAAGCGACCGTAACCCGGATCTCCCCCGTTCTTGGAAAAAAGCGGCTTTCCTCCGAAAATCCAAAACAGAAATTTGATGTCAAAGTGCTCGAAGTATGGCTGACACCCGTGGAACCGATCGAACTTCCGGTTAATCTTCCAGTGGAAGCACACATGCACAAGGTCATCCGTGAAAACGTACTGATTCTTCCCGCGCGGGCCGTTGATCCGACAGGCCACGTCTACTTCAGCCGGGAGGAGCGCCGGAAAGTGGAAACGGGTGTCCGGGATGATGCTTTCGTAGAAATTATTTCCGGCGTAAAAGAAGGGGACGCCATCTGGGCACCTTGACCCGCCCGGCCCCGGTTTCCCGGATCAGAGGATGGAAATGAAACCGCGAGTTGCAGAACTCGTCTTGAAGAAGTGCCTGGGATACCAGCCGGGCGAGTCCGTGGTTCTCGTAACCGATACGGAACTCGAACCCCTTGCAAAAGGGTTTCTCTCCGCATGCCAGAAAATCGATGCGGAAGTAACTCTCGTACAGATGGCCACCCGCACCTCTCATGGCGAAGAACCCCCAGCCATTATTGCGCAGGCGATGAAATCAGCCTCGATCGCACTTCTGCTGACGACAAAATCACTCTCCCATACCAAGGCACGGCTGAATGCCTCTGCAGCGGGTGTCCGGATCGCTTCCAT
>PVBE012507727.1_pt1 | contig 10038 bp, 11 predicted proteins | sample 1631181 | NCBI WGS metagenome assembly PVBE01 (sample SAMN08397723, study PRJNA350692) | Marine metagenome, whole genome shotgun sequencing project. | isolation source: water | place: Pacific Ocean | collected 2012-04 | reverse complement strand
CCCAAAAAACATGGCAACACAGCTTGCCAAAACCGGAAATATAATCTGATACTTTGGCGATAGATTGTATTTATCATCCAAAAACCCGCCAAACATGAGTATTGCACCACCGGCAAACACCCCAAACAATACGTCCTGACTAATATGCGCACCTGGTATTGCGCCAACAACATACCCAATACACAACACCACCAAACACGTCATATATATGGCAAGCCCACCACCGAGTGGTGTCGCTCGTTTGTGCCGTTTTCTTTTGTGCTTGTGTGGAATATCTAAAATATACTGCCGAATCATGATACGCCGCACAACAAACGTTAGCACTGCGCACACGACAATACTAGAAAAAAAATAGAGTGTTATCATAAAAACGTAGCACTTAACAATCTATTCCACATACACACCATGTTCGCCATCATACACAATGGTCTCTCCTCTTGACGCTTCACCACGCAAGAGAATTTCTGCAATAGCATTTTCAACATAATCTTGAATCGCCCTTCTCATTGGTCGTGCGCCATATTCTGGATCATACCCATGTTTCGCCAAAGTAGACAACCCTTCATCGGTGACACGAAACTTCATACCTTTTTCGTCTAATTCTGCTTCTACCCGAGCAAGCATGATTCCTGCAATATGTTTAATATCATCCAAAAGCAGTGGCTTAAAGACGACTACCCCGTCAAACCTGTTAATAAATTCTGGTCGAAAATGCTGTTTGAGCTCTTGTGAAAACAATGTTTTGCGAATATCCTCCATGTTTTTATGCTCTCTAATTGCTGACTGGATAAATGCGGTACCTGCATTTGACGTTGCTATAATAATAGTATTGGTAAAATCAATCACACGACCAACACTGTCGGTAAGTCTACCATCATCAAATACTTGTAAAAAAATATCGAGTATTCTGGGATGCGCCTTTTCTAACTCATCAAGTAATACCAAAGAAAACGGTTTTTGTCTTACCGCTTCTGTTAACAACCCTGTACCTTGTTTCCCTGGCTGACCAATAAGTCTATATATACTATCTGTATTCTGATATTCACTCATATCAACCCGAATCATTTGCTCTTCTCCTCCAAAATAGACTTCGGCTATTGTTTTTGCCAGTTCTGTTTTTCCTACACCGGTTGACCCCAAAAATAAAAAGTTTGCCATCGGGCGATCTAATGATCGCACTTGCATTCTTGCTCGTCGCAACGCATTTGCCACACTATTAACCGCCTCAAACTGCCCAACAACGCGCTTATGCATTTCATCTTCTAGGCGCAACAACTTGTCTGCCTCATTTTCTGTAAGAGACGTGGTTGGAATACCTGTTTTTTCTCCTGTGACACGCGCCACATCATCCTGACTTACCAGTACATGTTCGCCGCGTGTATTTTTTGTATAACTTGCCACCTCACTTATAATTTCAATAGCACTTTGTGGCAAACACTGGTCATGAAAAAACCGCTTTGCATATTCTACTGCCGCGGCAAGAGAATTGTAAGAAAAAAAGACATTATGCGTATACTCAATATACCCAGCCTTTGCCTGCAGCACTTGAATGGCTTGGTCAGTTTCCATTTCTTTTATATTTACCCGTGTCATTGCGCTTGCAAGTCGAGACCTGGAGATATGTTTATTAAACCCATCTACCGTAGAAGTTGCCAAAACAAGAATGTTGCCAGAGCGCATTAAATCAGAAAGTGTACCAGCCACGTCTAATCCTGGAGCGTCTGCTGAACCACCCATAAGGTCGCTAATATTATGAATACACAAAATAATATTTTTTGCTTTTGCAATCTCTTGTGCCATATGCAACAATCGTTCTTGCGCCCCAGAAACGGTGGTTCCAGCCAGCAAAGCCGAGGTAGATATTTGCACCAACCGCTTATCTTGCATGCGCTTTGGTACCACATCTTGAATCATGCGTTCAACAATACCTTCTATAATACTCCGCTTCCCTACACCATGTTCACCTACTAGCACAATACTTTGTCTGCCAGCCTCCACAATACGAAATATTTCATCAATCTCTTTGTCTCTTGCTACACATGGCTCATGATGACCGTACATCGATGCAAGCGTAAGGTCGGTACTAAAATGATTTAAAAATGGTGTTGCAACAGCTGTCATGGCCTTGTCTATGCCATGTTTAGAAACGTGAGAACCTGCGCGGAGCGTTGCGTGATATTGTCTGCGTAATTTATTTCTAATTCTTACCCACTCCACAACGCCATAAAGCTTCTCATTATCGACTTCTATATCATAAAGAATGCCCTGAATATGAGAAGATTGCCCCACCGTAGCAAGCAGCAACTCCGTAACGTGGACTTGGGGTTCTCTGGCATCATATGCCTGTTCATACGCATGAAAAAGAATCTGAATCACATCATCATTTGGCAATGGAGCACGATTCCCTTTTTGTGCAACAAACCCCTCGGAAATTTTTGCAGAAAGCAATTTCACGGGAATACCCAATCGAATGAAAATACCCTTTACATCCATATGTTCAAGGAGTGCAACAAACACGTGCTCTGCCTGCAGTTGAGAACTATTCTGCGCATCCGCTAACGCATATGCACGCTCAATCGAGAGTTTCGCCCCACTCGTGTAAGCCTTCACAATATCTATTTGACTGTTGTGCGGAAAATTTTTCACTTGTTTCCAGTCTCCTAGCACCTTTTCCTTCTCCTTCACAGCATCTTGACGATATGGCCTCATTTCTACTTCTGCTGGTGCTGTATGGGAGCGCATGTAACGATAAATCAAGCCACAAATCCCCAACAAACCAAGAAAGAAAAACGCTTTACCAGGATGATCCACCTCAATCCAGAAATATGAACTAAAAAAACCATGTCCTGGACTATACTGTAGGCCATCAATAGCAGTAGCCATTGACAATGTGGGTCTCGTAGTCCACCAGAAAAAAAGAAACGCAAGCCCGGTAAAAATCAGCGCCCCAATCATTTCAAACACGTAGAGCCCTCTTCGCGCGCGCTGTAAGGCAAGATGGTGCCGCGTAAGCGCCATACCAAAAAAATACACATTGTCACGAGCTGCTCGCGCAACCATATACCCCTTGCACGTATGACACCCCTTCATACCAACCGCACCAGTCATCTGACAGGTCTGACACGGAAGTACTGGAATGTTTGGGTTCTTCTGAAAATCCATAGTTAGATGGTCAACGCGTCTATTGCTCCCAAAACAAAAAGGATTGGCAATATCACCCATAGTAGAACCAAGCCAATCACAAGCACAGTCCAAATAAATAATGCAATTGATCGACCAACAAAATTCGCGAATCGCATAAATACACTCATCAACCTTCCTTGCCTATCTGTTTGCCCAAACATTGGCACAAACAAATTTTTGATCCACAATCCTGGAGCAAATTGTTGATTCACTCTCGCAATCATTTGCTGTGCCCAAATAACAACACGAAGAAGTCCTGCACTATACCACCAAAACGGAAAAAAGAGTATGTCAAAAATAAACTCAAAACACAAGCGTTGTATGGCTAATATCCACATATATGTGCGTAAATATATATGGTGTATGATAACATAAAAAACAAAAAAACCCAATTACGGGAATATATAAGAAGAGGCTAAGCAGGCACTTTGTACCATGAAGTTATTCTGCAAAAAGGAACTCTTTTTTTGTTACAGACACCATGTCTAAAGCTGAAAGGCGTTTCTGTATACTATCCATAGAGCGATATGTTGCTATTTTATACGTAAGGTACCTGTTTTCTTGTTCTAGTCTACGTATGTCTGTTTGGTGTGTATGCATTTCAAACCCTTTTGTAGAAACAGCACTAGTTTGCACCACATCAAGAACAACAAAAAAAGCAATTAAACAGAGCACGGCAACCCTAAACTGTGCACCAAAAACCATTTTTTTGATCTGCTCTTTTTTTTCTCTTATGGTTGCGCCATGTGTCATATTTTTTCAATTACACGAAGTTTTGCTGATCGAGCGCGCACATTTACTTTACACTCTTCTGACGAGGGTACGATGGGTTTTTTTGTGAGCACCCGATACCCTTGTCCAATTTGTGATTTAAAAAAATGTTTCACCAAACGATCCTCCAAAGAGTGAAAAGAAATCACCGCAAGCCTTCCTCCAGAACAAAGTAGTGACAATGCTTTTGGTAACACTTCCTCAAGCACCTCTAATTCTTTGTTTACCGCAATACGCAATGCCTGAAACACACGTGTTGCCGGATGAAGCCCTCCTATCCACGGCACTTCTTTTGTGGTGTGTGTTTTTTTTCTATACACAACTAAAATAATTTCCACAAGCTGTTTTACGGTAGTTATAGCTTCTTTTGTTCTTTGTACAACAATAGCTTCTGCTATTTCATGGGCCAATTTTTCTTCCCCATATTCACGAAATATACGCGCCAACACATCAGATGATGTGCTATTTATAAGTTCCCCAGCAGTTTTATGTGGTCGTTTTTCTAACGTCCCCACATCAGAGGAAAAACGCATGTCTAATGGCTCATCTGATTGTAAAAAACTAAACCCACGACCCCTTTCGGAAAATTGTGGGCTCGACCACCCAAGATCAAAAAGAATGCGATCAACACATGTAAAACCGAGCCCAGAAATAATGGTGTCAATGTGTAAAAAATTATCTCGAACAACAACTGCCTGCTCGCCAAACGATTCAAGAAAATGCTTTGCACGAACAACAGCCTCAGGATCAGCATCAATACCAACAAGCGTGCCGTCAGGAGAAATTCTTTCTAGCATTGCTTCGGCATGGCCAGCATCTCCAAGAGTGCAGTCCACCACAGACATTCCTGAGTCCAAATCAAATACTTCCAACACTTCACCTAACAAAACTGGAACATGTTTCATAATGTAAAAAAATTATAAACCCAACGTATCAAGCTGCTCGGCTATTTTGTGTTTATCAGTTAACACATTGTCCAAGGCAACTTCCCAATCTTTTTTATTCCATATCTCAATGCGATTGCACAAACCTGCGACCACCACCTCTTTTTCTAAATGAGCATATATGCGTAAATATTCGGGCAACAAAACCCTACCCTGTTTATCTAGAGTAAGGTTTGTTGCGCCAGCCAACATAAGTCGGGCAAAACCCCGAACATGTGCTTTTGAAAACGGTAGTTGTGATATATAGTCAGACACAGTTGACCACGCTGTTTTTGTATATAAAAACAAGCAGTCATCTATACCTCGTGTTATCACTAAACCATCCAAAAGATCACTCCTAAATAATTTAGGTATTGCTAAGCGGCCTTTTGTATCCAAACTGTGAGAATATTCGCCAACAAACATAACAAAAGTGAAATATGAGTAGACAAGCATTGTACTCAATCCCCACTTTTCCCCACCTCTTCCCATTGTACCGCAATTTTTCGTGCTGTACAATATTTTTACTCATGTTATCCACAAGTAAAATCAAAAAAACTGTCTTTTACTTATCGTTGCAGTACTTTTTCTGTGGTGTTATCCGTATACACGCCAACTCCCTTTGTTGTAAATTCTTGTATTTTTTTTTCATCATTTAATGTATGAACAAACATTTGCACACCTACTTTTTTTAGTTTATTATACATGTTTTCTGTAAAACGCATTTGTGCAGACATGGTCACTACCGTTATCTCTGGATGCTCTGACACAAACAGTACCACCTCATCGTTTGTTAATGGTGTTTTGTATAATGTAAAAATAATATCAGAAAAAGGATATAAACTAAGAACAGTCGCCAACTCTTCAGGATGATATATTTGTGGAATAATTCTTTGCACTATTTCTGGCTGTGCTTTTACTGCGTCACTTTCTAAAATCTGAGACACAGCATACGTGATATCTGATTTTACATCTGTTATAAGATACATGTCTGGATACACACGCATTAGCTCAAGTAAATCTTCTAAGCTAAGTAAGGTAAATTTTTCAAAAGATTTGTGCGACAAGAAATCACCAAGATTTACCTCGTCAATACCAGCGCTCATACCAATATGATGCCGAGCCCTGTGATGAAAAATAGCAACCTTTCCATCTTTTGTTTGAGACATGTCTGCCTCAAATAATCGAAAACCATTGCGATATGTTTCTACAAATGCCTCTTTACTGTTTGTTTCTGCAACACCATCTACCGACCCAAGTGCGTGAGCAATAAACATGTGGTTGTGTTCTGGGGCGACCTGTCTAAATAGTGAAGGTGCCTGTTGTGTGCGTTTTTTTTTACCACCCACATCATCGCCCAAAACATGCACCAGGCCGGTAGACGGCTTTGGTTCATGGCTGGTCTCAGAACGTGCATCAAACATAAACCAAGTGACAGTAAAACCTGACAAAAGAAAAAGCATAAGCACGCCCATACTATACATTAATTTCATAATATACGTATATAATTTATATTAACACAAACACACCCCTTCTATAATAACAAAAAAGTGTATAAAAAAAAATAGGACTGCACACATCCTATTTTTTTATTTATGATTCTTATTCTCTTGGTCTTGGTGGTCGAGCTTCGTTTACTACCAATTCTCTTCCGTCCAATTCTTTTCCTTCCATTTCTGCGATAGCTTTATCAGCTTCTTCGTCATTGGTATATGTTACAAAACCAAATCCTTTTGATCGACCAGAAAACTTATCTTTGATGATAACTGCTTCTTCTACTGCACCAAATGCAGCAAATGCTTCTTGAAGTTGTTCGTCTGAAACTCCCCAAGAGATGTTTCCGACAAATAATTTTTTTGACATAATTTATCTATACTTATGATTAATATCCAAACCTTTTGCTAATCATGTAGTATAGATGAAACTGTGCACATTCGCACTATTACACACATGAGATAAACAAAAAATTATACGACTATTATACACTAAAAACCCCTTCTTGTCAATAGTAGCACCCTATTGAGTGGCGAAAATAGCTAAAATAGACCCTTTTTTGAGGTTTTTTAGTACACACAGCATGTCATCACAAAAACCTATCGTGTCAATACATATACAAGAGTTGCAGTCACACCAGACACCACCGCCCCCCAGATACTATCTACAATCGTGACCAGTATAGGCCAATCTTTGAGTGTTGCCTGATTGGTAAAATTATACGTTGCATAGGCCAAAAAACCCAAAAGCATACCAAGGAGTAAAACGCGCGTAACTGAAAACTGCTGTGCAAATCCAGGTTTTAGGACAAACACATACAAACCAAAAGCAAATACAATATAAAATAATACCGCTGGAAACATATCCACCTTATCAGCCATAAGATGGCCTATTCCCTTTTTATACAACAAAGGATACGAGAAAGAAAACCATAAAAAATCAAGGAGTCCCATGCATATTATGGTCAGCACATACGGATATACAAAAGCCATACACGTACTAAGTTAACATAAATAATAGCGTAACACATTAAGAGATCGCCCCTGAAATATCGGTTTCATCGTTAATATCTTGATTCAAAATCACTTCTATAATATCTTCCAAAGAAATAACCCCTTCGAGTCGGTTTCTGATATCCTTTACCACTGCCAAATGAATTTGTGTCTGAATAAACTGTGCAAGCAAGGTGTCGAGTTTCATTTCTCTACCCACCTGCAACATGCGCTCTTTTTTAAACACATCTTGTATTGCCGTACCAAGAGGAATATTCAGCAAATCTTTTACATATAGCACACCGAGTGTCTGATCTACAGAACCCGTGTACACCGGAATACGTGTAAACCCTTTTATCTTAATCTCTTCAATTATCTCTTCTGTGATAGAAGTTGCACTATCAAGCGCATACACACCTTTTCTTGGAGTCATGACATCTTCAACTATTTTTTCTGAATACGTCAATGCGCCAGTAACGATACGTTCTTCGTCGGCATCAATACCACTTTCTTGGGCATCTTCATGCTCTTCAATAATTTTTATTAATTCTTTTTTTGAATACACCTGAGGCATTTCCCTGCCCAACACTTTGTCGAGAACCCATGCTATTGGCCAACACACAGGAAAAAGTATGATGATAAAAAAACGCACCAAACCAGCTGTTTTTGCACCAACCTGCAATGCATACCGAGAAAACGCAGCTTGTGGAATAATTTCACCAAAAATGACAATAAGGCCAGTCGCGATAATACCAGCCATGGCACCACTAGCCATAGATCCCAAAAAAATAGCTAATGTTGAATTTACCCACACATTGCCGAGCAATAACGTGCAAAGCAATAAATTTCCCCTCTTTCTGATATGATACACCTTTTCCGCGTCCTTGTTTCCCAAAGACATTTTTCGTTTTAGTTCTGCCACGTCCAACCCAAGCAAACCCAAAGTAAGGCCAGAAAAAAGACCCGAAAGAAGGATAAGAGAGATGATGATAATATATATAGGCATAAAGAAATATATGATATATACCACAAGTATAGGGTAATTCGAGAAACAATTCAACCAAAACGTGCGATTCTTTGTATTTTTACATAATACCCTTTTTTGTTGATTACATATTTACCCATGTCTTGAGGTATCATATCCAACCCATGTACACAAAAATACTATTTTTATGATATACTACCTACAAGCAATATATTACTCATATTCACTTACTAAAACATAGCGCACAAAAATATGGCAAAAATAAACCGGGAAGAAGCATTATCTATACTCACAAAAAAATTTGAAGAAGAGTTTGGGGATCTTAATTTTTATGACCCTACCGATCTTCTGTTTCTTTTAGACGATATACCAAAAAAAAACACTTTAGACAAGCAGAGTAAAGACATACTAAATGCTACTTGGGACACGTTTACGCCCCTGTTTTGGGAAAACGAGGTCATAGCACTACAAGACACACCCGCCCCAAATCCTATTGCATTGCTTGATAAAGAAGACGTATTAATTGATTTTGTCTGCCCAACACTCATTGATGATTCTGTTGCATTGGTAGCCTGTGTGCCAATTGGCATCTACCATGTGAAAGATAAAAAATTTGCATGGATGAAGTCAGACCTGAAAGAAACAATGTGTGGAAACTGGTTCCAAGACACACAACTAGAGACTGTGGAAAAATACACAGACATTAACCTAAATGAGGCGGATGCATTGGCGCTATTTTTTCGCACACTATGGTTTGATTCTGGCATAGAGTACAAAAACGAAGTTACTAGCGAATATATGAAAACCACCAATCTTATGAAGTTTGTTATTGAAACTGAAAAGAATGAGGAAATTGTGCTGTATGGATTGGTTGACATGGGCATTCCTGACCCAGAATACACAGATGAAATTTCTGGAAATTTGGGAATTTTCCACTTGCTTGGTACCATAAACAACGAATAAATTATTCTACCAAACAACCCCACAAAACCAACATCTTATCGTTCTATAAGACATACCAAGAACTTGTCTAGCTTCTTTACGGCAATCTACAATGTTTTTGTTCTATACCCGATAAGACTTTAGTAGATCCACAAAGATTTTTGACTCATTAAGCAGTACCGCCTCCTCCTCACACCAGTCACTATAAAACCCTGGTTTTTCTTTCATTTCTTGTAAAAAATCATTCCATAGCACCCAGCGGACCGCCTCTACCTCATCAGGGTTAATAATAGGCTCCCCGTCAAATAATCCTACAAAAACCGGACAGAGTTCGTGTTCTACAACACCAAACCGCTCTGCCTTGTACCTATACTCTGGCAACACCACAACAGGTTCCACACCCAAAATACCCAACTCAACATGTAATCGTCTTTTTACTGCGTCAACACCACTCTCATCAAGTGCTGGGTGCCCACAGCATGTATTAGACCATACAAGCGGCCATGTCTTTTTTTTATGACTCCGCTGCTGCAGCAACAACTCGCCTTTTGTATTAAACAAAAAACAAGAAAACCCCCGATGAAGTGGTGTATCAATTGTGTGAACTGTTGCTTTTGGCACGACACCAATGACATTGTTATTGTCGTCAACAAGAACAACATGTTCTTCTGAGATAGGTTGGACCAAGGCTGAGGCTCTATTCATAAAAGATTAAAAAGTAAATATACCTACATTATACAAAATTTTT
>PVBE010006830.1_pt1 | contig 10038 bp, 1 predicted proteins | sample 1631181 | NCBI WGS metagenome assembly PVBE01 (sample SAMN08397723, study PRJNA350692) | Marine metagenome, whole genome shotgun sequencing project. | isolation source: water | place: Pacific Ocean | collected 2012-04 | reverse complement strand
CCATGGACACAGTCAGACCGCTGATGAACATGGGGTTATTTCGCACCCAGGCAATGCCGCGCGGAAGGCCTTCACCCTCGCCTTCGCCTTCGCCCTCGCCTTCACCCTCGCCTTCACCCTCACCTTCGCCCTCGCCCTCACCTTCGCCCTCACCCTCGCCTTCGCCTTCGCCTTCGCCTTCACCCTCGCCCATATCGACCGGGACGCTCCCGCCGCCACCCTCGTCCTTACCACCGTCGTCGCCGCCGACGATGACGTTCCCGGTGTCCTCCTGGCTGGAGCCGGACCCACCAGTCTCGTCGCAGCCGAATGCCAGGATCAGGCAGGCAGAGAAGAAGAGGACGGAAAGCGGAGAAATGGCGCGCATGTCAGAAGACCCCTCGGATGACAAGCGCGCAGGCTAAACGCGCTCACCCCCCAAGCACAATGGCCTGTCTGAAAGCGCGCCTTCGCCCGAACGGGCGGCGCGCAGCGCGCGATGTACTACTGCGGAGGCTCGGGCAGGTCGCCGCCTCGATGCAGGACGAGGCGCTCCCAGTCGTTGTTGTTGTTGAGCCCCTCGGTGGCGCCGCAGCGGTAACCACCGACCGCGCCCACCGTGTGCCAGCACAGCCGAGTCGCAGCGTCCTCGTCGTTGACGTCGCACTGGTTGCGGGCCAGCGTCTGGCCAACATTGGCGAAGCCCATCGAGTAGTCCTCGCCGTAGTACCACTGCACGCCATTGTGGTCGTGCGAGGCCTCACGCTCGTTGGGCACGACGGTGAACACCTCTTCGTTCAGACCCATCGCCGCGACCTGCAGATTGTCCTGGCCGACCTGCCGACAGGCGACCATCAGAACCGCCCCGTCGCACGCCTGCATCATCGTCGCCGTGTCGAGGTCGGCACCGTAGAGGTCGGTGAAGCACACCTCGAAACCACCCGCGATAACGTCGGCGAGCGGCAGGTCGTTCTGAACCCCGGGGAAGGACAGCTCGTTGCGGATGATCTCGACCGTCAGCACGTAGCCGGCGTGAGGCCCGTTGCCGAACCCGCGCACCTCGATCTCGTAGTCGCCCGGCTCGTACTCCCGCTCGATTCGCGAACACAGCCCGACGCCGCCGTCGTCGTTGGTGGCGATCTGCTGCCGGTTCCCTTCGCCGTCGAACCCGAACAGCGTCATGAAGGTGTCGCCCGGCGGGCACGCGCCCTCACCGTTGCCGGTAGCGGCCGCGATGGTGGTGTTCGCTTCGACCGTGAACGTGAACAGGTCGTTCCCGTTGCGGGCCACTGCGCCTGCAAAGTCGCCGCCCCCATCGACCACCGTCTCCAAGCGGTAGTCCAGGTGGTACCCGGTCATCTCGCGCCGACCCAGCTCGCGCACCACCAGCTCGTAGTTGCCGGGCTCGAGGTCGCCGATCTGGAGCAGCGAGCACAACCCGACGCCGCCGTCGTCGTTGTTCCCTCGACGCTGCCCACGCTCCCCGTTCTCGTCGAGCGGGTACAGCTCGACGAACGGGTCGGCCACGTCCGCGCAACCTTCATTCCCGTCGCTGATCTCGGCGCGCAGCACGGACGTGTGGTCGACCGTGAAGTGGTAGAGGTCCTCCAGATTCTGCCCAGCCGGAGTGCTGCCGTCGCGCTCCTCGAGCCCCCGCAGGAGATCGAGCTCCTCGAAGGTGCACAGAGCGTCGCAGCCGTCGCCGTTGTCGAGGTTGCCGTCGTCGCACTCCTCGTCGTCGTCGAGCTCTCCATCGCCACAGGCCGGCAGCTCGATCTCACACTGCGCGTCGCAGCCGTCCCCTTCGTCCTGGTTGCCGTCGTCGCACGCCTCGCCCTCTTCCACCTCGCCATCGCCGCATGTCGGCCCGACCTGGCACTCGCTCGTGCAGCCGTCGATCTCGTTGTCGTTCCCGTCGTCACACGCCTCGCCGCCCTCGACGCGCCCGTTGCCGCACTGCGCCTCGACCACCGGGCCAGGCACGCCCAGCTCGCGATAGTCGTAGCAGCCGTCGTCACCGGTCACGAGGCGGCGCACATTGTCGCCGTCGTGCCCACCGCAGTTGCCGCTGAACCGGCCACCGATGTGCCGCCAGTTCGCGTTGCAGCCGTCCATGGTCCAGGTCTGCGTCGACACCCAGCCGTTGCCGTCCAGGCTGCAGAGGCCGTCGTCGTTGTCGTCGTTGGCGTGCGTGCACCCGGTGAAGAGCGTCTGGTTGGCCTCCGCGTCCGCCAGCTCGGGGAACTGGCGGTCGTTGGTCCACACCCACTCACCCGTCTCGCAGGTGACGCGGCGCCACAGCGGGTTGTCCGCGCAGTTCGGGTCGGCCTCCGGACCGCGGAACCCTTCGACCGTCAGCACGTAGCCGGCGTGCGCGTCGTTGCCGAAGCCGCGCACCTCGACCTCGTAATCGCCCGGAACAAGGTCGCCCGACAGGCGTGAGCACACGCCCACCCCACCGTCGTCGTCGTTCGCGATCGGCTGACGTGCGCCGTTCTCGTCGATGCCGAACAACGTCATGAAGGTGTCGCCCGGCGGGCAACCACCCTCTCCGTCGCCGGTGAACCCGGTGATGGTCGCGGCGTCCTCCAGGGTGAAGGTGAACAGGTCGTTGCCGTTCTGGGCCACCGCGCCGGCGAAGGTACCGCCCCCGTCGACCTCGGTCTCGAGCCGGAAGTCGAGCTGGTAACCGGCCATCAACCGGCGGCCGAGTTCGCGGACCTCCAGCTCGTAGTCACCGGCCTCGAGGTCGTCGATGCGCAGCAGGGAGCACAGCCCCGTCCCACCATCGTCGTTCGCGCCGCGCTGCGCGCCGCGATCACCGTTCTCGTCGATCGGGAACAGCTCCACGAACGGATCGCTGACGCCCTGGCAGCCGCCGTTGCCGTCACTGATCTCCGCCGTCAGGACCGACAGGTCGTCGGCTCGGAAGCGATAGACGTCGACCTGCTGGGGCGGAGTGGCGTTGCCGCTGCGAACCTCGATGCCGCGGATCAGGTCGATCCGCTCGAAGGTGCACAGCGCGTCGCAGCCATCGCCGTCGACCACGTTGCCGTCGTCACACTGCTCGCCTTCGTCCAACTCGCCGTCGCCGCAGAACGGCTCAAGCTGGCAGTTCTCGTCGCAGCCGTCCCCGTTGTCGAGGTTGCCGTCGTCGCACTCTTCGCCCTCTTCGATGACCTGGTTGCCACACTCGACCTCGGGCTCGAGCTGGCAATTGGCGTCACAGCCGTCGCCACCGTCGACGTTGCCGTCGTCGCACTGCTCGCCACCCTCGACGCGGCCGTTGCCACACTCGGGGTCCACGGCCGCACCGGGCGGTGCCAGCTCGCGGTAGTCGAAGCAGCCATCGTCACCGGTCACGAGCCGGCGCACGTTGTCGCCGTCGTGTCCGCCGCAGTTGCCGCTGAAGGCCCCGCCGATGTGCCGCCACGTCGCGTTGCAGCCCGCCATCGTCCAGACCTGCGTCGACACGTAGCCGGTCCCGTCCAGGCTGCACAGCCCGTCGTCGTTGTCGTCGTTGGCGTGGGTGCACCCGGTGAAGAGCGTCAGGTTCGCCTCGGCGTCCGCGAGCTCCGGGAACTCACGGTTGCTGGTCCAGACCCACTCACCCGTCTCGCACGTGACCGGGCGCCACAGCGGGTTCTGCTCGCAATTCGCGAGGGCCTCGGGCGGCTCGATCTGGCACTCCTCGTCGCAGCCGTCGTTGTTGTCGAGGTTGCCGTCGTCGCACTGCTCGTCGCCCTCGATCTCGCCGTTGCCGCACTGCTCGACGATCTCGCACTCGGCGCTGCAGCCGTCGCCGTCCTCGTTGTTGCCGTCGTCACACTGCTCGCCACCCTCGACGCGAAAGTTGCCGCATTCGGCCTCGACACCGGGTCCGGGCGGGGGCAGCTCGCGGTAGTCGAAGCAGCCATCGTCACCGGTCACGAGCCGGCGCACGTTGTCGCCGTCGTGTCCGCCGCAGTTGCCGCTGAAGGCCCCGCCGATGTGCCGCCAGGTCGCGTTGCAGCCCTGCATCTGCCAGGTCTGCGTCGACACCCAGCCCGCGCCGCTCAGGCTGCACAGCCCGTCGTCGTTGTCGCCGCGGCCGTGCGTGCAGCCGGTGAAGAGCGTCCGGTTCTCCTCGGCGCCTGCCAGCTCGGGGAACTGCCGGTCGTTGGTCCACACCCACTCGCCGGTCTGGCAGGTCACCCGCCGCCAGAGCGGGTTCTCGGCGCAGTTCGCGTTCTCCTCGGCCGGCGCCCCGAGGCCCTCGACCGTCAGCAGGTAGCCGGCATGAGCGCCGTTGCCGAAGCCGCGAACCTCGATCTCGTAGTCGCCCGGTCCGTAGTCACGAGAGATCCGCGAGCACAGGCCGGCGCCGCCGTCGTCGTTGGTGGCGAGCTGGATCCGCGCGCCGCCCTCGTCGAAGCCGAAGAGAGTCATGAAGGTGTCGCCCTGCGGGCACCCGCCGGCGCCATCTCCGGTGAACGCCGTGATCGTGGCGTCGCCTTCGACGGTGAAGGTGAACAGGTCGTTGCCGTTCTGAGCCACGGCGCCGGCGAAGTCGCCGCCTTCGTCGACCTCGGTCTCGAGTCGGAAGTCGAGGGTGTAGCCCTCGACCGAGCCCCCGCCGAAGCCGTCCACGACGAGCTCGTAGTTGCCCGGGAGCAGGCCCGCGGTCGTGAGCAATGAGCAGACCCCGGTCCCGCCGTCGTCGTCGAAACCGATCCGGTCGCCGCGGTTCCCGTCCAGGTCGATCGGGAACAACTGAAGGCGCGTGTCGCCGGGGCAGCCGTCGCCGCCGTCGCTGGTCTGGGCGCGCATCGTCGCGAAGTCGTCCGCGGTGAAGCGGTAGACGTCGGTCTGACCTTGCGGGAACGAGCCGGTGCGCTGCTCCAGGCCGCGGATCAGGTCGAAGACCTCACCGGTGCAGAGCGCGTCGCAGCCGTCGCCGTTTTCGAGGTTTCCGTCGTCACACTCCTCGCCGCCCTCGACCTCGCCGTCGCCGCAGACCGCCTCGAATTCGCAGTTCTCGTTGCAGCCGTCGCCGGGCTCGACGTTGCCGTCGTCGCACTCTTCGCCCTCGTCGAGGACCTCGTTACCGCACTCCTCGAGCTGGCAGCCCTCGTTGCAGCCGTCGCCGTTCTCGAGGTTGCCGTCGTCGCACTCCTCGCCGTCCTCGACCTCGCCGTTGCCGCACTCGATGCCGCCCGGGAGGTTGACGGTGAGCACGTAGCCCGCGTTCGCGCCGCCGCCGAAGCCGATGACGACGAGCTCGTACGCGCCGGCCGCGAGGTCCTGCGCGATCAGGGAGCACAGGCCTTCGCCGCCGTCGTCGTTGCGCGCGACCTGGACCCGCCCACCCTCCTCGTCGAAGCCGAAGAGGGTGATGATCGTGTCACCCGGCGGGCAGCCACCCGCGCCGTCGCCGGTCTCGAGCGAGACCGCGCCGTCGCCCTCGAGGTCGAAGGTGAACAGGTCGTTGCCGTCGGGGGCGAACGCGCCGTCGTAGTTGCCGCCGGCGTCGACCGCCGTCTCCAGCCGGAAGTCCAGCTGGTAGCCGGAGAGCGGCCCCGGGTTGCCGCCGAAGCCCTGGACGCGAAGCAGGTAATTGCCCGCGTCCAGGTCGGCGGCGAGGAGCGAGCAGACGCCGTCGCCCCCGTCGTCGTCGAACCCGATCCGCTCGCCCAGGTTCCCGTCGTCGCCAACAGGGAACAGGCTGAGCGTCGTGTCGCCGATGCCGTCGCAGGCCCCCGCTCCATCGCTGGTCCGCGCGGTCATCTGGCTCTGCGTGTGGTCCACGGTGAAGCGGTAGTCGTCGCGCTGGCCGGGCGCCGTGCTCCCGGTGCGGACCTCGATCCCGCGGATGAGGTCGAAGACCTCGCCCGTGCACAGCGCGTCACAGCCGTCGCCGTTCTCGACGTTGCCGTCGTCGCACTCTTCGCCGCCCTCGAGCTCTCCGTTGCCGCACACCGCCTCGAAGGCGCAGTTCTCGTCGCAGCCGTCGCCGTTCTCGACGTTGCCGTCGTCGCACTCCTCGCCCTCTTCGAGATCGCCGTCACCGCAGAGGATCTCGTCCTCACAGGCGTCACTGCAGCCGTCGCCGTTGTCGAGGTTGCCGTCGTCGCAGGCCTCACCCGCGTCGACCACGCCGTTGCCGCACTCCTCGAGCAGGCAGCCGGCGTTGCAGCCGTCACCCGGCTCGCGGTTGCCGTCGTCGCACTCTTCGCCGTCCTCGACCTCGCCGTTGCCGCACTCGATGCCGCCCGGGACGTTGACCGTCAGGACGTAGCCGGAGTGCGCCCGGTTGGCGAAGCCGCGGACCTCGACCTCGTAGTCGCCCGCGCCGAGCTCCTGCTCGATGAGCGAGCAGCGGCCCACGCCGCCGTCGTCGTCGAACTCGAGCTGCTGGCGCGCCCCGTTCTCGTCGAAGCCGAAGAGCGTCAGCGTCGTGTCGCCTTCCGCCGCGGGGGCACAGCCACCGGCGCCGTCGCCGGTCGATACGGAGACCGCGCCGCCGTCGCCCTCGAGGGTGAAGGTGAACAGGTCGTCGCCGTTCTGAACGAAGGCGCCGTCGTAGTTGCCGCCCTCGTCGACCTCGGTCTCGAGACGTTAGTCGAAGACGTAGCCGAGGATCTGGCCGCCGCCGAAGCCGTCGACCTCGATCTCGTAGTCACCCGCAGGCAGCTCGAGCCCGTCGATGAGCGAGCACAACCCGTTGCCGCCGTCGTCGTTGAACCCGGCACGGTCGCCGCGGTTGCCGTCGGCATCGACCGGGAAGACCGACAGCCGCGTGTCGCCCACGCAGCCGTCCTCACCGTTGCTGGTCTCGGCGCGCAGGAGGGCAACGTCGTCCGCGGTGAAGCGGTAGACGTCGTTCTGGCCCTGCGGGAACGAGCCCCGGCGTTGCTCCACGCCCTGGATCAGGTCAAAGGCCTCGCCGGTGCACAGCGCGTCGCAGCCGTCGCCGTTTTCGAGGTTGCCGTCGTCGCAGCGCTCGGTGCCCTCGAGCTCGCCGTTGCCACACTCCTGCTCGAAGCGGCAGACGTCGCTGCAGCCATCGCCGTTTTCGAGGTTGCCGTCGTCGCACTGCTCGTCGCCCTCGACCTCACCGTTGCCGCAAAGCGGCTCGATGACGCACTCAGAGTCGCAGCCATCTCCGTTCTCGACATTGCCGTCATCACACTGCTCGCCCGCGTCGACCACGCCGTTGCCGCACTCCTCGAGGCGGCAGGCGCCGTCACAGCCGTCGCCCGGCTCGACGTTGCCGTCGTCGCATTCCTCGCCTTCCTCGACCTCGCCGTTGCCGCACTCGATGCCGCCTTCCAGCGTCACCGTGAGCACGTACGCGCCGACCGCGGCCTGGCCGAAGCCGTCGACCTCGATCTCGTAGTCGCCCACCGTCAGCTCGAGGCCGAGCAGCGAGCACAGGCCGTCGCCGCCGTCGTCGTTGAAGGCGACCTGCTGGCGCACACCGTTCTCGTCGAAGTTGAAGACCGTGATGCGCGTGTCGCCCGGGCAGCCGCCCTGGCCGTCGCTGGTCTCGAGGCCGACGGCGCCGTCCGCCTGGAGGCTGAGCACGAAGAGGTCGTCGCCGCCCGCCACGAAGGCGCCGGCGAAGTTGCCACCCGAGGTGACGTCCGCCTCGAGGCGGAAGTCGAGGGTGTACGCGGCGATCTCGCCGTTTGCGAAGCCGGCCACCTCGAGCTCGTAGTTGCCGGGCTCGAGGTCGCCTTCGAGCAGCGAGCACACGTCGTTGCCGCCGTCGTCGTCCGCAGCGACGGGCTGGCGGTTGCCGTCTCCGTCGACCAGGAAGAGCGCCAGCGTGGTGTCCGCCGGGCAGCCGCCCTCGCCGTCACTGGTCTCGGCGCGACCGACCCCTTCGTGGTCGACCACGAAGGTGTAGACGTCGTTGCCACCCTGCGGGACCGATCCGACGCGCTGCTCGATGCCGCGGATCAGGTCGATGCGCTCGGCGGTGCAGAACTGGTCGCAGCCGTCGCCGTTCTCGAGGTTGCCGTCGTCGCACTGCTCGCCTTCGTCGGGCGCGCCGTTGCCGCAGCCGGGCTCGAGTTCGCAGGCGTCGTTGCAGCCGTCGCCGTTGTCGAGGTTGCCGTCGTCGCAGGCCTCATCGCCTTCGACCAGGCCGTCACCGCACTCGATGCCGAGGTCGGCGGAGAGCACGTAGCCGGCGTGGGCGCCGTTGCCGAAGCCGCGCACGACGACCTCGTAGCTGCCGGCCTCGAGGTCCTGCTGGAGGAGCGAGCAGAGGCCCGGGCCACCGTCGTCGTCGAACCCGATCTGCTGGCGGTCGCCGTTTTCGTCAAAGCCGAAGAGGGTCATCGTCGTGTCGCCGGGCGGGCACGCGCCCTCACCGTCGCCGGTTCCGATCGCCACGCCGGCCGCGCCTTCCAGGCTGAAGGTGAACAGATCGTCGCCGTTCTGGACGTACGCGCCGTCGAAATCGCCGCCCTCGCCGAGCGGCACCTCGAGGCGGAAGTTCAGGGCGTAGCCGCCGATCTCCGCGTCGTCGTTGAGCTCGTGCACGACGATCTCGTAGTTGCCCGCGGGCAGGTCGGCCTCGATGAGCGAGCAGAGCCCGTTGCCGCCGTCGTCGTCGGATACGATGAGCCCGCCGCGCGCGCCGTCCTCACCGATGGGGAAGAGCTCGAGGAAGGTGTCGCCGACGTTGGCGCACCCACCTTCGCCGTCACCTGTAGAGGTCGCGAGCTCGGCGTCGTCGTCCGCGGTGAAGCGGTAGACGTCGACCTCGCCCGCCGGCAGCGCACCTTCGCGTTGGTCGGCCCCGTTGATGATGTCGATGATCTCGAAGGTGCAGAGCGAGTCGCAGCCGTCGCCGTTGTCGAGGTTGCCGTCGTCACACTGCTCGAAGCCCTCGACCTCTCCGTTGCCGCAGACCTGCTCGAACTGGCACTCGGCATCGCAGCCGTCGCCATCTTCGTTGTTGCCGTCGTCGCACTGCTCGCCGTCGTCGACCTCGCCGTTGCCGCAGAGGTTGTCCTCTTCGATCTGGCAGATCTCGTCGCAGCCGTCCTCGTTGTCGAGGTTGCCATCGTCACACTCTTCGCCCGGGTCGACGCGGCCGTTGCCGCACTCCTCGACAGTGCACAGAGGCGAGCACCCGTCGCCGGCGTCGAGGTTGCCGTCGTCGCACTCCTCGTCGCCCTCGGTCGCCCCATCACCGCACTCGATGCCGCCAGGCAGCGTCACGGTGAGGATGTGCGGGCCGACCCCGCCACCGCCGAAGCCTTCGACCTCGATCTCGTAGTCGCCCGCGGCGAGCTGGCGCTCGATGAGGGAGCACAGGCCCGGGCCGTCGTCGTCGTCACTCTCGACCTCGACACGCGCGCCGTTCTCGTCGAAGCCGAACAGGTGCATCAGCGTGTCGCCGGGGCAGCCGGCCGCGCCGTCGCTGGTGCCGAAGCTGACGTCACCGTCTTCGGCGAGGGTCAGCACGTAGAGGTCGTTGCCGCCCGGCACGAAGGCGCCGTCGAAGTTGCCGCCTTCGCTGGTCGGGACCTCGAGGCGGAAGTCGAGCACGTACGGGTTGATGCCGAGACCGCCGAAGCCGGCCACCTCGAGTTCGTAGACGCCCGCCTGGAGCGGACCCTGCAGCAGCGAGCACAGGCCCGCGCCGCCGTCGTCGTCGTTGGCGACCGCGCCGCGGTTGCCGTCGACGTCGATCGAGAAGAGCGAGATCGTGGTGTCGCCGGGGCACCCGCCCTCGCCGTCGCTGGTCTCGGCGCGGCCGATCGAGTCGTCGTCGACCACGAAGGTGAAGATGTCGACCGCGCCCTGGGCAAAGCCCACGGTGCGCTGCTCGATGCCGCGGATCAGGTCGAAGCGCTCGACCGTGCACTCGGCGTCGCAGCCATCACCGTTGTCCAGGTTGCCGTCGTCGCACTGCTCGTCGCCTTCGACCTCGCCGTCGCCGCAATCCTGCTCGAACTGGCAGGCGTCATCGCAGCCGTCGCCGTTGTCGAGGTTGCCGTCGTCGCACCCCTCGCCGGCCTCGACCTCGCCGTTGCCGCACTCGGCCTCGAATTCGCAGTT
>PVBE011564959.1_pt1 | contig 10039 bp, 12 predicted proteins | sample 1631181 | NCBI WGS metagenome assembly PVBE01 (sample SAMN08397723, study PRJNA350692) | Marine metagenome, whole genome shotgun sequencing project. | isolation source: water | place: Pacific Ocean | collected 2012-04 | reverse complement strand
GTCAACATGTTCACCGGCTTCTGCCTCACCGATCACAAGCGCAAGCGGGGCGACCTGCGGCCCGACGGCACGCGCTACCAGAACGAGGCGATCGTGGGCGCGGCGGGGCTGCAGATCCCGGTCGAGGTGGTCGACGTCCGCGAGGGCTACCTCAAGGTCCTGACCGAGCCCAAGTACGGCTGGGGCTCGGCCGTGAACCCCTGCATCGACTGCCGCATCCACATGCTCGGCCACGCCAACCGCGAGCTCCTGGAGGAGTGCGACGCCCACTTCATCGCCACCGGCGAGGTGCTCGGGCAGCGGCCGATGACCCAGCACAAGCGCCAGATGCGGATCATCGAACGCGACACCGGTCTGCAGAAGATGATCGTGCGGCCGCTGTGCCAGGCGGCGATGTGGGAGACCGTCCCCGAACAGAAGGGGTGGGTGGATCGCCAGCTCCTGATGGCGATCACGGGGCGCGGCCGGAAGTCGCAGATCCAGCTGGCGAAGGACCTCGGCGTGCTGGAGTACCCCCAGCCCGCGGGCGGCTGCTGCTTCCTCACGGACGGCAACTACGGCAAGCGCCTGCGCGACGTCATCGACCACAAGCCGGCCGCGGAGCTGACCTTCGAGGACGTGCTCCTGCTCAAGGTGGGGCGCCACTTCCGCCTCCCCGACGGCGGCAAGCTCGTGGTCGGCCGCAACGAGGGCGACAACGGCATGCTCGCGGGCTTCTGGACCCTCGGTCCGTTCCTCCGGGTCGACGGCCACATGGGGCCGCTGTCGCTGTTCGTGGGCGATGAGGAGTCCGAGGACTTCGATCTCGCCATGGCCATCACGGCCCGCTACTCGGACGCCCCCTACGAAGCTCCCGTCCCCGTCCACGTGCTCCACCAGGAGACGATCCAGCGAACCGTCGACGGGGTCGTTCCCCTGAACAAGGGGGAGGAGATCCCGTGGAAGATCATGTGATGCAGACATGCCTCTTCGTGGCGATCAACGACGACGGCCGGGGAAGATGGGCTCACGCTGGCGCCGTCCGGCTCGCTCCCGCTTGGCGGGTGCCGCTGATCAGGAGACGGGGAAGCCCAGCGCCGCCCGCACGTCCCCGATGAGGTAGAGCGACCCCGCGACGAGCACTTCATCGCGCATCCCCAGCGACCGGCTCAGGTCAGCGATCGCGTCCGCGGCGGTGGGGAGGGCACGGGCCCGCGCCCCCTGCGACGTGAACTGCTCCACGAGCACCTCGGGATCCTCGAACCGCGGGCTGCTCAGGCCCCGGGTGCAGACGACCTCGTCGACGTGGGGGAGCAGCGACTGGATCATCGCGGTCCGCTCCTTGTCCTGCATCGACGCCACCAACCACACCCGCTTGGGGGGCCGGCGCCGCTCGGTCAGGGCGGCCGCGAGGGCCTCCGCACCGGCGGGGTTGTGGGCACCGTCGCACAGGAACGCGGGGGCCCCGGGGACGCGCAGGCGCTCCAGCCGGCCGGCGATCTTCGCCTCCCGCAGGGCCGTCGCGACCTGCCACGGATCGGGGGCCCGGAGGCCGGTGGTGGCGCAAAACGCCTCGACGCAGGCGAGCGCGCAGGCGGCGTTGATGCCCTGGTGCGCGCCCGGCATCCCGATCGGCACCTCGTCCAACGTCCACGTGGGTCCGCGGTAGTCGATCGCGCCGTCGCGGAGCCGGTACTCGAAGTCCCGCCCCGCGGCTCGAAGCTCACTGCCCGCGGCAGCCGCTTCCTCCTCGATGATCGCCAGCCGGTCGGGCCGCACCTCGGTGGTCACGAGCACGCCACCGGGGGGTGCGATCTTCGCCTTGGTGCGGGCGATCGCCTCGATCGTGGTGCCCAGGTACTTCTCGTGGTCGAGATCGATCGAGACGATTCCGGCGACGATCGACTCGGCCGTGCGGGTGGCGTCCAACTCGCCCCCCATGCCGACCTCGATCACCGCCGCGTCCACCTCCTGCCCCGCGAACAGCGACGTCGCCAGGAGGATCCCCAACTCGAAGAAGGTCAGCTGGTCCATGCCCGGCTGGCCCTCGAGGCGTCCGTAGACGTCCCGCGCCACCGCCTCCAGCGCCTCGGGCTCGGGGAGCGAACCGTCGACCCGAAAGCGCTCTCGGTACTCGATGAGGTGGGGCGAGGTGGTCGCACCCACGCTCCAGCCCGTGGCCGTCAGCAGCCCGCTGGCGAACGTGACGGTGGAGCCCTTGCCGTTGGTCCCCCCGATCAGGATCGACGGGAAGGTGCGTTGGGGGTGGTCCAGGAGGGCGAGCGCGCTGCGGACCCGGTCGAGGCCGAGCTTCACGCCCTGCGCCTGGACCTGGTCGAGCCAGGCCGAGAGCGATTCCATCGGGTCAGTCGAGGAGCAGCGACAGGATCTCGGCGAGCCGCGCGGGGAGATCCCGGCGGTCGACGATCTGGTCGATCATCCCGTGCTCGAGCAGGAACTCGGAGCGCTGGAAGCCCTCCGGCAGCACCTGGCGGATCGTCTGCTCGATGACGCGGGGGCCGGCGAACCCGATGAGCGCCTTGGGCTCGGCGAGGATGACGTCGCCGAGCATCGCGAAGGACGCGGCCACGCCGCCGGTGGTGGGGTGGGTCAGCAGGGAGATGTAGGGGAGCCCCTCGTCGCGCAGGCGGGCCAACGCCGCCGTGCTGCGGGCCATCTGCATGAGCGACAGCACGCCCTCCTGCATGCGGGCGCCGCCGGAGCTGTTGATGCAGATGACGGGCGTGCGCTCGTCCAGGCCGCGCTCGAACATGCGCGTCACCTTCTCGCCCACGGCCGAACCCATCGAGCCGCCCATGAAGGCGAAGTCGAACGTGCCGATCTGCACGGGGCGGCCGGAGAGCTTGGCGCGCCCCTCGATGAAGGCGGAGTTGCGGCCGGTCTTGCTGATCGAGCCGGCCAGTCGGGCCGAGTACGCCTTGCTGTCGAAGAAGCTCAGCGGATCGAGCGAGGTGACCTCCTGGTCCAGCTCCTCGAACGTTCCGTCGTCCACGAGGAAGAGGAGGCGATCCTCTCCGCTGATCTTGTGATGCTCAGAGCAGTTGGAGCAGACCATCGCCTCGGCTTCGAGCTCTTCGGAGCGGAGGAACTGCGCGCAGCCGGCGCACTTGGTCCACATGCCGGAGGTGGCGAGGCTCTCGTTGCGTTCGGTGCTCGCGGGCACCTGGCCGCCGTGAGCGCGGTGGAACCAGGCGGGGCCGGGGGAGTTGGGATCGGTCATGGCGGGCGAAATCTAACCGCGAGCGCGGTGGAGGTCCACCACGTCGGCGACGGCGTCGTGAACCCGGGGGCGCAGACCCCGAATCCGCGTGTCCTCCCGCGACGGATGGATCCGGTTGGTGAGGAGCACGATCGCGACCGCCCGCTCGGGATCGACCCACAGCGAGCAGCCCGAGAACGCGAGGTGGCCGTGCGACCGGCGGGACAGCTTGCTCCCGACCGAGGAGCCCGCGCCCGCGACGGTGTCCCAGCCCAGCACATGCGTGCCCGGCTCGGGGGGCTCGCCCCAGGCGGCATCCCGCAGATCGGGGTCCAGGAAGCCGGTGGTGGGGGCGTCCCACCAGGCCTGCGCAAACGCGGCGACCTCGGAGGCAGGTCCGAAGAGGCCGGCGTGCCCGGAGGCGCCCCCGATCGCCCAGGTGTTGCCGTCGGAGACCTCGCCCACGAGGAAGCCGCGCCGGGGGCAGTGTTCGGTGGCGGCGACGTCCCCGGTCTGAAGCAGCGCCGCCGCGACCTCGTTCCCCTGCCCCACCGGCCGGTAGCGGGTGGCCGTCAGCGCGAGGGGATCGAGGACCTCACGCGTGAAGACCTCATCGATGGGGCCGGGCAGCAGGTCCAGGAGTTGCAGGAAGCCGATGTCCGAGTAGACGTGGGGGCCCCGCGGGCCCGCGGGGATGGCGCGCGCCGCGGCCCGGGGATCGGGCTGTTCCCAAAGCGGCGCCCACGCGGGCAGGCCGGAGCGGTGTTCGAGCAGGTCCCGGAGACGCTGGTCGAGGGTCAGCTCCCCGCGCCCCACCAGCCGCAGCACGGCGGTGACGGTGTACAGCTTCGTCAGGCTGGCGAGGTCGAAAGCGGTGTCCGAGCGCACCGGCGGCCCCGGCGGATCGGCCGACGTCGTGCCCACCACGTGCTCGAAGGAGGCGGTGCCCGACGCGAGATCCTCGACCCGCAGCACGAGCCCGGAGCAGGTGCCGTCCGCGACCGCGCCCTCCAGCAGCGCCCGGAGGGCCGCCTCAGGCAAGCGGCGCCTCGCGGAACGTGACCGTGCCCGCGGCCGCATCGACCTGCACGTCGGTCCCCAGGGGGATCGCGAGGTTCGGCTGCGCGTGGCCGAACGGCACCCCCGCGAGCACCGGGATGGACAGCGGGCGGAAGACCCGATCCACGGCGGTGCGCCAGGTGACGTCGTCCCGCCCCGGTTCGTCGCAGCCGATCATGTCGCCGAGCACGACCGCGGCGACGCCGTCCAGCATCCCCGCTTGCTGGATCTGCACCAGCAGCCGGTCGATCCGGTAGGGCCGCTCGCCGACGTCCTCGAGGAAGAGCACGCAACCCGTGGTGTCCGTCTGGAACGGCGTGCCGCAGGTGGCGGCGAGCAGGGACAGCGAACCGCCCACCGACCGCCCGCGCCCCACCCCGGGGGCGATGCACCAGGCGTAGGCGTCGTCCATCGCGGATCTCAACTCGGCGGGCTTGGTGGGCGCGAACAGCAGGCTGCGCAGCCGCTCCGCCCCGGCTTCGTCGTTGCCCCGTCCCAGGCTCGCGGCCATCGGTCCGTGGATCGACGTGACGCCGCCGGCGACGGCCCAGTTCAGCAGCGCCGTGATGTCGGAGCAGCCGATGATCGTCGTCGGGTTGGCGCGGAGGCGATCGACCTCCAGCAGCGGCAGCGTCGAGGTCACCCCGTAGCCGCCGCGCATCGCCAGGATCGCCTTGCAGTCCGGATCGTCGATCGCCTCGTGCAACTCCTCGGCCCGCCGCTCGGGCGTGCCCGCCAGGTACGCCCGCTTGTCCACAATGTCCTTGCGGAACGAGATCTTGAGACCCCACCCCTCCAGCACGGTCACAGCAGGCCGAAGGTCGTCCTTGTTGAACGGCGACGCCGGCGCAACCAACCGCACGAGGTCTCCCTCGGATAGGACGGGCGGCTTGGTCAGGGAAGGAAGTCGGGCCATGGATGTGGATGGTACTCCCGGCAGGATTCGAACCTGCGACCCTCCGCTTAGGAGGCGGATGCTCTATCCCCTGAGCTACGGGAGCCTAGTATTGGCCGGAGACTAACGAAGATCCGCGAGCGGTTGGGGCATCCTTGGAACCTTGACCGGCTGTGGCCCTCGGTGGTACCCCTGCGTGCGGCACGGAAGACCATTTCAAAGGCCCCCCCTTCATGCTCCACATCCGCCATCTGTTCCTGACCCTGACGGCGGCTTCGGCCCTCGCGCTGACCGGCTGTGGGTGCAACGAGCCGCCCCCGGAGGAGGAGCCTCCGTCGGAGGCGCCGACGCCGGAGCCGCAGTACAACCGCGGCTACTACCTCGACATGGATCTGGACTCGCAGGGCCGCATCTGGCTCGCCTTCCAGGACCGGGACAACACCGCGCTGACCCTCGCCCGTGGGACCGGGAGCCCCGTCGAGCTCGAGGTATTCGCGGTCGAGGGCCAGGGTGAGGTCATCAGCGGCCTGCTGACGGGCAACTTCGACGGCGGCAACTACGCCACCGTCGCCGTCGACTCCAACGACGTGCCCCACGCCGCGCACTACGACCGGGAGAACGACCGGCTCCGCTACGCCGTCAAGGCGGGCGACGAGTGGGACACCGCCAACGTCGCCAACGGCACCGGCCAGTTCGCCTCGCTCGGCCTCATCGGCGGCAGCGACCCGATCATCGCCCACTACGACGGCGAGGCCCTGCAGGTCTCCTGGCTCGACGGCGGCTCCTGGAGCACCGAAGAGGTGGACGCCGGCACCCCCGGCGCGGGCGACGACGACGACGCCCCGGAAGCCAACGCGGGCAAGTACTCCGACCTGATGGTGGCGTCCGACGGCACCGTCTACATCGCCTACCTGGACGTCACCAACGGCGACCTCAAGGTCGCTTCCGGCGGACCGGGCGCCTGGAACGTGGCCGCCTGGCACTCCGAGGGGAGCGTCGGCGCGTGGCCGAGCCTCGCGGAGAACAACGGCACCATCTACGTCGCCTTCCAGGATCTGGAGAACCACGACCTCGTGCTCGGCACCTGGACCGGCTCCGCCCTGGACGTCGAGATCGTCGACGAGGGCGACTTTGTGGGCGCCGACTCGGCCATCGCCTGGTCCGGCGAGACCATGGTCATCGCGTACCACGACGGTGTGAACAACGACGCACTGCTCGCCACCAACGACGGATCCGGGTGGGTGCTCGGCACGCAAATGGCGGACGGCGCGGTGGGCTTCTACAACAGCCTCGCGGGCAGCGACGGCGGCCAGTTGACCTGGTCCTGCTTCGACCACACCACCACCGACATCCAGATCCAGCGCTTCTCCCTCTAGAGACGGACGGCTGACCCGTTCGCGGGTGTAGTACGATCCCAAGCTGTTGATGGCCCTGCGCATCCCCCTGTTGGTTTCGATCGCCCTGCTGGCGGGCTCGCCGGTCGTTTCGGCGTCTGATCCGGGCGTGCAGACCGCGGACACCGACGAGCGCATCGCGGCCCGCTACGGACCCAAGATCCGGCGGACGCGGGCCCAGGCGCTCAAGGAAGACCTGGACCGGGACAACATCCCGGACAAGTTCGACAAGTGCCCCGGCCAGCGCGAAGACTACGACCTCTTCAAGGACGACGACGGCTGCCCCGAGATGGACAACGACGAGGACCGCATCCCCGACGTGTACGACCAGTGTCCCGATGAGGCCGAGGACATCGACGGCTTCCAGGACGACGACGGCTGCCCCGACCTGGACAACGACGGCGACGGCATCCCGGACATGCTCGACGGCTGCCCCAACTCGGCCGAGGACATCGACGGCTTCGAAGATCTGGGCGGCTGCCCGGACTACGACAACGACGGCGACGGCATCCTCGACGCCGAGGACCAGTGCCCCGACGAGCCCGAGCGCATCAACCGGCGCGACGACGAAGACGGCTGCCCAGACTAGACCTGGGTAACTACGCCGCACGGTAGCGCGGTCTCGTCTGCTTTCGCGCTCGACCTCTTGCCTCGGTCGGGGCGCTTGTCAGCTTCCGCTGAGAATCCCGTCGCAGGCGGTGTGGCAGCTCTGAAGCATCATCTTGGTGGCGTCTTCCCGGCAGCCCACGTCGTCCAGCTTGTGGCAGGGGACCTCGACCCACAGCAGGCGGCAGGCCTTGTCCTCCATGCACTGGCGGCAGAACAGCAGGTCGGAGTAGCCCAGGCCGTCGGCCATGAGGTCCCCGATCTCGCGGTGGCAGTCCCCCAGGGTCTCCGCGCCGCACATCGCTGACTGGATGCACATCGCCCGCCCGTGCCGCCCGATGAGCCCCTGGGGCGCGCTCACGTAGAGCAGCGCGGGGGTCAGCACGGCCAGCAGGAGCAACGCGGGGCCGCGGCGAAGAATCGGGTCCAGAACGGGGTGGGCGGCTTGCCGTCGTCCAGCCGGGCCGCGAACACGGCCCCGATGAAGTCCATGGGGGGCACCAGCAGGACGAGCACGAACGTGGGGGCGACCCAGCTAGAGCCGATCCAGATCGACAGCACCAGCGACGCGAAGATCAGTGCCCCGCGCACGTTCTTGCCCAGGAGCAGGTGCGCGAATCCGAACTGACACACGATGATCAGGCAACCCAGGCCGGCGGCGGTCTTGCGCCCCTCGGTGTCCTCGATCGCCTCGACCGCGTGGGTCTCGCTGAAGCCCCCGCTCTCCAGGACCGCTTTCGCGGCCGCGGCGTCCTCGCTGGGGACCCGGATCTCCATCCGCAGGGCCGTGTTGTCGACCCCGGGCAGCAACTCGCGGAGGGCGAACGCGGGGGCCTGGACCACGAGCTCAGCCTCCTCCAACGCCGCCGCCGCGGCGCGGGCGGTCATCTCGTCCTCGAAGACGGCGACGGGGACGAAGTCGGCCATCAGCCGAGCTTCAGCAGGACCTGTCCTTCTTTGACCGCGTCGCCCTCAGCCACGCAGATCTCCGTCACGTTGCCGTCGTCGGGGGACTCGATCGGGATCTCCATCTTCATCGACTCGAGGATCGCCACCTCGTCGTCCTCTTCGACCTGGTCCCCGACCTTGACCAGGATCTTCCACACGTTGCCGGTGATGCTCGCTTTGACGTCCATGGCTACTTCCCCTTCTACTCAGGCTCGCGTTTGGTCGATCAGGCCGAGCTCGAGCGGGACCCACTGCGGCGACAGCGCATTGCGCCGCTGCGGTCGGTTCAGCGTGAGAACCGCGCGGCCCCCCTCGCTCTGGTAGATCAACGCCTCGAACTGCACGGATTCTCCAGTGACTGAGCGCGCAATCTTGCCACGCGTGGCGATTCTCGGCGGCGGGCGGGCCGGAACCGCGCTCGCGCGCGAGTTCGTGGCGTCCGACGTCGAGCTTCTGGGCGTCTGGAATCGCTCCCCCCGGCCGCGCCCCGATGGGCTCGACGGGGTCCGCTGGAACACCGGCACCCCCTCCCCTCCGCCAGCGCTGCTGGCCGCCGCCGACGTGGTGTTCCTGGCGGTCCTGGATTCGGCCATCGAAGAGGCGGCGACCGGCCTCCGGGTCAGCGCTGGCACCATCGTCATGCACCTGAGCGGATCCCGGGGCACCGAAGCGCTGGCGGGCCTGCCCGATGGGGTGATCGCGGGCTGCTACCACCCGCTCCAGTCGTTCACCCCCGGCGCCGTGCCCGCGCTGCCGGTGCCTCCGTACTGCCTCGCCATCGAAGGTGCACCCGAGGCCCTCGATGCGGCTCGGGCGCTCGCCCAGGCGACCGGCCACCCCGCGGTCACCCTCGATGCCGGGGGCAAGGCCGCGTACCACGCCGCCGCGGTGCTGGCCTCGAACTGCCTCGTGGCGCTGGAGGCGGCCGCCACCCGGGTGATGGGGCTCGCAGGGCCGGAAGGGCCGGATCGCTGGCAGCTGCTGTGGCCTCTGGTGGTGGGCACCCTCGCGAACCTGTCGGACGGCGACTTCAGCGGGGCAATTACCGGCCCGGTCCCCCGCGGAGACGCGGCGACTGTCGAGCGCAACCTCGCCGCCATCGCAGACGACGAAGGGGCCGCTGCGCTGTACCGCGCCCTGGGCCGCGCGGCCCTCGAATTGGTGCGGGATCGGCTCGATCCCGAGCGGGCTGAAGCCGTGGAGAAATCTCTTCGGGGCTGAAGCGGCCCTTGCCAGCATCCGATGGGGTCTTACAGGCTATACTCAAGCCCACGGGAGCAGCCGCAGTGCTCGACGCGTTCATCATCGAGAAGATCAAGAGGGAGCAAGAGCAGGCTCAGTCCGAGCGCATGCCCCTTCAGATCCCCACGCCCCGCCGGCCAGAGCCGTCCCGGCCCTCGACCTGGGAAGACGACCGCCGCCGTGACGACGACGAACCGCGCGATCGCGGCGTGGTGATCATTGACTTCTAGGCCGAGTCTCCGAACAGGCGAGCCCGAAGCTCCGCGGCCCAGGCGCCGCTCCCCGTCCCTTCCAGCACCGAACTCGACTCGTCGCACCGGCCCGTGCGCTCCGTGAGGATCCTCGCGAGCACGGCGTGCTCCTCGGAGACCCCGGGGTGGTCCTGCTGCCACTGGGCGACGCGTTCCGCGAAGGCGGGGTCGCCGACCGTGGGCGTCTCGGACGCCGCGGCGGGCCCCAACCCGTTGATCGCGTCGATGACGAGCTGCTTGCGCGGCCCGTAGGGCACGGCCTTCAGCTCCTCGGGCTCGATCGGGGTGCCGAGCCAGATGTCCTGGCGCCCCATCCCGATCGGGAACTCGATGCGGGAGTCCATCGGATCGGCGGGCAGGCCGCCGACGAACCGGATCGGCACCACGGGCGCCCCGACCTTGATCGCCAGATCCAGGAACGCCCCGCTCATCTTGGCCACCGGGG
>PVBE013001121.1_pt1 | contig 10040 bp, 8 predicted proteins | sample 1631181 | NCBI WGS metagenome assembly PVBE01 (sample SAMN08397723, study PRJNA350692) | Marine metagenome, whole genome shotgun sequencing project. | isolation source: water | place: Pacific Ocean | collected 2012-04 | reverse complement strand
GTGGCATATCGATGCCATCAATGTGGTCCGCAAGCACCCAAACGTATGGACCGAAGTATCGGCCGGGTGTCTGCGGTCCTGGAATTTCTGGAATGCGTTGCGGCTTGTCCACGAGTGGGGCGTCATGGACAAGGTCTTTCTTGGTTCCGACTGGCCCATCATCTCGCCCAAGGAGACGATCGACGGACTGCGGAGTGTGAGCAAGTTCGCCCGGGACCACCACCTGCCAGAAGTGCCAGAGGAAGAGATCGAGGGCATCATCAACCGCGATGCGCTGGATATCCTGGGCCTGGACTAAGTGTGCCGGCAGTTCGTAAGATGGCTGTCACCCGGAGCGAAGGGTATGGGGTATGGGAGGGATTTTCCCACGGGCCGAGCCTGTCCCCCACCCCGGCTACTTCGTCCTCCTTCCGCGGAAGGACTACTCAGCATGACATGGTTTCACGAAGACCGGTATCAGGTTCCTATTCGCTCCGTTGACTTCTTTGGAAACGGGGGTGTCCAGAGGGGCTTTGCACACAAAGTCGGCCAGAACATCTGGAAATGCTTGTAACGGGGTGCGCAGTCCCGACAAGTCGGGATTAGCCGGGGGCACGGGGGTGTCCCCCGATTTCTCTCTTTTTATCACCCCCTTCCTGGCCAGAGCCTGTCCTGAGCCTGTCGAAGGAAAGGGGGCCGGGGGGATGGTCGAAAGGTCTGCTAGCGATGCGATTGAAGAAAAACATGAGGATCTCAGCTTAACCACTGTGGGCGAGGACTGTAGGCCCAGGAGGACAGAAAGCACATGACGACCGACAAGCCGTTTTTCGCCAACCGGCCCAAACAGATGCTGAAACGGGGCGAGCCGATAAAGGTATTCAACGTCTTCGAGTGCCTCCGCCCTGCCATCGTCAAGATCGTGGCACAGGCCGGCTATGACATGATCCTGGTGGACACCGAGCACGTCCTGCACAACCAGGAGTCGCTGTTCAACTTCTTCGTGATAGCCCGGGACAACGGGCTCTGCCCCGCGGTGACGATCCCAACGCCCGAGCGGCAGATAGTGTCGCGGGTACTCGACGCTGGAGCCATGGGAATCGTGCTATCCCACTCCAGGACGGTCGAGGACATGGAGGAGCTGGTACGCTGGACAAAGTACCCGCCGGAGGGCGAGCGGAGCCTGGCCCTCGGCGCCAACGCCGACTATCGCGGCGAGGACGGCGCCCGCTACTGCCGTGAGGCCAACGACGGGACGTTGCTCCTCCTCAAGGTCGAGGAGTACGAGGGGGTGGAAAACGCCGAGGCGATGATGTCCAACAAATGGGTGGACGGGATCGTGTTCGGCCCCGGCGACCTGGCGGCGAACATGGGCTTCCACGGACATTGGGAGCACCCGGAGGTCCTCGCCGCCATGGAGAGGGTCATCGAACTGGCGCTGGCGCGCGGCCTGGCGGTGGAGCCCGCCATCGTCACGACCGACGGCGAGGATTATAAGCGGCAGCGGAGGCGGGGCATCCAGATCTTCGGACCCACCAGGCGAAGCGAGTGGGACCTGCTCAGAGATGCCGCCCGCGACTTCATCGCACCGTTCCAGGAGCCCTAAAAAGGGGAGTCCAGGCCCCGACTCACCCACCACTGTCATCCTGAGCGGTAGCGAAGAATCTGGTGGTGGGGTTACATCTCCCCAGATACCATAACCCTTGCGAGTGGGTGGGACAGACGTATGATGTCAATCAATCCCTCTGCCCGCAACGACAGAGCACAATTTATCTATCTCAGGATCATCGCAGGGGGAGGGCCCCGACCCGTCGGGGCCAGGGTGTTTGCCCCGACATGTCGGGGCAAACACATATACCTATGAGGGAGGGCGGGCGGGTGAAGGTCACCTCCATTGTTAAGATCGTCTCTAGTGTCTCGTCTCTGAAATACGCTTACAAATTGTCATTGCGAGTCCTTCCGCGGAAGGATTCCGGAGAAGGACGACGAAGCAATCTGGAGGAGGGGTGGACCCGGCAGCCAGGTTGCCACGGCCCTCCGGAGCCTGTGGTAAGGACCTCGAACCATCGGGCCTCGCAATGACATTGGCGGCGGATTTCTGGGACACCACACTGGACTACCGCCGTCATTCGTAACGCACGGTCTGTCTTTGGGCGGGGCTACCGCTACACGACAGGTGCGTCTTATACTCTATTATTGACCCGTGATATATGACAAAGATCGTCGATTTATTTAAGAAGGCCAACGGTCGTCCATTCTTCATCTGCGACGTCTCGCCGCCCCGTGGTGCCGACCCGGACCTGCTGGAACCGGCCCGGTTTCTGGACGCAGACGTCTTGTCGGTGAACTACAGTCCCGGCCGTTCGGCCAGGGTCAACTCGGCCATCGCCGCCGGTTGGATCAAGGCCAATACCGACAAAGAGGCGATGTTCGCGCTGGCCACCAGGGACATGAACAGGCTGGCGCTCCAGAGCCTGCTCCTGGGCGCTCAGTTGCTGGGACTGGAGAACCTGGTGGTGCTCAAGGGCGACAGGCCCACAGAGCGTGAATCGTCGCTGGTGAAGGAGGTCCATGATTTAAGGCCGACGGAGCTGCTCCGCTCCATCGGCGATCTGAACCGCGGCCTGGACTTCAAGGGCCTCAAACTGCGGACACCCACCGACCTCTGCGCCGGGGCGGCCATAGACCTGGGCCGGCCGCTCGACCGCGAGGTGGCGCTGACACGGCGCAAGGTGGAGGCCGGCGCCCGCTTCTTTCTCTCCCAGCCCGTGTTCGACGCGGGCCGCCCCAGACGGTTCTTTGACCGCTACGTAAAGTTGACTGGGGAGAAAATATCGACGCCCATATTCCACGGGGTCCAGGTGATCGCCGCCGACAGCGTCGTGTTCGGCCGCTTGCCTGAGTGGGTGTCGGCAGACCTCGACAGGGGCAGATCGGGACGGGACATCGCACTCCAGTTGATTCAGGAGTTCGCCGACGCCGGACTCAGTTCCATCTACCTGGTACCACCGGTGAAAAAGGGAGGGCGTCGGGACTACGAGGCCGCCCAGGCGGTCCTCGAAGCGGCCCGCCCCTAGAGGCCTTACGGCCCGGTTGACTCCTTCTGAAATGGGGGTTGTCCAGAGGGGATCCCCGGATATCAACAACAATGTCGGCTACGCACCATCCTGTCATTCTGAGCGTAGCGAAGAATCTGGGGTGGCTGGGCACAACATAGACGGCTCCAACGTGTGCCCTGTCCATCCAGTACAATGGCCACCAATCAGGCCGATCCTCTCGCCCTGCGACAACAACGTAGGGGCAGGTTTGAAACCTGCCCCTACCGCCGGCCAAGTCAGCCCCCAAGTGTCATTCTAGGGTGGTTGGGCGCAACGAACGGAACCAACGTGGGTCCCACCCTGGCTTTGCGGGACGATACTCATATCGGTGTGTGGGATAGATCAAGAATTGTGCAACTAAGCACTGGCAGACTGCTGAAGAATGGAGTGTCCAGAGGGGGTTGCACCCCCGCTGGTGGGGGTCTGGGGGGCACTCCCAGATATAATTCTTTCCCCCTCTCCCTTGGGCCAAGGGAGAGGGGGATACAGGGGGTGAGGGTTTTGATTGGGGCTCAATGCCGATATAACCAGGTCTTACCTGAAACAGAGAAGGAGCCAAGAGAAATGGGTGTGTACGAGGAGTTTGGCGTACGGACGATCATCAGCGTATCGGGCACTTCCACGCGGGTGGGCGGCGCCCTGATGCCGCCGGAGGTGGTGGAGGCCATGGCCGAGGCGTCCGCCGACTCGGTGTCGATGACGGAACTGCAGGCCGCGGCCAGCAGGTACATCGCGCAGGTGACCGGGGCCGAGGCCGGGTACGTGACGGCCGGTGCATCGGCGGCCCTGACCCTGGGCGCGGCGGCCATCATGGCCGGTATGGACCCCGCACTTATGGACCAGTTGCCCCGTACCCGTAGCATGCGAAACCAGTTCATTATCTCCCGGGAGCACCGCAGCGGCTACGACCATGCCATACGGCTGGCGGGAGCCCGGTTGGTCGAGGTGGGGATGGACGAGCAGCGTTCGGGGGCCGGCGTCAGGCGCACCGAGGCGTGGGAGTACGAGGCCGCCGTCACCGACAAGACCGCCGGCATCGCCTACACCGCCACACAGGACAGCCAGCCTCCGCTCGAGCAGGTCATCGAGGTCGCCCGGGCCCACGAGCTGCCGGTCCTGGTGGACGCGGCGGGGCAGCTCCCGCCTATCTCGAACCTGCGCGCCTTTGTGGAGACCGGGGCCGACCTGGTGGCCATCAGCGGGGGCAAGGCCATGAGGGGCCCCCAGTCCAGCGGCATCCTGTGCGGACGCAAGGAGTACATCGCGTCGGCGGCCCTTCAGCAACTGGACATGGACGAGCACTTCGACATCTGGGACCCCCCCGAGGACTTCATACCAAAGGGCAATCTAGCCGGCATCCCGCACCACGGCATCGGCCGGGGATTCAAGGTCTCCAAAGAGGAGGTCATCGGACTGCTGACGGCGCTGAAACTGTTCTCCGAGGGCGGGTACGGGCCCAACTACGAGGAGCAGCAGCGGCACCTGGAGTACATCGTCGACGGCCTCAGCGGTCTGCCGGTCGAGCCGCGCGTCATCGTCCCCGTAGAGGAGGGCTACCCACTCTTGCACCTAGTCCTGGACGCCGAAACCCTGGGCATGTCCGGTTTCGATATCAGCCAGCGATTGAAATCGGGCGACCCCGGCATCTTCGTCAACGAGAGGCTGCTGGCCGAGGACACACTGGTGGTCCACCCCCTCAACTTGGACCAGACAAGGACCGAGGTGTTGACCCGAAAGCTGCGGGAGGTCATGTCCGGCGATTAAGGACCGCTGGCTCGTTGACGCTCTACAACCCCAGGGCTATAATCGACTCACTCAATCGTCAGTGAGGTAGTTTGATTTGGCCAACGAGACGGGAAAACGATATCTTTGCTCAAAGTGCGGCTCGGAGTTCGTGGTGACCAAGGGCGGTGAAGGCTCCATTACGTGTTGTGGCGAGCCAATGCCCAGGAAGAGTTGACACCTGAGAAGATTCGCGTCGCAACGCCGGTCTTCTCAGTCGAAGAAATCTACGCGGAGTTTAATACGTAAATGGCTAATCAGCTAGGAAGACGGTACCAGTGCGAGGCCTGCGGGTCCACGGTGCTCTGCACCAAGGCCGGTGAGGGCTCGATCATGTGTCACGACGCCGAGATGGTGGTACAGCAGCCCCGGAAGCTGCCGTCTTCAGACTAGCGGCCCGGTACTCCACAGCCCGCTTTCGACAGACCTCAGGCCGGTCCCCCCGGCTGGCACACAGCGTTCAACCGTAACTAGTATCTGCCTACCGTTGAAAATCTGCGCAAACACGCCACGTTCTAAGTCCCGCTCATCCTGTCCGACGTACTTACATTGAACACGTCGGACTCCGACCCCTCGGAGAGCTTGTCGAAGGACATGAGCGGGGCTCCTCACTCCGCTCGTATGGTTCGACAAGCTCACCACGAGCGGAGTATTGTTATCCGCTATTTCGTAAGCAGATACTACGCAGTCACCCTGCTGGCCGCCCGGTGCTGCTCGTCGGCGTGGTAGGAGCTCCGCACCAGCGGGCCGGACGCCACATTCCTGAAGCCCATGGCCTCGCCCTCTTGCCGCAGCTCCTCGAACTCCTCGGGCGTGTACCACCTGGCGATGGGCGTATGCTTCTGGGATGGCCGGAGGTACTGGCCTATCGTCAGTAGCTCGCAGTCCACAGAGCGCAGGTCGCGCATAGTCTCGATGACCTCGTCCCAGGTCTCGCCGAGGCCCACCATCATGCCCGACTTGGTGACGCCGTCCGGCACAAGGGACCTGGCCCGAGCCAGTAGCTCCAGCGACTGGTCGTAGTCGCCCTTGGGACGGACCGCACGGAACACCCGACGCACCGTCTCGATGTTGTGGTTCAGCGTATCGGGCCGCGCGTCCATCACCGTGGCCAGGGCGTCCCAGTCGCCGCAGAAGTCCGGGATCAGCACCTCGACCTTACAGTCGGAGAGGCGCTTGCGGACCTGGACTACGCACTGGGCGAATATGAAGGCCCCGCCGTCGGGGAGGTCGTCCCGGTTCACCGACGTTATCACCGCGTACCGCAGGCCCAGGCGTTCCACGGTCTCGGCCAGACGCACCGGTTCCTGGAGGTCCAGCCCGGTCGGCGCGCCCGTCGTGACGGCGCAGTAAGAGCAGGCCCGGGTGCAGATGTCGCCCAGGATCATAAAGGTGGCTGTGCGGCGGTCCCAGCACTCGCCGATGTTGGGGCACCGGGCCTCCTCGCACACCGTGTGGAGCGCCTCTCCACGGAGGAGCCCCTTTAGCTCGATATAGTTGGCGCCTCCGGGCATCTTGACCTTGAGCCAACCGGGGAGTTTTCTCTGCGCTGCCATTTTGCCTCCGGTACCCAGAATTCATCCCAGATTACTTGAAAGGGGGAGTCCAGAGGGGGAATTCCCCCTCTGGTTGGGAGTCTGGGGGAACCCCCCAGATATCAAAAACCTTTGCGGGTGGGTGAGTGGGAAAAAGTCACCTTGGTTCTTGGGATAGCCTATAGTCTGCTTGAAATGATACCAGAACCTGCGGGCCCACGTCCCTATCGGTGTACGTCACTCGGCCTCCACCTATCGCCGCCACGCGGGTGCGACGCCGGATTCACGCCGCCTATGCTATAGTGAATGCAATGAGGTCGCTTTACTTGAAGGGTGCCCAAATCAACGCGATGATCCCCACCGGCGCGCCCAGGATAGTCCCGGCGGCCCTGCCCATCCTGTTCCACGTCCATCCGCCCCACGCAAGCCGATTCCGGGTCACGCCTTCTCTCCGCGCTGGTGACCGCTGATGGAAGCCTCGATACAGACCTTCGGCCTGACCAAGTACTACGGGACTCACCGGGGCATCGAGAACCTGGACCTCACCGTGAGACCAGGGGAGATTTTCGGGTTCCTCGGCCCCAACGGTTCGGGCAAAACAACGACCATCAGACTGCTACTGGACCTGCTGCGCCCCACCAGCGGACGCGCCGAGGTCCTGGGGTTGGACGTCAGGACCCGGTCGCTGGAGGTCAGGCAGCACATCGGCTACATCGCCGGCGAGGTGGCATTTTTCGAGTCCATGAAAGGCACGGAACTCCTCCACCTGCTGGCCAGCCTTCACCGGGACGGCTCCCGAACGGACGAGGTGGCCCAGCTGCTGGAGTTGGAAGACGACCTGGACCGCCCTATCCGGACCTACTCGCGGGGAATGAAACAGAAGCTCGCCATTGTCCAGGCCCTGGCCCACGATCCCGACCTGCTGATCCTGGACGAACCGACCGTTGGACTGGACCCGCTTATGCAGCAGCAGTTCTACAACCTGATGGAGGAGGAGAAGGAGAGGGGGAAAACGGTGTTCCTATCCTCTCACAGGCTGAACGAGGTGGAGCGGATATGCGACCGCATCGGGATTGTGCGGGACGGGCTGCTGGTGGACGTGGAGGATGTGGCGGAGTTGAAACGCAAGAAGGTGCGGAAGCTGGAGCTTGTCCTGACCCGCGACGTGCGGCCGGAGGACCTGTCAATCGACGGCGTCGATGTCGTCAGAATCCGGGGCCGGAGTGCCGAACTGGCCGTTAAGGGCGACCTGCGCAAGCTGCTGGCCCACCTGGCCACATTGCCGGTGGAGGACTTCGTGTTCCCCGAGGCTACCCTCGAAGAGACCTTCATGGGATACTACGCCGGAGAACCGGAACATGAACCCGACCCTGTATCTTAGCGCACTCAAACTGAGCCGCACCGCCATCATCACCTGGGCGACCATCCTGCTCCTGTACTCGCTGATGGTGACCTACTTCTATGATTCGATCAAAGACATCTCCGCGATGCAGGAAACCATGGAAAGCCTGCCCGAAGGGATGAAGCAGATCATCGGGACCGCGGACCTCGAATTTGACGCCTTCGCCGGCGGCATCTACGACGTGCGAGTCTATTTCAACACCGAGTACCTTAGCTGGCTGCCGTTGATGCTGACCATCTACGCCGTCTTCTACTGCGGAGGCATCGTGTCGAGAGAGGCTGAGCGGCGCACGCTGGACCTGCTCCTGACCCAGCCGTTGGCCCGGCACAGGTTGCTCCTGTCCAAGTTGGCGACCTTCGTCTCCATCGTGGGGGTGCTGCTGGCCGTGTCCTGGATAGGAACGGTGGTTGGGCTGGCCCTGGTCGGCGCCAGTATCGATCTGCACAAGCTGGTCCTGGCCCACCTGATGATCCTGCCGCTGCTCCTGTCCGTGGGCGCTTACTGCGCCGTCGTATCCTGCGTGTATCTGGACCCCAGGCGGTCGCTGGCCGTCGCCGGCGTCATCACCGCGGTGATGTACCTCCTCAACATGTTTGGGCCGCTGATGGGCGATTTCCAGTGGTTGGAGAACCTTTCCCTGTTCCATCACATCAACACCCTCGATATACTGCTCGAAACATCGATCGACTGGGTGGGTTTGGCAGTCCAACTTTCGGTGGCCGCGGCGGCCATCGCCCTGGCCTTGGTCGTGTTCGAGCGTCGCGACCTGAGCTACTGATGGACGCCGAGCAAGAGCGGGAGACGGCCCGACTGACCCTGGAGGAGATGGGGCCACAGGGCGACACTTTAGCCCATCTCGACGGGGAGACGGTCAACGTCTTCGGCGGCATACCCGGTGAAGACGTGGTGGCCGAGGTCTTTCGGTTCCGGCGGCGACGACAAAAGCTCGTATCGGCGCAGGTCATCGAAGTGCTCAATCCGTCGCCTCACCGCGTACCGCCGCCCTGCCCGTATTTCGGTCCGTGCAGCGGCTGCCAGTGGCAGCACATCGAGTACTCCCACCAGCTCGACCTCAAACGCGATGCGGTGCGGGAGCAACTGGACCGGTACGATACGCTCAGGGATGTCCCCGTCTCTCCGACCGCCCCCGGACCGGAGCAGTTCAACTACCGCAATCATGGACGGTTCACGATACGCGGAGAGGGGTGGCTGGGTTTTGTGAACCGGATAACCCGCAGGTTCGTCAGAATCGACGAGTGCATGCTTATGGCCCCGGGGATCAATGGTATAATGCACCGGCTCCAGGGCAGGTGCCGGGAGACCACACAGCTATCCATCAGGTACGGGGTGAACACCTCGGAATTCCTGGTCCAGCCGACTCTGCATAGCGAAGACATACCGCTGCTTACCGGGCAGACCCACTACCGGGAGAGGTTGCTGGACAGGACTTTCCGAGTCGCATCTCCGTCATTCTTCCAGGTGAACACAAAACAGACCGAGCGACTGATCGAGCTGGTCCGCGCCAGGCTGGAACTCGCGGGCGACGAGCTGCTGGTGGACGCCTACGCGGGTGTGGGCACCTTCGCCGTCGCGTACGCCCCGGCCGTTCGGCGAGTGGTCGCCATCGAGGAGTCGGCGGCGGCCGTGAAAGACGCCGCGGTCAACACGGTCGGCCTGGAGAACCTGGACTTCATCGAAGGGAAGACCGAGGATGTCCTGGACGCCCTGGACGAGAAACCCAACGCCGTAATACTCGACCCCCCGCGCGTAGGCTGCCAGCCCGCCACCCTGGACGCGCTGGTCCGCCGTCCGCCTGGACGGGTCGTATACGTATCCTGCGAGCCCGAGTCGCTGGCCAGGGACCTGCGCACATTGGCCGAGGGGGGGTTCACAGTCGAAACGGTGGAGCCGGTGGACATGTTTCCTCAGACCTATCACCTGGAATGTGTGGCCACGCTGACCTACACCCGATAACCCGCGATGCACCCTCCTGCTATTCCGCGCCGTCCCGTGGCTGTGCCGAACTCTAAAACCGGACCCTGCCGCCGGACGGGCCCGGTGATGGAGTGGTCCTGTTGACCTCCTCGGAAACGGGGGTGTCCGGGGAGGATTTCCTCGCCTGCCCCGACAAGTCGGGAACGAGGTCGGGGCAAATACAACTAAGTAAGTGGTCATAAAGAGTTTGACATCTGTCACCCTGAGCCCTTCGGCTTCGCTCAGGATAGACTCCGCGAAGGGTCTGGGGTG
>PVBE012584918.1_pt1 | contig 10041 bp, 10 predicted proteins | sample 1631181 | NCBI WGS metagenome assembly PVBE01 (sample SAMN08397723, study PRJNA350692) | Marine metagenome, whole genome shotgun sequencing project. | isolation source: water | place: Pacific Ocean | collected 2012-04 | reverse complement strand
CTCTGTCTGCATAACCTCTTTTTCAGCAGGCCCTAAGTACAGCCCTGATCAAGAGGCAAGAGCTGGATGCACCGGAAGGATAGGCCCCCAGGGGCGCAACCTACCCCACCCCCTTTTACATAAAGTAGTTACCCACGGTTATCCGCCGGGTTCCCAAACATTGTCTTTGAATTTCTGATCAAGCTGGTATAGCTAGATACTCTGTTTATTTGTCACCACATTAAACGAAAAGGGAACCGCATGATGTATCAGGAGATCGAGGAGAAGGCGAAGGCCGCCCAGAAGGAGACCAACCCGGGAGCACAGCTCAAGGCTTTGCTGGACTGGGGGAGAGACTCTTCTCAACCACTGTGTTGGTTTTCTTTTTGGAGAGTTCAAGAAGTTCCAAAAGATCATCGAACCCTTTGAAAGAGGCCTCATGATAAAAAGAACCTTGTTTATTTCACTTATCACCATACTTGCCCTGTCAGGCTGCACCAAAGGTCCTAGCCCAAACCTTTGTCCTACAGTATGCGACGGACTGGTCGCCTACTATCCTTTCTACGGCGATGCCACCGACAAGTCTGGAAACGGGAATGACGGCAAGGTAGTTGGAGCCTCCATGACTAAGGACCGGAATGGATATCCAAATCATGCGTACCGGTTTGAAGGGGGCCACGTACTTATTTCAAATCCGAACAACTTTCTTGAAGGCTCGTTTAGTTTGGTGGCAAACACAAAACTGAACGACATCCCCGTAGTTTCAAGTGGGTTCCAAGAAGTCGGTATCTTGGTTGCGGAATTCCGTTACCATGGAATTTCCTACCGAATTTTTCCAAATAATAATACACAAAAAGTTTTGATGACCCTCAGAGAGCCAAGTGGAGAATCATCGACGAGGGTGGTGCAAGTCATTCATCCAATAAAAAACCCTAAATCATACCACCATTTTGTAGCCGTCGCAGATGCTGGAAAGCAAAAGCTTCTACTCTACGTTGACGGGGAATTCAAGCAGCAATTGCGTTGGACGGGGAAGATTGCAGTATCTCGGGCTACCGAAAAAAATTGGGCCTTGGGAAAAATGTATCCAAAAGAATCCGATTGGGAGAAGAGAGTATTGAATGGGGACATCGACGAAGTCCGCCTCTACAACCGTGCCCTCTCAGCAGATGAGGTGAAGGAACTCTACCTGTTTACTTCGGCCTTCCCACCGGCAGAGTGAGAAGGGATTCAGGCATCACGCTTTGAAAAAGGCCATGATGCCATACCCACTCCAAGGGAACTGAAGTGACCCCATTTAAAAAATTTTCAAGTTCCCGAACCGAACACAGGGTTCGGTAGAAACTTCAGAAATTCTGAAAATAGTCCGTCCAAGTGAATGAAAAGAGGAAATGGATCCCTTATCACTGCTTCATTGATGGATAAAGAAAGGACCCCCCATGAAAAAAATAAAAACCCTGCTCGTTGTTTCGATTCTGCTGCTGGGCATCTCCCAGCCCCTGCGGGCGCAGTCGCTGGAGGTGGTCTTTAAAAACTCCCTCTGGGGGGCAGGCATCGGTGGGGTGCTCGGTCTTGCATCGTGGCTGATGACCGAGGATATGATGGCCAATGAACTGCGAATCCGGCTCATCCGCGGTTCGGCTTTTGGAGCCCTGGCTGGAGTGGGTTATGGTTTATGGGAAGTCAATCGGGGAAGCAGCAGCATGAGTGCGGAGATGGAACCTGCTCCTGCCGTGGCAGAATACGATGCCTCACGGAAACGTCTGATTCTTCAACCCGTCCTACCCCGTCTGGCCTTCCAGGAGGAAAATCTTCCAGGCTGGCGATGGGACGTGATGCGCATACGGTTCTGAAGGAAGGAGAAAATTAAACGGTTTTCGTGGAAAAAATAAAAAGTCATGTATATTCTTAAGAATCAAATGCCTAAGTCGTTTTTTTTGTGGGTTGACCCAAAGAAAAAAATCCTTTTCCCAGTACTAATAAAATCCATCAATATTTGAGTGGTAGATATTTCATGGGGACCTCACTAAATCTATTACTTCCCCCACGGTATTCCCCAACAACTTATGGAATTTACAGGGTAACCTAGGGTATTTGCGTTCTTAAGGGTCCTTGATTCGCAACCCTTCCAGACTGTTTTTTGGCTAACCACATTATGTATCGAAGGGCAACCCCTTGGGCCGTGGGACAAGAGATTGTCATACCACGCTGGGAGTAATTTTATGAGGCAGTCAACTTCTTGATTAATCAATTTTTCTTGCCCCTCGATTGCCATAATAGATTGCAACCGGACCAAGACAAACCATTAAAGCAAGTGAAATAAATCCTAATCTCCATCCAAAGGGTGCTGTTTCACCTCCACCAAGATCAAGCATATATCCAAAAATAACTGGACCAATGAACCCGCCAAAAAATCCGACCAGAGAATAGAACGCCATCACCGTTCCCCTATGGGAGGGGTCCGCAGCATCTACCATTCCAGCGGTAATGATAGCTGAATCTGCGGCTACTGTAATTCCATAAACCACTATGATACCCAAAATCAAAAGAAAAGGAAGTGAGGCTGAAAAACCAAGTGCGGTTGATACTACAGCGGATCCAAACATAACAATCCGTAATACCTTGAGCTTGCCAAAACGCCTAGCCGCTTCATTGCCAAGGATGGAGGCCGGAACCGCTAGCAAAGTGACTGTAGAGGCAATCGTTCCAATTCCAAGAGAATTTGCCAATATTCCTGAATGATGCATTCCTTGGGAGAAAGTTAGAAATGCAATGATCCAGGTATAAAACCCCATAATTTCCGCAGTGTGGGCTGAATAAGCTATCGTAAAACCGATCACTTTACGATTTGCTAAAATAGGAAGTAAATCAAACAGACTTCTGTCAGTTTTTCTCTCTGTTTTAAATGGTGCTTCAGGTATGATCACCCAAACCATCAGCACAGCGATGGTAGGACCGATTGCCGAAAACATCCAAATCCACCTCCAACCTAAATATGTGTTTAAGTTAGTTCCATAACTCAGAGATAAGGCAGCACCAACATAAAAAAACGAGGTATACCATGCAACAGTTCGACTTTGGGCTGATTTGGGAACAATATCTGTCAGAAGTTTCAAACCTGGCATATAAGTTCCCGCCAAACCAATCCCTTGAACGCATCGCCAAAGGGCTGCTGACCAAAAACCTCCTGCAGTTAATGCAAACCCAAGGGGAGCAATGATGGTTAACATCATAGAAAACATATAGATTTTTTTAGGATCAATCCGGTCAGTGAGATTGGATAGCGGCCAGATGGCAACCAAATAACCGAAGTAATAGATACCACCAATCCACCCAGCAGCTCCACTGGTTAGGTTCCAGCGTTCTATAAAATCAGGAATCATTGCTGGCCAGAGATTGTATCCCACCATTCCCAAAATCTGTGCGAGGCACATCGTCCCCACCAGAAAACTTATATGTCCTGAACTATTCATTATTCCTGAAATATACTGGATCTTTTTGAACGATTAAGATTCAACCTGTCAAAGAAATCAATATTTTCACAACTATGGAATCAATAAATTCAACAATCCAAGTTCCTTCTACTTTTATCAATATTTATGTGAATAAAAAAAAATATTATAAAAATGGGTTGGAAAGAGGGAAAGTACGGGTGAGGAAACAAATAATCTTTTATATTTTGGAGATTATAGTTTAAAAATCATCGTCTTTCTCATTGCTCTATCGGAGAAAAAACTGGAGCCTAAGAGATAAACACTCCATTTACTTGAAATGCTTTTAAAAAGTAACTATGAAGGGGGAGGAAGAAAAATCCATAGCGTTATGTTGAAAAAAGTGAATACTCAAAGAAAAACAATGTCATTTAAAGACATCATGTTTAATTTTGATATACGGCCTCAAGAAACTTAAACGCTAAAAATTACCTGATCCTTGAACCTACCTATTGGAGATAGTGATCTAAATTAGAATGAGTTTGAGTCTCATTGGTTTATCAAATGAAGCTATAGAATCTCATTCATAAACATCAAGCCACTAAGTATCACCCGTTTTAAAGAACGATTGTGAAATCAAGAATCGCTAAACAAGTTTTTTATACTCTATTGCTTCGTGCAATTTACCTAATTCTGTTAAATTCATATCTCCTGAAAGAAGAGAATTGAATATCATTTCATATCGTTTATTTTCAGCCTCCAGCCTTTTTATATATTTCTCCTTGTATTCCGATTCTGAATCACTTGGAATCTCTCTGCCAAGAATTAGCCAATCTGTAGACAATGATTCAATCCTGCAAAAATTGATTAAATATTTATAAGGAATCGATTCTTTTTTTTTATACTGATACAATTCCTGTCTGTTTATTCCTAGATGACGTGCTAAATCAGCATCTGATTTAATATTTAGATGTAGCTTCGCACGTTCCAATATCGGTTCTAAATCCATAAAATTTGTCCTTACTGTTTCCTTTGTCTGGAGTTGGTTGCCCAATTCTGGGCCCGATCAGACACTGAGTTCCTATAAATAATTGATTTTCCATTAAAATTCTCCCTTTGATTAGTCAGATTAAAATAATGTAATTAATATATTGACATTTGTAATTTCTTATATTACAAATACTAATATATTACATGTTAATCTTATATGCAAGACCTTAGAAGGGAGAATGCCAATGAATTAAATCAGATCATATTTTGTATATCAATCTCTTACAACACAATTTAAGGAGATATCATGCCTAAAACCTTATTAGATGTAGATTTAAACAATGCTAGAGTTCCGCAGATACACAATCGATGGCATCCGGATATTCCTGCGATGGCATCAGTCAATCCCGGAGACACCTATCGATGCGAATCGATTGATTGGACTGGCGGCCAAATTGGAGATAACGAATCTGCAAATGACGTACGTGACGTTCAATTGACCCAGGTTCACTATCTCACTGGGCCTGTTCATGTCAATGGAGCTCAACCCGGTGATTTGTTAGTGGTCGACATTGCTGACATTGGGATGTTGCCTGATTCAGAATGGGGTTTCACAGGAATTTTTGATTTTGAAAATGGTGGTGGTTTTCTCTGCGATCATTATCGAGATGCGGGAAAAGTCTGTTGGAATTTCGAAGGCGTGTATGCCAAAACACGACATATTGATAATGTTAAATTTGCAGGATTGACTCATCCTGGATTGATTGGCTGTGCACCTTCCATGGAACTGCTTGAAGAATGGAATCGTCGAGAAGCCAAACTAATTGCGACGAATCCTGATCGGGTTCCACCTTTGGCTGCGCCTCCAACGACAGAAAATGCATGGATGGGGCAGATGAAAGGTTCCGATGCCGAAAATGCTGCGAAAATAGCTGCGCGAACGGTCCCTGGCAGGGAACATGGTGGCAACTGCGACATTAAAAATCTTTCACGTGGTTCAAAAGTTTATTTCCCGGTTTACGTGGAAGGAGCCAAGCTTTCATTTGGTGACATACACTTTTCTCAAGGAGATGGTGAGATATCTTTTTGCGGTGCTATAGAAACTGCGGGTTGGATTGATTTCCACGTCGAATTGATCAAGGGAGGTGTTGAAAAATATGGCGTCAAAAACCCGATCTTCAAACCGGGGCCCGTTGAACCACGCTATTCAGAATACCTTGTCTTCGAAGGAATTTCTGTTGATGAACAGGGAGATCAGCACTATATGGATGCAACTGTTGCCTATCGCCAGGCTTGCTTGAACTGTATTGAGTACTTGAAAAAATTTGGTTACTCAGGAGAACAAGCCTATATGCTGCTTAGTACAGCTCCGGTAATAGGAATGGTTAGTGGAATTGTGGACATTCCAAACTCAGTCTGCACACTTGCATTACCGACGGAAATTTTTGATTTTGATATCCGTCCTAATTCCAATGGACCTGTATCGGGGAATCGTGGAAGTGCACTGGTTTGTAGTTGATCATATAAATATTAGAAAAGTTCATTGGGACTTCAGCTAATATTGCTTAATTAACAGGGGGGTTGTTCTAAGCCATAATATCAGTGCCTTTTAGGTCACTAGAAAAGCACATTATTATTTGCAACCCTCCTTTCACAAATCAATCGCAGAAAGGTTCATATGGCAAATGTAATGCTGTTTTATGTAGGTGCTGTGTTGTTTTGCAATGGTCTATGGTTGCTCGGCCAAATTGAAGACAAAGAAATCAAGGTGATCGATACATTTGTTGGTGGTTTAGGCCTTGTTATCTGTTTGTTGCTTCTACTTGCAGGCACTCCAGGAGATTTTAAGCTTGCAGCACAACTTCTGCTTTTTGCCTTTACCTATCTATGGGTTGCATGGAATAGGGTAACAGAAGCAGATGGACGTGGGTTGGGGTGGTTTTGTTTGTTTGTTGCAGTAACAGCAATTCCAACCGGCTATATAGTTCAACAAGGAGCAACTACGACTTTTGGAATGTGGTTGGCTTTAGATTGGTACGCGTGGGGTATCCTTTGGTTCATGTTTTTCCTCCTGTTGGTAATGAAAAAAGATATTGGCAAAATAACAGGTTGGGTAACTCTGCTTCAGGGTATTTTCACGGCATGGCTGCCAGGATTCCTTTTACTCGAAGGCTTAATTAGTTGATCGTACATGAGGGGTCATTCTGATTTATTAATCACCAAGATCTAAGTATAGACAATTTAGAAATGACCCCAAATCCATAAACAGGTATTTTATAAATGTAAGGAGAAAAATGCCTCTCTACGAATATGAATGTAATAAATGCGGATTATTTGAACAATTTATTTCAATAAAACATTACGAACATATTATTGATTGTCCAACTTGTGATAATGACTCTCACAGAAAATACTCACCGCCTAATATATATAATACAACTCCTAACTATAGGAAAGCGAGGGGTATTAATGAGAAAAATCAAGAATCACCAAGAGTTGAAACAATAAATCAAAAACAAGAGAATCACCATTCTCACTCTCACTCTCACTCTCACAATCAGGTTTCACATAATCCATGGATGGTAGGACATTGACAATAAGGATGAGTTTAGGGACTTATGAAAAAAGCATTAAAGATAAAATAATAGTTTTCTGGTAATTTGATATTGGTAATTTGATCCATATAGTGCAAAAAAATTTCAAACGATAAGGCGAAAATTAATGAATTAATTTAATTGCCTAAACGTTAATACTGCAAGCATTTGATGAATAACTACTATTTGTCATAATACTTCTTAAGTTTCTAAAATATATACCATCATAACACACTGTAATACATGTGGAGAAGTTTGTGTCGAATCAGGCCATAAATGCTGGTCGTATTAAAGAAATATGGCGCTATCCTGTAAAATCGATGGGTGGCGAGAGTCTACAAAATACTACCATCATTGAGGGAGGAATTCTTGGAGACCGTGGGTATGCTCTCATTGATCAAACCACAGGTAAAATCGCTAGTGCAAAAATGCCTAAGCTCTGGGGAGGTTTGTTAGAACTCGAAGTTGTCTTTAATGAAGCCCCTAAGATTGACAAAAAGTTGCCTCCAGTCTTAATTACTTGGCCTGATGGAGTAAAGGCCATAACAGATGGAGGAGACCCGAAGGGAAAATTCACTAAAACAGTTGGAAGGTCTGTAAAAATGACCTCCAAAAGACCCAAAGAAATAAGTCTTGAACGTCTAGATCCACTTAAAGATGAAGAAACCATTCTCGATATTGGAAATATCATGATGGAAGGACGATTCTCTGATTATGCAGCAGTGCATGTGGTTACAACTTCTTCTCTCGACAGGCTTACTGAAATTGATCCAGAATGCTCATATGATGCACGAAGATTTCGCCCGAATTTAGTCATTGATACATCAGCCATTGGTAAGGGATTTATTGAGAACGATTGGGTGGGAAAAACACTGAGTATAGGGGCGGATGTTCGTCTCCATATTTCAGATCCAACACCTCGTTGCGTAATCCCAACACTCGCGCAAAAAGGAGGAATCGCTAAAGAATCAAAAATTCTCCAGACTATCGTTAAACATAACAGCCAATCTGTTCCACTTCTGGATGATGAAATTCTCCCATGTATCGGTGTATACGGATTCATACTTCAGGGTGGTGAGATAAATAAAGGTGATTTTATTCACGTGGAATAGAATCATAAATCTTTCATACTTAACAAATCTTATTTTTATTCTTTCTGCCTAGCCTTCACTTTTGTATCCCAATTTAAAGAGGGGGTTATCCATCCTGAGTATCTGTTTTTGGATCTCAATTAACCAAGTGTTTTCCTTATTTTTAACCATAGTTCTCAAAATTATCACTTTGTATTATAATGTTAAAATAATACAATTGATGGATATAGGGAGCAAAAACTAAAATTACTGCATGTGCTGATATTAGAGTAGAAATCTATGGCTGAACCAGAGATCCTTAAAGGCAAACTACGACTGCCCGTTGTTGGTGCACCACTCTTCACCATTTCCAATCCCGAGTTGGTCATTGCCCAATGCAAGGCTGGTATAGTTGGATCATTCCCTTCACTGAATGCCCGTCCGACGAGTCTATTAGAAGAATGGCTGGATCAGATCATGTCTGAATTAAAAAGCCATAACAGGAGTAATCCGGTTTACCCGGCTGCACCATTTGCGGTCAATCTAATCGTTCACCGTTCAAACAACCGACTCGAAGCCGATCTTGAGCTCTGCGCGAAATTTAAGGTTCCAATCATCATTACCTCACTAGGTGCGCGCGAAGATGTCAATCAGGCTGTCATTGGTTGGGGAGGGATCACTTTGCATGATGTGATCAATCAGCGCTTCGCTCATAAGGCCATCGAAAAGGGGGCTACCGGGTTGATCTGTGTGTCTACCGGGGCTGGGGGGCATGCAGGTACACTGTCGCCCTTCGCCTTTATCTCTGAAACTCGAACATGGTTCGAGGGACCGATCCTTTGTTCAGGTTCGATCTCTACAGGTGAAGGAGTCCTCGCAGCACGGGCAATGGGAGCTGACTATGCTTATATCGGTTCAGCCTTTATTGCGACTAAAGAAGCACGTGCCCACGAAGCATACAAGCAGGGTATCGCAGAGGGTAGTGCAGAGGACATCGTTTACACTAATCTGTTCACAGGTGTCCACGGGAATTATCTGCGCTCGTCGATAAAACAGGCTGGGCTGGATCCGGACAATCTACCTGAAAGCAGTCCTTCAATGATGGATTTCAGGTCGGGTGCCAAATCCGATGCCAAAGCGTGGAAGAATATTTGGGGTTCCGGGCAGGGGATTGGTGCGATCCAATCGGTGGAAAGCACCAGAGATTATATCGACCGCCTTTATTTTGAATATCAGAACGCCAAGGGTCGCATTTGCGGATGCCCCTATAGCTAGAAACTGTTGACCGTCCATCCGAGAATTTAAGAATTCGAAAAACGGGAAACTTACTTTATGTGGCTTTGATTCTGTGGAATATGTTGATGATATATTCAGGCCCCACTAATTAGTCCAAAATTTTAGGGTGTTAATATGAAATTTCAATTTTGATTTTCAATCGTATCAATCCTATTCCTCTCTCTTAGTCGTAAAACTACAACTGAGGATCATACTTAGGTTCTCTCATCAGAGCAAAAACAAGAAGAACCTCAGAGCATTGATGTTCCTGTTGCATATCTTGGAAATGTATCAGAAACAAGGAAGAACAATCTTCACAATTCATTAGAGAACAAACTTAAGGACGTTCCTCTGATCCAACCATTCGTTAAGTCTTTCTAACCATCCTTAAACATTCTTATCTGATCCTGTCCTTCACTCACATACCAAAAGGGGGTCCTCTTCCATAATCCAAGTCCCACCAGTCCACTCCTGTGGGTCCCTTTGGATCATCTCTGGTGCCCATGTGAACCGGAAGGGGGGACATTTAGGAGTTTGGCATTTGATTTTCATAATTAAATTTGAGAGTGTTCAATTATAGATAGATATAAATTTCCTTTGATACTCAGTGAAGATCACGGGAGTAGTCAACGCATGCCATAACCTCATGGAAAGGCTGATCATCTCCTCTGACTGGCTGACAATCTTCGTTCTTCGGGTCAT
>PVBE011635042.1_pt1 | contig 10041 bp, 4 predicted proteins | sample 1631181 | NCBI WGS metagenome assembly PVBE01 (sample SAMN08397723, study PRJNA350692) | Marine metagenome, whole genome shotgun sequencing project. | isolation source: water | place: Pacific Ocean | collected 2012-04 | reverse complement strand
TCGATCACCAGGATGTCGGCCACATCTACTCCCTCAGGCTTCTCATTTTAACTTTCCCCCACAAGAGGATGGCATGGGGGCCTGCCTGTGACGATACTTGTGGGTTAATGCGAAGGATGCTCGTTGTGCTTGTGTGGGTGGTGGCGACCATTGGGGTGACCTATGTCGCCAACGCCGCCGTGGAGCTGGTGGACCTGCAGGTGTTCCCCCAGGGGGCGCGTATCGAGGTGCTGGCGAGGGCTCAGCCGACGCCCACAACCCTGCCCAGGATGAGGGCCACGACTACCCCGCCGGTGGTGGCAACGACGGTTTCAGCGCCGGCAACCACAGTGGCGGTGCCTACGACGACGGTTGTGGCTACGACAACCGTTGTGGTGGCCACACCGGTTGTTCCCACGACAACGGTGGCTGTGGCTCCTATGACCACGGCTGTCGGGGTTCCCGCTACCACGACCACGGCTGTCGGGGTTCCCGCTACCACGACCACGGCACCGGTGGCGACGACGCGGCCACCCACGACGACGCGGCCACCTACGACCACCAGGCCGCCGGCCACCACAACAACGGCGGCACCGGTTCCGCTACTGGTGGTTGGTACGGGGTCATTGCCGGAGGCCCGTGTTGGCGAGGCCTACCAGGTGGTGCTGGTTGCGAGCGGTGGCGCGCCCCCGTATTCGTGGCGCCTGGTGGGTGGTGTAATGCCCGACGGGCTCAGCCTCTCAAGTGGCGGTATGCTCTCGGGTGTTCCCGATACCTCTCTTGAGGTGACGCTGGTTTTCAGTGTATCTGACACGGCTGACCGGTCGGCTTCGTCGGCTGGCCTGGTGTTCGAGACTGCTGCGGATCGGCGCACGGTGGCGGCACGTGGCGGCACTGTGTTCGTGGACGTGGTGGGTGACTCGGTTAGCCTTTTCCTGGCCTCACCCGCCGACGGCTTCTCCGCGGTGATCGTGGAGTCCGGGGGGTTCAGGGTCGAAGTGCAGTTTGTGCCCCTCCAGGGTGAAGCCACCTCGTGGGTGGTGTGTGAGGTTGTGGGGGGCGTGGTGTGCACCCACGGATGAGGCTATAGGTGGCGAAAGGCCTGTTTTTTTTTCGGTTTTTGGACGATGAAATCATAATTTACTTTTGCTTTACATCGGTTTTGCAGGGGATGGACACCCGCCGGTGCGCCATTTCGTACCCTTTAGGGCAACGAGTGGGCTGCCTTCTCTTGAGGGGGTGGGCAGCTCGAGTATCTATCAACAACTATGGAGGAAACATGTTTTCCCATTTGAAGCGTCGGGTCGGCGTCCTCACCGCAGTAGCGGTGCTGGCAGCGCTGGTTCCAACACTTGCTACGTCGACAGCATCGGCAGCGCCACTCACGGTGGCGGCGAACCCGGCTTCCTCGTCGACCTATGCGGCTTGCCCTGCCTCGGCGAATATTCCGTCGGCTGGGTTCACCGATACCACGTCCACCGACGTGGATTGCATCGCCTACTACGGCATCACCACTGGTGTCACGGCGACTACCTATGAGCCCACGGCCAGCGTTCCGCGTTGGCAGATGGCGCTGTATCTGACTCGTACGGCCACTGAGACCGGTACGACGCTGGGTTCGGGTGCCGACCAGGGCTTCACTGACATCAGCGGCAAGTCCGCTGAGATCCAGACGGCGATCAACCAGCTCAAGCAGTTGGGTGTCACCAATGGAACCACCGCGACCACCTACTCACCGGATGACAACGTCACCCGTGAGCAGATGGCCATGTTTGTCGAGCGCCTGCTCGCCGAGACAGCGGTTGGACCCAATGGTGCAGCGGTTTCGAGCCCTGACGCTCTGACCGCGAACATCAGCCTTGATGGAACCGATGCCGACGCGTACAACTACACCGATATCGACGGCACGGTGACTTTTGAGGGTCACAACGCCATTGAGGAGTTGTACAACCTCGGAGTGCCAGGTGATCTCAAGACCGTGACGACGTTCTCGCCTAACGCAGCAATCACGCGAGCCGAAATGGCCACGTGGTTGACCAATGCTCTTGGGCACACCAACTTGCGCCCAGCTGGTATCAACATCCAGTTGTCGAAGACCTCTGGTTGGGGCAACACTGCGCCTACCGCTTCGGTGACCTACCGTGATGCCGCCTTTGACGCGGTGTCTGGTCAGGTTATTGATATCTTCTCCTGGCAGAACTCGACAGCAGTTGGAAATGACGCTTATGTCAACGCCGCTGGCCAGTGCAAGACGAACACCAACGTGCTCATTCGGGGCAACTCGCTCACCAGGTGTTATGTCGATACTGGTGATCCGTCAACCAATTCGTCTGGAAACATTGACCTAGGCGCCGTGACCATTGCCAACGTCTATACCACGAGTTTCTGGGCTTGGACCGCTGCAGCTGGCACGACCTACGACACTGACACGGACTACGGCACAGACGTGTCGACCGTGGACGCAACGTCGACAGCTCAGGCAGGCCGAATTACCGTCACATGTGACGTGTCGAATTATGCCTCGGACGTTGCTGACGCTGCGCCGTTCCTTGACGCCAAAAAGGTTGCGCATGGTTCGACGGTCACAGTCACGATGCAGATGGCTTCTGCCACTTTGAACAACGGCAGTTATGCAGCAGTTGCACAGCCTGACAACTCCATCACGGTGACCCATACGATTTCGAATCCGAATGCGGCCACCTTGGCTTCTGTTTCGGCTACGACCGTGACGACTGACGCGAGCGGTACGGCAACGTACGCGTTCACCCAGGCCGACCCGAACGTTGATGGAACAAGCATCAACGACGCTGCCGATGACGTGTCGCACCACCTTGTGTTCACTGACGTTGCAGCTGAAGATGCAGTCGCTATCTCAGGGCCCCAGACCGAGACCAACATCTCGGCTGCTGCCGATGACGCTTGTGACTACAGGCAGGGTGTCATGTCATTCGACTTCCAGGACGACGTTTCAACTACGTCGAGCGCTACAACAGATTCCGTGTCCCAGAACGTCACCTCTTATGAGGCTGGTTCTGCTACGGCACCGGTTTCCCGTACGGCGACAGCTACCGTGCGTGACACTTACGGCGTCGCGGTTGCAAACAGCGTAAGCACTGCCGTTTTCGCCGGTGGAGCTAGGCAGGCGCTGATTGCTGAGACAACGGCCGGTAATGCCATTGATGCTGGTGTACACCTCGGCGCGGAGTACCCGGTCGGTACTGCGGTGTGTCTACACACCCACGGTTCCGGCACACTCGTTGGATTGTCGACTGACACCACGTATTACGTCCAGGCACTTGCTGCTGGTACTGGTGGTGGTGCTACAGACCTGAGGGAGATGACGCTTTCAGCTACTAGTGGTGGTGCAGCGTTGACTGTCACGGGTGATACCGCCGTGACCGATTTCATTGCACGAGCGCACCCGGTGATGGGTTGTGCCACAAGGAGCTTCGGCCCTGCTGGTACTGCATCCGTTGCCTGGAACGACACCACCGCTACGGCTGGTCTTGATGCCATGTTTGTGTACACATCTGTTGGTGAGAGTGCCGCTGGTGAGGCTGGAACAACGTCGATCCGTTGGGTCGCACCGAGTGCCACAGCCATCGCTGGTGCCCATACGACAGCGAACTGGACTGAGACGAACGTCGGTGGTGCCGCTCTCACCCTTGGTGCTGATGATGACGGTGAAATCATCGGTACACCAATGGAGCACGACACATCTGGCAACACGGTTGTGACGAAGCTCAGTTACGGTGACGGTGGTACTGAGACAGAGTTCAGGGCCGTCATCGCAACAGGTGGTGGTCTCGTCGAACTCATTGGTACGTTGGCGATTAATACGGCTGCCTACCCAGTCAACTCGGCTATTTGTTTCGGTGATACCACTGGTATCACCGGTGCCACAGTCGTGCCTGGAACCGTCTACTACGTCAAGTCGCTTGCTGACAGCACCGTTGCTGCCGGCGTCGACACAGGCTTGATCGTTTCGGCGAGCCTGACCGCTGGCGGTGTGGCTGCTGCTGCCGTAGTTATCACGGGAACACCAACAGTTTCGTCGTCCAAGATCCAGCCTGCTGTTAGGACAGCAACTGGTGCTTACCAGTGTGGTAACGACACGTACACCAGGTACAGCTACGACGACAACGACCAGTACTACTTGGTCTCGAACGGTGGTACTGCCGGTACGCCCACCTCAATGGCGGGCTTCGAGGGCACGTACGCCGCAGTCGCTACGGGTCTCTATGGCCTCCAGGGCAGCAGGGCCGAGAACACTGCTGGCGTTGGGCAACCAGGTGTCACCTGGACCATAGGTGACTTGGACGCTGTTGTGTACCAGGCACTGGCCGGAAACATCAGCATCTTCAAAGCGGGTGCCTGATTCAACTGGTTTGTAGTGGTTGACCTGATCAAAGGTTGACCAAGAGGGTGCCCCGGCCATATGGCCGGGGCACCCTCCGTTTTCACCCACTGTTATTGCCAACACATGGTCCTCATTGCCAGGCACCAGATCGCGTAACATCATGAGCCAGCAACACGTGTCCGTTTCGCGGCATACCATTGGGCACTTGTAGCTGCACGGGAACTTGACTACCGGTTAGGGAAAGCCATGAGAAGAGGACTGCGTGTTTGTGCCGCTGGATTTCTGGCGGTCGGGATTCTGTCGGCATTGATGCCGACCGCAGCTTGGGCAGCCTTGGCGGGAGCACCAACTGCTCTGAATGGGACTGCTGGTAACGCCCAAGTGGCACTCACCTGGTCTGCCCCGGCCTCTGATGGCGGTGAAGCTATATCCGACTACACAATCGAGTACTCTCCTGACAACGGAACCACCTGGAACTGGTTCATTGACGGAACCAGCACTGCCGCCTCGGCAACAGTTTCTGGCCTAACCAACGGCACCAGTTACCTTTTCAGGGTCAGTGCAGTCAACAACTCTGGAACCGGTCCGGTGTCAGCTACCGCCTCTGTTACACCGGTCGCAAATCACACCGCCAACGATCCGGCCCTCTTCTCGGCCTGCCCAGCCGGGTCAGCTCCAACAGCAGGTTTCAGTGACATCGCGTCCACAGAAGTGGACTGCATCAAGTACTACGGCATCACCAAGGGGACCACGGCAACGACTTACTCCCCAAACGACTTCGTGTCGCGTTGGCAAATGGCTCTGTTCTTGACCCGGATGGCCACTAAAGCAGAAGTCACCTTAGGAGATGGAAGTGCCCAAGGATTTGCTGACATTTCTGGCAAGTCAGCCGAGATCCAGACGGCAATCAACCAACTCAAACAACTAGGTGTAACGGTCGGCAAGACCGCAACCACCTACGCTCCCGACGACTATGTAACCCGCGAGGAGATGGCACTATTCATCACGCGGCTCCTCAAGGAGGTAAAGGTGGGCCCGGGTGGAAACACCGAGTACGTAACTGGAACCAGCGGCTCAACAGAGATCAAGTCCAACGACACTGACGTCAACTTCACTGACATGCCTGTGGGCCTCATGGAGAGCCGTAACGCCATCATTAACCTTTTCAACCTTGGCGTGACCGACGTCCAGGCCGCCACGACCTACGAACCCACATTGAACATGACCCGAAGGGCAATGGCGACGTTTATGGCCAAGGCCTTGGACCACACCAACGCTCGCCCAGCAGGCCTAGTCATCCAAGCTAGTGGTTACCGTGTGCAGAACGGAACCAGTGTGACCATGTCTGTCACGCACCGCACCGACGAACTGTTACCGGTTAGTGGCTCCTACGTTGACACGTTCTTGCACCACCACACCACGGTGGCCGATGCGACCAGGTTTGACTCCAATGGCCAATGCACGACGACCTACATCGTCGCCACGTCTTTGGCTTCAACAAAGTGCACCGTGGATGCCGCTGATCCAACCACCGATACAGACGGCAACCTCGCCACCTTCCTTGTTGTGCCCCAGAACATCAACTTCGCTGATGTCTGGGCCTGGACAGACAACCTGACGACGGTCTACGACAACGACATCCACGCCGCAGATGCCAGCAAAGTCACCATCGAGACCCACGCCTGACGCGCCCACAACCCGCCCCTGCCTGGTGGGCTAACTGACAGCAAAGCCATCAGACAGGACTGGTTTGTCTGTTGCCAGTTGGCCCAATCCACGTAGCATGCGGCTGATGTTGGTGTCTGCTCGAATCGTTCTTGTGACTGTTCTCGTCACTGTCACCCTCGTGGGCCTCACACCATCTCAGGTTGAAGCATCCCAGACGCAACAGGCCGAGGTCTCAATCACCGGATCGGGTTGGGGGCACGGAGTGGGTCTCAGCCAGTACGGCGCCAAGGCCATGGGAGCCGACGGGAACACCTACCAGGAGATCATCGGAAGATACTTCAGCGGTGTCAGCATCGTCCCGATCGCAACAGCCAGCCCGCTCACCTTCATGGCCCTCGAAGAGAAACCTCTCCTCGTTGGCCTCCTCCAAAATAGCCAGACTGTTTCTTTCACTGTTGATTCAGGCTCAGCTCAACTCTGCTTTGACGGAACTGGCTCCTGTCAGGGTCTCACAACCCCCGGAACCACCTACAGGTTCGGACCTGACGGTGCCGGAGGATGTGTCTTTCTGGAAAGCAGGTCAGATGGAAGTACCACAGCCGTGGGCGGGCCCGGACTGTGTGCAGCATCGGTCAGGCCGACATCAAACACAACAATCATCTCCGTTCCCTTCAAGGCGCGTTCATACCGGGGTGGGAGGCTCTTGTTCCGACAGTCGCCCTACTCATCTGGGATCCACGCTATCTACCAAATCGGTGTTGAACAGTACATGCGGGGGCTGTCAGAGGTCCCGGAGTCATGGTCTCTGGCAGCCATCCAGGCCCAGGTGGTCGTGTCTCGTTCCGCCGCTGTATGGGCCGCGCTGGAAAGAGGCAGCGAAGGAAATATGACAGCTCAACAAAAGAGTGACTGCTACTGCAACTTGCGCGATGACTCCACCGACCAGGTGTTCCGGGGCTGGACAGGAGAGGTTTCCCACCCCAGATGGGTCGAAGCGGTCGCCTCAACAACTGGGCTGGTCATGTACTATCAGGGGTCAGTGGCCCGCGGCTTCTATTCGTCGTCGTCGGGTGGTTTCACTGAGAACTACAGCGACGTGTTCGACGAGTCAGGCCACCCGTACCTGGCCACCGTCGATGACAGTCCAGCGTTTTCGACTTCAGCTGCCAATCCGCACAGCACATGGACTGCCGGGTACAGTCGCGCTTCACTCGCCAACGCGTACGGCTTCACGTGGCTGTCAAACACCGAAGTCCTGGAAAGGAACGGCTCTGGCAGTGCACGGACCGTTCGGCTCTCGGGAATCATTGAAGGCAGAGCCACCCAGATAACAGTGGACGCAGCGGCCTTCCAGTCGACCCTGGGCCTGCGGTCAACTACCTTTGACATTTCAGTGAAGGAAATGTTTGGCGACGTCCCCTTTGAGCACCAGTTCGCCGGCGAGATCACTGGGCTGGAAGCGCTGGGAATCACCCAGGGATGTGAAATGGGTTATTTCTGTCCGGATCGGGAGGTCACCCGCGCTGAGATGGCTGCATTCCTGACAAGGGCACTTGGCTTGTCCCAAGACCCGGGAGGAGGGCCTTACGATGATGTCGACGGCCATGCGCTCGAAGCTGAGATCGCCGCCCTTGAAGCCGCAGGCATCACGACTGGTTGCACCCCCACGACGTACTGCCCCGAACGACAGGTGACCCGCGCAGAGATGGCGGCCTTCGTTGTTCGCGGGTTCGATCTACCACCCTCATCTCAAAACCCGTTCCCAGATGCCGACGGCCATGCGCTCGAAGCTGAGATCGCCGCCCTTGAAGCCGCAGGCATCACGACTGGTTGCACCCCCACGACGTACTGCCCCGAACGACAGGTGACCCGCGCAGAGATGGCGGCCTTTCTAATCAGAGCTCTGGCCGACTAGGAGAGTGAACTGGGCCAGGCGGTCTCTGGTGCTCTTTGTCAAGGAGCGGTAGTCCAGTCCGATGGGATACCAACCACACCCAGTTTCTCAACATCACTGCCATCAGCATCCATCAGGTAAACAGCGGTCTTACCACCCCGGTCGCTGGCGAAGGCGATCCTGTTGCCATCGGGCGACCAGACCGGCTCAAAGTCGGTGCCGGGTCTGTCAGTCAGCCGTGACAAGTCTGTACCCTCGGCACTCATCGTGAACACCTCCCAGGAGTCAGAGACCATCCTGGCGAAGGCGATCCTGTTGCCATCGGGCGACCAGACCGGGCCCCAGTTGTCCATGCCTGCCTCCGAGTCAGTTATCTGTCGCAGGTTCCCACCGTCGGAATCGACGAGGTTGATCTCCCAGGTTCCAGTCTGCAAACTTGTGAAAGCAATTGTTGAACCGTCGGGCGACCAGGCGGGCATCCAGTCCTCTTTTGGACTTTCGGATAGCTGATAGGCGTTTTCTCCGTCTCTGTCCATCACCCATATGTTCACGGCACCCGACCGCTCACTGACAAACGCTAGCTTCATTCCATCCGGTGACCAGGCAGGTTGTTCGTCATTGACTCCCGGTAGGCCCAGTCCGAAAGCACCAGTTCCGTCAGTCGTGGTGATGATGATGTTGCGGTCACCAAGTTCCTCTTTTATTTCAGTCGTGAACCCGCCACCCTCAAGGGGTACCTCGGCATTCACGATCTCTCCTTTTAAGTAATCACTTGTCCAGGCGATCCTGGTTCCGTCTGGCGACCAAGCAGGTTCAAAGTCATAGGCACTGTTGTTGCTCAGTCGAGTTGCCGTATCAAGGTCAAGGTCGACCACCACCACTTCCCAGTTGTCGTCGTAATAGGTTGAGATTGCCAACCGTCCACCTTGGGAACCGTCCAATCCACAGCCGGTGAGTAGAACAATCGGGATCAGCCAAAGTCGCCATTTCATCAGGACAGTCTGCCTTGGCAGAGGTCGCCGGCAACGTCATGCCCCCACAATTCCATGGAAGGTGCTGGCGGGTCAGGTGGCGTCTGTCAGGCGTCTTAGAAACGTGAACATCTCGGCCCTGGTCACCAGCCCGTCAGGACAGTACGTGGTCGTTGTGCAACCCGTCGTCGTGCCAGAGGCCAGTAGCCAGTCGGCCGCATCGTCGTAGAAGGAGCCGGCTGGTACGTCGCCGAAGCCTGCCGGGGTTGATCCCTCCGGTGAGCCCTCCAGGCGCCACAGGAACGCTGCCATCTCTGCCCGTGTGACGGTGCCCTCGGGGCAGTAGGTGGTCGTGGTGCAGCCCAGAGTGATGGCCTGCTCAGCCAGCCAGTCCACGGCCGTCACATATGTGGCGTCGGTTGCCACATCCTCGAAGGCTGCGGTCGTCGTGGGAGCCGGCTGGCCCCTTGAGCGCCACATGAACTGCGCCATCTCATCCCTTGTCACCGGCAGTTCCGGGCAGGTTGAACCTTGTGTGACCTCACCGGTCGGGCAGGCAGTGGTAATGCCGGTGGCGAAAGCCCAGTCGATCGACGCCTCTGCCCAGTGGCCCCTTATCGCCACGATGCTGCTCGGCAGGCTTCCCAGGGCGACTATGCCCCAACCCTGGCGGTGGTCCGGTGCATCGGCCTGACTGGCACGGTCCTTGAGGCGCTGCTTCACCTGGGCAGGTGTCAGGTCGGGCATGGCCCCGATCATCAGGGCAGCTACGCCTGCAACGTGGGGCGCCGCAAAAGAGGTGCCCGTGTTGGAGACACCGGCCCACTGGCTGGTGGTGACCTGGTCTGGTGCCACCACATCGGGCTTCAGGACACCCTGCATGTTGGGTCCCCAGCCGCTGTAGGGCTGCAGTACCGACGTGTCCCACGCAACCGCACCCACTGTGAGGGCATCAGTCATGTTCGCCGGTACCCCGATGCTTGCCGCCGGGTTCCAGAACTGCAGGTAGCCGCTGCCCCAGATGCGATTGTCGTAGATGACCTCCTCGCCCGAGAAGTGGTTGATCGAGTACCCGAATCGCCGGCTGGCACCGCTGGTATTGGTGATGGTCATGGCCTCGATGGCCGGCTCGCCGTTGCCCTGCGGGCCAATTGCGCAACTCACCTGCG
>PVBE011562104.1_pt1 | contig 10041 bp, 10 predicted proteins | sample 1631181 | NCBI WGS metagenome assembly PVBE01 (sample SAMN08397723, study PRJNA350692) | Marine metagenome, whole genome shotgun sequencing project. | isolation source: water | place: Pacific Ocean | collected 2012-04 | reverse complement strand
CGATCTTCCCATCGCCATGCGCTGCACTCCTATGCGAACCGAGAAGAGTGTTGAATACGTCGAGCGATCTGTCAATACTTTCGATGAGACAAAATCGGACTTTTACCACGGGCTGTTAGGCGTGACCCGCCGCGCTGTCGCCCGAAAGTCGTCGAATAAGTCGCGCTATAGCAACCTTCTTCAGTGTCCCGCTACCAAATCTGTTGAGCGATGCGGCCTAAGGATCCGGTCCTTTCTTCACAGGCAGCGCGCGCACGAGAATCCACAAGAATCCGTACGTTAACAGGCCACGCCCACGCCGTAGAATCGTGGATAGCACCACGGATAAGAATGCCGCCCGCAGGGGGATTATCTTCGCGCGTGGCGAAATCCAGAAGAGCTTTCGCGCGCCGCTCAACGAGGCCAATGCTTCGAGTTGTCCGCTCCGAAACATCACGGCGAACACGTCATAGTGGACGGCTCGAATCGACCGTGCCAGACGAATACAATCGGCCAACATCCGCGGCGAGTAGCGCTCACGCCCCGTCTCGACGAATTCGTCGGCCACGGTGCGGTCTGTTTCGGAGACGGGATAGTTCGGGGGAACCATGCCCACGATATGGGCGTCGGGGAACTCGGCGCGAAGCGCCTTTAACGCCGCATGGAAGTGCGGTCCCGCGCTGTAATAGAGACAGGCCCGCGGGCGGCTCCCTTGGGGTGACCGGCCGTTCATAGCCCCATCCCTTTGAAGACGTCAGGATAGTACTTCGCCAGGAGCCGCTCCCAGTCGTATTCCTCTTCCACACGCCGACGCCCCTTCTCGCCCATTTCCATGCGAAGGCCCTCGTCGTCCAACAGCTTTCCGAGCTGTTCGGCCAGTTCCGCCCCGTCCGCCCTTTCAAACAGAAATCCCGTCTCGCCACGCGACACGATCCCTTGAAGCCCGCCCACTCGGCTCGCGCATACGGGCCGTCCACAGGCCATCGCCTCGACCGCGACCAACCCGAATGGCTCCTCCCACAGCGAGGGCACGACACATATATCGGACTCGCGGTACAACGCCCGCACTTCCTCGTGATTATGCCACCCAACCGAGCGAAACCACTCGCCATTCAAGGAATGATCCGTATGGGTCGCCCAAATTTCAAAATCGGCGCGTTGTTCAGCCAAGAGCGACCCCGCCTCGCGCAAGGTGGTCAGCCCTTTCATGGGATCTTCGACGCGGCCCGCCATCAGAATTACTTTCTTATCCCCGGTGCCGCGCGCGGGAAGTGGAGAGGCCTCGAAAGACGCAGCATCCACGCCACCGGGTAGTATCCGCACATCGGCCACGTATTTTTCGATATGACTTTTCTGAATTTCGTTGGACACAATCGCCAAATTCAACCTGCTCAGCGACTCGGCGAGCTGTCGATGATAGCCCGGCAAATAGGCGCGGCTCCCCATGAACTCTTGAGCCCATGTGAGCAGGACGCCCTGGCGAATACTCTGGCCCATTCCATCCAACGCGCAACGACGGCACACGTTCGGGGTTCCAAGATAATCGCATGGGCACGGAGCGCCATCCTTGAACAACAGAGAATCCCTCATGCATCCAATTTCGTAGGCATAGTAGCGGGCCGCGATAGGATGGTGGGCCAACGCGTCGATCACGGCCGGCTTGAAGAAGAACCCGTCGAAGACGAACACGGCATCCGTTCCCCAAGCATCTACCGCCTTCCGGAAGGCCTGGCCTGCTGCGGAGGGGCGAAGCTCGCATTCCTCGAAAGCGAGGCGCGTGGCGGGAAAGGGCAAGTCAGCCGGGTCGAAGGCGCCGCGCTCCCATGAGGCATCCACACCCGAAACGAAAAGGTGGACATCGTGCCCCTGCGCTTGCAGCCCTTTCAGCGTGTGAAAGAGATCGACATCCGCCCCGCCATTGGGTGGCCACGAAAACACGAGATCTACGAAGGCAAGACGCATTGGTCTCTCCATAGGTTCGCGAAAACGCGGCGTTGGTCCGGGCTAAATGGCGCTAGCTTTCTCCTTGTACGAGCGCACCTGCCCCAACAAACTCCCCCTTGATCCCCGTTGCGTGCGCGCGATTCGCTGCAGTCCTTCACTTTTTCGCCGAGCGTCCGTAGACAGCAAAACAGACCTTGGCGTATCGCAACCAGGCGCGCGCGGCATCGGCCGATGTACTCGCGGCAGCCCTGGCAAAACTCGATTCCAGCGGTTCAACCTTGCCATAGGAAGCCCAGCAATAACAGCGATCGGCCCCACTCAACGACGCCAAGCTCCGAAACTTGAACGTGTCGAATAGCACGACAAACTCCATAAATCCCTCCGCGCGAAGCGATCGGATAAGCCTGGACACCCGAATGGGACGGCGGGGTGGAAAATTGTCGTAGGCCCTGTGTAGCGCCCGGTCGACACACTCCATTTCCTCGTCGGACATCACGTAGCTCTTGGGAACGATAGCAATGATCTCCGCGGAGGGCCGCTGTTTGCGGACGTTCGCGAGGAGTTTGTGGAATTCCTGGCCGGGGCTAAAAAAAATACCCAACTTAGGTTTCGCACCGGATTCGTTCATGAGAGCACGCTTTCGAGCAGCGCGGGATAATTCTGTTCGATCACTTTCTCCCAGGAAAACTTCTCCTCCACGCGCTTTCGGGCCACCTTGCCCATTTCCCGCCTCCGCTCTCCGTTGTCGAGAAGCTCCCCGAGATGCGCAGCCAGCGCGCCGGAATCGTGTCTGTCATAGACAAAACCCGACTTGCCATGGACGGGGATAGCCTGCAATCCCCCAACTCTGGCCACACAGACCGGACGCCCCGCCGCCATAGCCTCAACCGCTACCAGCCCAAAAGGCTCCTCCCAAATGGATGGCGCTACGCAAATATCCGCCTCCGTGTATAGATCCACGATGCCCGTGTGGTCGTGCCATCCGATATTCTTTACCCACGGTTCTCTGTATTCATCACCCGACTGAGTAAACCACATTTCGAAGTCGTCGCGCGATTTCCAGAGTTCCTCGCCAGCCGCGCGCATAACCTTCATACCCTTAGACGGGTCCTCGGTCCGTCCCGTCATAAGGATGATCTTCTTCTCGCCAGCCGCCCTCTCGGGAACCGGCGAAAATGCAAAATCTTCGAGCCGAACACCGCCGCCAATAACCTTCACATTGTCGTGGTGCCCGGCGAAATGGACTTTGGCGATTTCGTTGTATACGATGATCGCGTCAAACGACTTGATCGAATCCAGCATACTTCGATAATAGGCGGTCGAATAGGCCTTCGTTTCGAGATACTCCCTCGCGTATCCCAGAGGGTGAAACCGGCGAATTTCGGCCGACAAAAAAGACAGCGTACAACGACGGCATTCGTCTGGCGTGTCCAGATAATTCTTAGGGCACGTAGCGGCGTTCTTGTAGATACGGATATCCCGTGGACATGCTGGCTCGTAGGCATAATACCGGCTGATCGTCGGATAATCGGCCAAGGCCTCCGCGACGAAAGGCTTTATGAAGAAACCAAAACACACAAACACCACATCCGGGGCCCACTTGTCCACAGCGGCGCGGATTTCGCGCGGGACGCGCGCGGGCGTGTATTCGTCTTCGGTGTAGTCAAGACGCGTCGCGTCAAAGGGAAACTCGCTATGATCCAGTGAGCCATGATCGTCCCTCTCGGGATCGGTTACGTAGAACAAATGAACATCATGTCCAAGGCGCTGCAACCCGTCTATCGTGTAGAAGAGATCTGCAGGCGCTCCTCCCAAGGGAGGCCACGAAAAGACTAGATCGACAAAGGCCAGTCGCATTAGACCGCTGCCCCGAACGCTTCAGGCACTCCGATAAAAGTCATCGCTGCTTGTCCGTCCCGTACCACTGGCTTCCTCCATGGTCAAGATGAAGCACCGACACCCCATCCATTCGATGCTCATTGCCATAGCGCTCCCGTATGGCTAAGGCAAAATCCGAGTCGGCCCCTTCGAAATGCTCGTACTCGGTGTACTGCACTTCATCCAAGCAGCTCCTCCGCACGATCTGGCAATAGCCGATGGGAATCCCCTCCGCCTCGCCAGACTTATCGACCGTTGCTTTCGCCATCAGGGTGTCCCAATCCTCCCAAGGGCGCAGGTCGCTCAACAGTACGCGCGCCGTCTGATTCGGATCCAGCATGCGCCGCCCTTCCGGGCACATGAAAACCATCTCGTCAGGCGCGGCCTCGATCCTTCCGATCATGTTCGGGGGCAAGAGAATATCCGAATCGAGAAGCAAAACCCATTCTCCAGCCGCCCCGGCGCAGCATTGATTGATCACAAGGCCCTTCGACCGCATGTTGGTTCTCGGGAACGGCACACGTTGAATGCGCACTTCCGGATACAACAGGCGAAAAGAGTCTATGGTGTCGTCCGTCGTATCCGCCCCCGGCACGTACCCCACGATAATCTCCAACTCCTTCGACTCCACCCCGACCTGATGCACGAGCGAAAGGAGGACATGTTGAAGCCGCCGCGCGAAGCGGGTGCAGAAGATAACCACTGAGTATTTCACGCCCTCCGGGGAGGGCAGTCCGGAGCCCTCCCCCTCCCAAAAATCAATCGCTTGACTCGAAATTTCACCGTCAATATTCCACGCGGTAATCCGGAGATCCACTGGGAACAGCAGCCGCCGTGGCACGTAGTAGCGCTTCGGCGATTCAACGGGACGAACGGGTTCCCCATCGCGCAAGAGAACACAACGCCCATCCGGTTCGACATGGAGCGCAATCCGGTGCGCCGATTCCGTCATCGAGCACAACAGTTGACCGTGCCGCCGCAGCGCGAAACCTATCCATTGCGCCCGCCCGCCTCCAAACGTGACCGCGACCGTGAACGCCCCATCGAAGGTCCCAAGCCTATTGGTTAACTTCTCCGACCGCGAGATGGATAGCCAGCGGTTGGCACTCGACAACGGCTCATGAAAAGTATTCTGTGGCGCGTACCCATCCACCCCGATTGTCCGATCAGGGGGCCGGTTCGTCATCACTTCATTCGCACACCGCGCCAACTCAATCTGGCCCTCCTCCGTCGCAGTCCGGCTGCGGTCCAACGGGTCATAGTACTTCGGCTGGCGATACCACGCTGGGTTGACCTTCCAGTCATCCATCCCGCATGCGACACCGGGGAAACTCGTCTGAAATCTCCGCATTTCGCTCTCTGTATCGTATCCCGTCAGCGTGTCCTCCCACTGAAACAGCTCTTTGTCGCTCGGCGCCTTGAAGGGATTTGGGGAGCCGCCCTCCCGCCGCAGATCTCCGAGAGTTTTCCGAAAAAACAGCGTCCAGAACAAGACAAAGCGGTGCTTCAGGAAGAGCCATTCCAGGAACAGTTCGTCCACAGGATTCTTTGCCGAGCCGTGCCGGGCCACCAGCACCATCAGAATCTTGCTCGCCACGAAGATAGGTTTCGAGTCGAGACTGAGGGCCAGATCATAGGAGGGCTTAGCATATTGTTGGTGATCGTCGAAATAGAGGAAGCCCGGACCGCCGAATCCCTTCAAACCTTCCGGAACCACACAGTCCGGAAAGCCGTAGAAGCTTACGTCAACCTCGTGTGAGCGCAAAACCTCCGCGGTACGCATTGTCCACTCCAGCGCCTTCTTGCTCTCGCTTCCATCGCTGCAGGCGTGCCGCGTCGAGAAGGGATCGGAGGCCATGAAGGTCGCCGCGACAGCCCCCGCGCCCGCGAGCCTTGCGCCTAGCCTTTCCGGGGCGTCGTTCTGCCAAACAGGAGGAAGCTGGACGCGAAACTCCAGTCCTAATTCGGTACACGCATCGACCCACGCGTCAAAATACGTGGCCTTCGGCGAGGGGCTGACGAACAGATCGTGAAAGCCATAACGGCTCAGAGTCTCATGCGCCGGCGGTCCTTCCACGCAATCCGTGCGCAACGATACCCGCACATCCAGCAGACGGGCATAGTCCACGGCCACTTGAAAGTCGGGGAGGAATGCTCCACGGGTCAATACGTCGACCTTCTCCGTCCCGTACAGCATACGGTTAAGGCGAATCCACCGATTCATATCGGTTGCCGAGAAGGGCTTGCCGCGAGAATTCTGAGCGAGAACCAACGCGCGCGTAGGAGGAACTCTTTGGTTTACGATTTCAAGCGGCATGGGTTATCGATATCCAGGGCTGCCTAGCGAAACGCGGACGCCATTCGTCTTCCCTCGAAGAAGAAGACGCAACAGGGACAGACCCCATGCGTGTCGCCGGAGAAACGGATTCGGGGCACGGGACAAACGCCAGGGTCAATCCCCTTCCTCGTCCGTCAGAAACGCCGAGAGGCCGTCCATGAAGATGGTCACGAAATCTTCGGGTTCCTTGTTTTCATACTCGCGCGCGTTAAAAATCTCCACGAGTTCGTGGTAATCTTCCTGGTTGATGTCGTCCTGAACATACAAGTCGTGAAGTGGTTCTGTCTCTAACGCACCGTCCCGATGCTTCGGACATCCCACATCCTTGTGAAGCGTGAACCCTTTGTATTCCCCGTCCTTCGCCTCTTGAACCTTGAACGGATAAAGTCGGCACAGCAGCGGCCGCGCCTTATAGATGGTGCAATGCTTCGTCTTCCGATCCAGAAAGTGGCACCCTTTCGTCTCATGGCGATCCAGCGCCATTAAGTAGCGCTTGCCCCCCACGCTCAACCAAGTCGGATCATCCTCCTCCACCCCCTCAATCTCGTCCGGTTCGAGAAACTCAAGAAACTCATACGGATCCGCATCCACCATTTTCTCGATCCGCTTCACATCCCAGGGCGACGGCAGGCAGACCACTTCGGTACAACAATGACCACAATGGTGGCATTTGAACTTTACCGTATCTCTTCCCATGCAACGTACCATACCGATTTTCGTGCCCCTCGCTCAAGCGGAAATCCGGATTCATGTAATAAGTTAAGTGCAACAGGCATGGTTTTTTGGTTTAGGCTCGTGGCTGAGCCCTTTCCCGCCGGAGTCATCCGTCGCTCACCGTGAGCGGCAACGGATGTGGGCGGTGGGTAAGGGGGTCCACTTTTCTTGTTGGTGATTCCCGAGCGATTGTGGAAAAAAGAAAGAACACCGCAGCGTGTTTTCGGTATCTTGGTTTTGGGAACTCAGAACCGAAAGGAAACCGCTACGATGCCCTACACCTCTCTTACACCAACCGAACGGGAAGAAGTGGACCCATGGAACCGTATTGCAGTGCTGAAGTCTTGCATGGAATCCCCCCCCTGGGATATACTCGCGGTCGTGCCGTGGGTGTCGGATCAATACTGTAACGGATCCAACTTTCACTGGCAATGAAGACGTAGGTAAATTCAACAATTCGGATCACGCAGGCAGGTCAATTGGGAGAAAGAGTCAAGTGCATATCAGAGCCATCACGAAGGCGCAGCCGGCCCCGGCTCAGAGCATCGAGATCATTCTCGACGTTGTCAATCAACTGATCTCGACCATTCGCGCGTTGGAAACTCTGCTCGGATTCGACGTTTCGCAAATGCTCGGCAAGGCCGAATAGCGTCACGCGCTAACGACACCCACTCATCTATTTTTCCGGGCGGCGCTGCTACGGTGGCGTGGCCTTTTTGTGGTCACGCCCCGTATTCGCGGTTGACGAAAGTCCGAATCAGGCCGCATAGGCGGGCCGACGACTCTCCCGCCGTTTTCATAATGTGCTCATGGGTTAGCTTAACCGGGTTCTGGCAATTGTTCGTCAGGCACGAAACGGCCCCTACCCGCAAGTCCGACTCTTTGCACCGGTGCGCTTCCGGCGCGGCGCTCATCCCCACCGCGGCCGCTCCTTGCGCACAAAGCGCGGCGACCTCTGCGCGCGTCTCGTAGCTCGGACCGTGCACCCAAGCATACTCCCCCACGCTGTCGCACCCAGGCAGAAGAAAGTCCATGCTCCACTTCGCTTTCTCCACCTCCCACCGGCGAAACGGCCACGCCCTCACACGCGTGACCGCCATCAACTCGCCCGGCTGCGCCTCGGCGCGGAGGCCGCCTGCCGCGTTCGTCAGCAAGACATCCGTAACGCCAAAGCCCCCGAGCCGGCCGGTCGTCTCCGCGATAGCCTCATACCCAACGCCCTCGTAAAAGTGGCGGCGCCCACACTGAACAGCCAAGGGCCTGCCTTCGCACACGCCAAAGAGAATCACTCCACGATGGCCTGGAACGAGGTCTAGGTGGGGCGGGGCAGGGAGGTGAACTTCTTCGTGCACGGTGTCCAGCAACGATTCAAGCGCTAGGCCCGACCCCCCAACGACGGCCAGGATCCGGTCATCACTCATACCGGCCAAGCTTGAGGGAAGAACGTTTCCTTGTAGAACTGCAAGGCGTACTGGTCGGTCATCCCAGCCAGCACATCGACCACCCGGCGCTCCAACGAATCCGACTCCACGGCGAGCGGCAAATCGTCGGGAGGATGTTTAACCAAGTGGCGGTACATATCGCGCAGCAACCGCTTCGATTTTTCGATTTCACAACCGATGGGTTCGCTGGTATAGACCTGCGCATACAGATAATCGCGCAACGCGTTTAAAGCGGCCTTGATATCCGGCGTCACGTCAACCTTGCCGTCCCGGCTTCCTTCTATGAGGCCGCCGACCATCATATTGATTCGCTCCGAGGTCGTATCGCCCAATAACATGATCGCCTTCGAAGGCAGGTCAGCCATCAACAGTACACCGGCGCGAATCGCGTCATCAATGTCATGGTTGACATACGCTATCGCGTCGCACACACTCACCACCTGCCCTTCCAGCGTATTCGCTACAGGTCCTTCGAGCCCGAGTATTACCACCTTACCCCTCGAGTGCTGCAAGATCCCATCGCGAACTTCATGCGTCAGATTGAGCCCAGGGCCGTGCCGCGTCGATTCGAGGAAATCCACAATCCGCAGGCTCTGCTCGAAATGGCGAAAACCAGGCTCGTAACACTCGTTAAGCGCCGCCTCGCCCGCATGGCCAAAAGGAGTGTGGCCCAGGTCATGCCCCAACGCGATCGCTTCGACTAGATCTTCGTTCAGAAATAGAACCCGGGCAACCGTCCGCGCGATTTGCGCCACTTCGAGCGTATGCGTGAGCCGCGTTCTAAAATGATCGCCCTCGGGCGCAAGGAAGACTTGCGTCTTCCTCTTGAGCCTGCGAAACGCCTTGCTGTGAAGAATACGGTCGCGATCCCGCTGATACGCCGTGCGATAAGGATGCTCCTCTTCCGCGCGGCGACGGCCTTTCGAGTCCCCCGACAGCGCGGCATAGGGAGCAAGCTCCGACCGCTCTCTTTCCTCCAGGCGGTCCCGGACATTCTTCCGCGCGACAGCCGATTTCCGCGTAGAAGCGTTCACGGATTCGCCTTTTCCTCAATCATTCCACCTGCCTTTTCGTAGCCCGCGCCCGGACCCGAGACGGCTTCAAAACAGACATCGCGGCCTGGCGCAACATCCCGTTCCCTCGCATAGTATATCCTTTTCATTGTGGCAACAAAGGACTCCACTTCATCCGAGCGAACCAGCGAGACCGTAAAGCCCCCGAAGCCCGCCCCCGTCAAACGCGCTCCCAGCGCGCCATGCTCCAAGGCCAAGCCGACGAGTCGATCCAGCTCCGGGGCGCTCACCCCATAGTCGTCAGCGCAGCTCGCGTGCGAGGCATTCATCAGGTCGCCCAAACGCTCCAGATCGCCCGACAAGAGCGCGTCTCGAGCCTGTTCGACACGTCGATACTCCGTCCGAATATGCCGTGCGCGCGCCCGGAACGGCAGCCCCATGGGTGGTTCCACCAAGTCCGGCGCATATCGCTCGCGAATCGCGGCGACATCCATTTCAAGATACCGAGCCACCTGCTTCCACGTCATCGTCTCCTTGGCAAACAAGTCGTCAAACAACTCTGCGGCCTCGTCGTGTGTGAGACATAACGATCCCAACCAGAGTTCGCTCAGGTTCACGAGCCCCAGCTCCGGGTCGATCTCATCGCGCAGGCGTTTCTCCACTATCGCGCATATAAGCCGAGACATCTGCGGCCCCTCGTTATACCGATGCCGCGCCGCGCCAGACTTCTCTT
>PVBE010519250.1_pt1 | contig 10041 bp, 5 predicted proteins | sample 1631181 | NCBI WGS metagenome assembly PVBE01 (sample SAMN08397723, study PRJNA350692) | Marine metagenome, whole genome shotgun sequencing project. | isolation source: water | place: Pacific Ocean | collected 2012-04 | reverse complement strand
ACTGGATTGGAGCGGGGCATCGAGTTTGATGGCATCTCGTTCGCGTATGAGGATGAGCCGGTGTTGATCGGGCTAGATCTCTCCATCCCAAAAGGCACCAAGCTGGGCATCGTCGGTGAGAGCGGTTCTGGCAAAAGCACACTCATCAACCTGCTGTTCCGGTTTCACGACCCCGACTCGGGTGCCGTCAAACTGGATGGACACGACCTGCGCGATTTGAACATCAAGGAATTCCGCGAGCAGATGGCACTCGTCAGCCAGGAGATCGTATTGTTCGACCTGACGGTAGCGGAAAACATCGCGCTGGGCCAAGCAGGCTGTTCCCGCGAGCAGGTCGAGGCGGCGGCGCGAAACGCGCACGCGCACGAGTTCATAAAAACGTTGCCCGACGGGTACGACACCCGCATCGGCGAGCGCGGCGTGACGCTCTCCGGTGGACAGCGACAGCGTCTGGCCATCGCACGGGCGTTCGTTCGCAACGCGCCGATCCTCGTGCTGGACGAGGCCACTGCCGCACTTGACTCCAAGGCAGAAGGCGAAGTGCAGACGGCCATCGACCGGCTAAGCAAAAACCGCACCGTGCTCTGCGTGGCGCACCGCCTCTCCACGCTGCGCTCAATGAACCGGATCATCGTCATGTCACAGGGCACGATCGTTGAAGGAGGCACGTTTGATGAATTGATGGTGCAGGCAGGAGTGTTTTCCGGCCTGGCAAAGGCCCAGGGCATCACCGCCTGAAACACTCCTCCCGCTGTCCAAGCGCCCGCCATTCCCGCCAAAATGCACTTGCCATAACAGGCTGCGTGCTGTAACGCCAAGTTCTTTCCGATGAACCCATCAACCCTAATCACCCCCATTCTGGCTTCCGGCGGAGACCACGGCTATCTGTACGGTCTGTTTTTCCTGATCCTCGCGCTGATCATTGGCGCCGCCGCGCGACATTTTCTGCACAAGGTGCCGCTGCCGTTTACGGTGGTGCTGATGCTGATCGGGCTGGGGCTTGGCTTCGCCTTCCGAGGCGCGCACGTGGGCGACGCGCACGGTGCCGGGCACGGCGCGGGGCATGACGGTTTTCTGGCCAAGCTGTTCGATGCGTTGCGCGGCTCTGTTGAGTGGGGCGCCAACCTCGATCCGCACCTCATCCTTTATGTGTTCCTGCCGATCCTAATTTTCGAGGCGGCGTACGCGCTGGATGTGCACGTGTTCAAGAAATCATTTTGGAACGCATTTTACATGGCAGGACCGGGTATCGTGACGGCGACCGTCATGACCGGCGGGTGCGTCATGGCCATCTACTCACTTGGCTGGGGCTTGGCCGAATGGAAAGTCAGCACCGGGGATTTGGGCCTGTACCTCGCGATGTTGTTCGGAGCCGTGGTCAGCGCCACTGATCCCGTGGCAGTGGTGGCGCTGCTCAAGGAACTGGGCGCGAGTAAAAAACTGGGCACGCTCATCGAGGGCGAGTCACTGCTCAACGACGGCACCGCCATCGTGGCGTTTGTGGTGCTCATCGGGGCGGTGACCGGGGCAAGCGTGTTCACAGTGGGAAGTGCGGTATCGGGATTTTTTGTCATCGGACTGGGCGGCGCTGCGTTGGGCATTGTGATTGGCCTTGTCGGTGTGGCCTGGGTCAAGCGGGTGTTCAACGATCCGATGGTGGAGACCTCGGTGATGTTGATGACCGCGTACCTGGTTTTTTACGCATGCGAACATTTCTTTCTCATCTCCGGCGTGCTGGGTCTGGTAACACTGGGCCTGGTTTGGGCCGGGATCGGCCGCACGCGAATCAGCCCGGAGGTGCAGCATTTCATGCACGAATTCTGGGAATTTGCCGCCTTTGTGGCCAACGTGGTTATCTTCATCGTGGTCGGCGTGGTCATCGCGCTCAAGGTTCACCCACAGCCCATCGATTATCTTGTCCTGGCGCTGGTTTACCTGGTGATCCACCTCGTGCGCATGGTGAACATCGTTGCCCTGTACCCGATCATGCGTAAAACAGGATACGGGCTCCCAAGGAAGGACGCGGTGGTGGTTTGGTGGGGGGCGTTGCGCGGGGCCATCGGGCTGGCACTGGCACTGGTGGTTTACGGGCAGAATACTGAGTTGCAGTTCACTGTCGAGAAAGGCGGACACGGATACGCGGCCGATTCAAAGGTCTTTTTTGAGGATGCCGACGGCAACCGGGAACAACTGAAAGATGTCACCATCACCTTGGCGGCAGCCCACGCCGAAAAACATGAGGGCGAGCATGGTGAAAACCACGACGATGACCATGGCGAAAGCCATGAGGACGGCCTAGCCGAGAGCCAAGCGGGGGGTGCCATCGCCGGTCTGGCTATTGGCAGCGATTATGTGAAACCGTTCGACGAGGACTCGGCCAAGCTTGCAGCCAAGCGCGAGAGCTTGGCCAACCCCAAGGCTAAGATCGTGATTGAGGGCGGTGGCTCCGGGGCCGTGATCAAGGCCAAGCTGCTTGGCATCTCCAAGCGGATTCGTGACCAGTTCCTCTTCCTGATTTCCGGCATCGTGCTGCTGACGCTGTTGGTCAACGCGACGACGATCAAATTTCTCGTCAACGGACTTGGCCTGACACGCATCCCCGCAGTCAAAGCCAAGATGATGACCGCCACCTCGGTGAGCATCGTGAAGAATTGCGAAAACGAAATGGACGTGCTCAAGTCCGACTCGTTCCTCGGCGGCGCGAACTGGAGCCGGGTGCGCGAGTTCCTGCCGGAGCCGATCGTCATCACGGACATCGAGGGCGACCCAGACGCGATCGACACGGTGGCCGAGACGCGCCGACGCATCCTTGAGAAGGAATCGAGCAGCTACTGGAAACAAAACCGCGAGGGCCTTCTTGGTGCGGGCGGGGTCAACCAACTCTACAACAACATCAAGGAACTGATCGACCAAGGCGGCAAGGTGCCGTTGAGCGACCGGGACTATCTTGACAATATCTGGCAAGTACCCAAGTGGATGGAATCCCTCAAGGAGTTGCCTATACTCAAGCAGGTTTTCATGGATCGGCTGGCCACGACCTATGAGTCGGCCAAGTCGTTTGTCATCGCCCAGGAGGAGGTAGCCAAGCTGGTGGACAGCCTGGTGGCCAACACCGAAGAGGACATCGGACAGGAAGCAGCTGACAAAAAGGCCAAGCAGCTGAAGGGAGAAATCATGCAGAACCGCCTACGCGGCCTGAATTTCCTGCGCGACATGCGCGAGAACTACCCAGAACTGATCGTCGGCATCGAGACCAAGGACGCTGCCCGATCGGTGCTCAATCACGAGCGAAACACAGTCAAGAAGCTGAAGGCCGCCGGAACGATAGAAATGGACGAGGCCGACCAGATGATCGTCGATGTCGAGGGTCGCATGAAGGATATCATGGACCGTCCGCTGGTCTTGCGACTGCCAGAACCGGAGGAGGTGCTGCGCGAGGTGACCTGGTTGAAGGGATTGTCTGAAGACAACATCACCAAGATCATCGAACTGTCCAACGAACGCACCTATCAGTCGGGCGACATGATCATGGAACAGGGCGACCGCGGCGACGGAATGATCCTCATCACCCGGGGCAGCGTAAAAATCTCCATCAAGGACATGGTCGTGGATATCCTCGGCCGGGGCAGCGTGATCGGCGAGATGGCCGTGCTGGCCGGTGTGCCGCGCACGGCCGACGTGATCGCCGACACCACGGTGACGGCTCTGTGGATGGGTTCCACGGAAATGAACGAGGCGATGAAGGAATCCCCCGCCTTGGCCAAGGGCTTGTGGGAGACAGCCGGCCGGCGTTTTACGGAGAACCTGCTCAAGAGTCAGGAACCGTACCTCAACCTTTCGCAGTGGGAATTCCGCCGCTGGCTCAGCGGGGGCGAAGTCGCCTCCCCAGCACCGGGTGAGTCGCTCGACCTCTACGGCAAAGTGGCCATTCTCCTCTCCGGCACCGCCAACATGCCGGACGCCGACGGACCAGTAAAAGCCATCACACGGCTCAACGCCCGCAAGGCCAGCTTCCCGGAGGGAGCCAGGATCTGGATTCGTTCGGAGAGCTAAATGAGCCAGACACAAACCGGTTCATTGGCCAATCGGGGGCGGACTGCCTTCAAGCTCGGGGCGCTTGTGCTGCTGGGCTGCACTCTTCTCTTTTACATCACCGGCTGCCTCTGCGGCATGAACGCCGGCTACGGCAAGAAATTGTGGAACCTCTCCGACGACAAGTGGGAGTTCACCGAGTGCCTCTACTTTTCCGCGATTACGCTGACCACCATCGGCTACACCGACCTGCTCGGCACCGAGCAGTGCGCTGTGTACCGCGACGACGCCGGACGGTTCCGCTGGGAGAGCAACACCGACGCCCACCAGCAGGAAGGCTACGACGCGACGAGCGAGAAACTGTTCACCGACTTCACCGCATGGACGCGCACGCTCACCACGCTCGTCGCGATCATCGGCATGTCATTTTTCCTCTATGTCATCGCGCAGGTGACCTCATTTTTTGTCGAGGGTCAGTATCAGGAAATCTCCACAGCCAAGCGCGCGCAAAAAAAAATCCGGCGGTTCACCGACCACATGATCCTGTGCGGCGGCGGCCGCAACGGGTGCACCGTCCTTGAGCAGGCGCAAAAAGAGGGAGTGGATTGCGTCGTCATCGACCGGGACAGCGAAGTGATCCGTGACCTGCGGCAAACATACCCCTCGGCCGCATGCATCAGGCAGGACGCCATGGACGTCGAGGCGCTCGAAACCGCCGGGATCGATCGCGCCCGCGGCGTGGTCACCGCGATGCCCGACGACCGGGCGAACCTCGTCGCCACAGTGACCGCACGCCAACTCTCCACCAGCGTTCGCATCGTCAGCCGCTGCGTCAACAACCAGTCACAGCGCCAGCTTCGATATGCCGGGGCAAACTCCGTCGTGAACACAGTCAAGCTCACCGGCATGCGAATCGCCAGCGAACTAATCCGACCGACTGTAGTCAATTTTCTGGCAATAATCCTCGGCCACAACGACACACAGGACATGGTGATTTCCGGAATCTGCCTCCAACAGAAAGACGACGGCCGCACCCTTGGCAGCCTGCCGCTGGACCAAGTCCAGGGAGTTGAAATCGTGGCATATCGGCGGGGTGAAATCTACACGTTCAACCCGGCCATCGACGCACTCCTCCTTGCCGAAGACGAACTGGTCATGCTCGGCAGCCGGGAGTTGATCAGCCAACTTGCCAAAGCCATCGCCGACGAGCCCGCCTGCCCCGCCCACGAGACAGCACTGGAACAAACACCGGAAGCGTTACTGCCGGCCGAGCCCGAGCCCGCCACCCAAGCGGAACCGGACGACACGGAACTGCAGGGACACTTCATCATTTGCGGTGCCGGCAAAGTCGGGCAAATCATCGCCGAAGAATTGGCTTCCACCCGGAGAAACTGCGTCTGCATAGACAACGATCCCGACGCACTCAACGAGTTCCGCAACGCACTGCCTAACGTGCGCGTGATCGAGGCTGAACCCTACTCCCCCGACGCGCTCGAGAAAGCCAACATCTGTAGCGCTCGCGCCCTGACCACGATACTCACTTCCGATCGCGACAACCTCGTTGTCATCGTCACCGCACTGCAGGCGAACCCCTCCATCCGGGCGCTAAGCACTGCAGCAGATGAAACATACCACTCGCGACTGCGACGAGCCGGAGCCGAGACTGTTTACCCTGCTAAAATAGGAGGCCGCAGAATGGCTTCCGAGTTGCTCCGCCCAACGGCGACCACCGTACTGGATCGTATGCTGGCCGCCTCCGGCACAGCGCGGTTCGAGGCAGTGATTGTCAACAGAAACGCCGAACTGGCCGGAATGAGCTTGGCCAAGGCCGATCTGTTCACCCGCACCGGCCTGCGCGTTCTTGCCGTCAGCGAACCGGACCGGGAACAGTACAACATCAAACCCGCACCCGAGACCACGCTCACCCCCGGCACGATCCTCATCGTAAGCGGCCCCGCCGCTGACATCAGCAAACTGGTCGCCCTCGCCGGCGACTGCGCCTGATCCAAGCGCTTGGATCAAGGGACCTCAAGACAAGCAAGCTGGTTTCGGTCGCGGACGTAGAGGCGACCGTTGGCCAGGGCAGGTTGGCTACGTGCACCGGTGCCAAGTGCCTGCGTGCGGCTGATCTCCCGCCACCCGACCGGGGTCACTTGACCAAGCACCAGTTCGCCGCTCTCCATCAACGCCAGCAGTCGGTCGCCGCAGAGCAGCATCAGGCAATCACCAAAACCATCCACACTCCAACGCACCTTGCCAGTGGCCAACTCGACGCAGCGCAGCGCCGGAACCGGTGGCACGTCCGCCCGGCCGTGGGTGCCGTACAGGAAACCGTCCCTGTGCATCACGCTCGCGTATTGGCTCGAGAGGCTGATGTCATTCGACCAAACTGTCTTGTAGCCGCCCGCCGCCTGCAGCACGAGTGCACCGGTACTGTAGCTGGCTGTCACGAAAATCAACTCGCCGACAACCAGTGGCGCGGCTGCATTGACCGAGGCATGAATCCGCGCACGCCAACGGTTTTGAAAATCGATTTTACCGACGACCGGATCGACCACCGCCAGACCGGTTCGGGTGAAGAACACCGCGCGGCGTTTCCCTTGCAACGTGGCCATCACCGGCGACGAGTAGCTGGCCTCGTCATCGAGCGTTTTCCAGAGCAGATTGCCGGCACTTTTGTCGAGCGCCACAATTCCCGCCCCCGCCTCGCCGCCAATGTTGAGCAGCACCGCATCGCCCTCAACTAGCGGCGAACATGCCATTCCGAAAAAACCGTCGGACGCGCGATACTTCTTTTGCGTCTCCACCCTCCAAACCGTTTTGCCGGTCGCAAAGTCAGTGCAAACCACGATCCCCTGCCCACCCATCGTGTACACCCTGCCAGCGGCAATTGCCGGCGTCGCACGCGGCCCGGCACCACTCCCATAGCCGGGCACGAAGCCCGAGGCGTAGTGGTTCTTCCAAAGCGTCGCACCTGTCGTGGTGTCAAGGCACTCGATCGTGTCGTAACGATTGACCTCATGAAACAAGATGGCCCTGCCCTTGGCCACGACAACGCCGTTCATCCCTGCGCCAATATTTTTTTTGCGCCATAACACCTTCGGCCCATCGCTTGGCCAGGCGCGTTTCATCGCCTCGCCCGGATAAGTCCCATCCCGATCCGGCCCCAGATACTGAGGCCAGTCCGCCGCCTGCAAGCCAAGCGCTACAAAGCCCAACCCGAACAAGTGACTAATAAAACGTTTCAGCAACAACATGGCGAAGCGGCAACCTAGAGAATGGCGTAATCCAACGCGAGCCTAAGCCGATCAAGTGTAGGGGTTGTCGTTTTGGAGCGACTCGGCGACGGCGCTTGGCACGAGGCCGTCGACCGCTTGGCCAAGATTAAGTCGCTCGCGGATGGCGGACGACGACACCTCGAACGGCCAGCCACGCAGCGCTTGGCCGCGGAACGGCTCAGGGAACTCGGCCACCGCCTGACCGGGTCGCGGCACGACTGCAAACTCGGCGAGGTTCGCCAAGTCGACCGCCTCGCGCCATTGCGGCAGCGTCGGCACGTGATCGGCGCCAATGAGATAATGCAGTCTGGCTCCTGGGAAGCGCACGGAGTAGGCGCGGATTGTGTCGATGGAGTAGGAGACGCCGTCACGCTCGATTTCCTGCGGATCGATCTCGCAGTCGACACAGCCGGCAAAGGCCAGGTGGAGCAACCGCAGCCGCGCGACGGCGGGCGCTGGTTGCTGCTCCGGCTTGAACGGAGAACACGCCGCCGGGACGATGAACAATCGGTCGAGCGACAGTTCCTCCAGCGCCGCCCGAGCCACCAGCACATGGGCGCTGTGCACGGGATCAAATGAACCACCGAATAATCCGATACGCTTCATTGCTGCATCGGAAACACACGCGGCTCCCGTGTGGATTTCGGCGTCTCGCCGAAATTTGCCCGGGCGGGCCCCGTGCTCTCCCCTTTTGTGTTCATGTCGGCTGTCGGTCGAGGGCGTTTTCCTCGAGAACGTCCTTGGCCTCGGGGAACAGTTTAATGGCCTCAACGATCATCCAGATTTCCAGCGCGACGGTGGCCAGGCCGATGCCGCCGAGCAGGTAGTCCGGTTGCTCCGCCACGAGCCAACCGGGCGCAACGAATAGTTGATGGATCATCGCCCAAAGCGGCATGACAAGCATAAACACCATCGGGATGACAAGAAACCAAATCGCCCGACCGCGCCGCCACAGGTAAAACGTGACCACGAGAAACGACAGTCCGGCGAGCAACTGGTTCGTTGCCCCGAAAAGCGGCCAGAGGATCATGCCGCCCTTGCCGGAGAAACTGGACATCCACGCCATGAAACCGGCCAAGCCGCCTCGCTCCATTTGCGCGATGGCTTCTGGCTTGGCCTTCATGGTGGTCTTGTCATTCTTGTCTTGGGCCACTGTTTTCATTTCCTCGGTCAACTGCCCGTATAGAGCGGCTTGAAGTGGAATTGACGCAGGCTTGGACGGGAGGACGGCCATGATGGTAGCGACGACGACCGCAAAGATGGTTGCGCCATGCTTATTTTGTAAAAGGACGAACGGAGCGGTGGGCTTGGTTTCCGGTTCGCCTGTTTTTCCGCCGAGCGTGGCGGCCAACTCCTGCACGACGTAGCGTTGCAGACGGCAAGCGGTATCGAGTGTCGTGCCGGCGAACGACGCGACGAGTACCCCCATCAACGCAACCGACACAGCGGCGGACAAGCCAAGTGCCTGTAGGAAATTCGCCGAACCGTTGACGAACGCGCCAACCTTGGCCCCGAGCGACCCGGCCGCACTCCACGAGGCTTACTGCGCCTGCCAGGCGTCCTCGCCGGTGAGCAGTGTTCCGTCCTTCATCAGGCCAAGACCAAGGCCCGCGCCACAGGCGAGAATGACCAGCGTCGCGAGAAAGCCCTCGGTGAGCATGCTTCCGTAGCCGACGAAGCGGGCGTCGGTTTCGCACTTCAACTGCTTGCTGCTCGTGCCGCTGGAGACGAGGCAGTGAAAGCCGCTGACCGCCCCACAAGCAATCGTGATGAAAAGGAACGGAAAAATCATTGGAGCCCCCTCGGGGTGCCATTGGAACGCCGGGGCGACAAACTCCAGCGCTTGACTGCTCTCCGCTCCGCTTGGCTTGAATCCAACGAACGCGGCAGCAACCAGGCCCAGCACGATCAGCGCGAGCGCGGTGATGAGTTGCAGCGAATTGATGTAGTCACGCGGCTGCAGCAGCGTCCACACCGGCAGAACCGAGGCGATGTACGAGTACACCAGCAGCACAACGACCCACGTCCAGATCGGCCAGGAGGCGAGTGCGGAATTGAAGGAACCAAGCGCACCGCCGTTGCCGAAAACGACCGTGAAGTACATGACCCCCAGCGCAATAAGCGATGGTGCCAGCAGGCCCACCCCCTTGCGATGCAGCAGCACGCCGATGGCCACCGCTATGGGAATCTGCACCACACACGGAAAAATCGCAGCCGGGTATTGCTTGAACACAGCGGCAATCACCAAACCAAAAATCGCCAGCACAACCGTCAGCGCCATGAACAGAACGAGCAGGAACAGCAGTCGAACACGCTTGTTGAGAACACGCCCCGCGATGTCGCCGACGGTTTGGCCGTTGTTGCGCAGGCTGACAACGAGCGCGCCAAAGTCGTGCACTGCACCGATGAAAATCGAGCCCAGCACAACCCACAGCAGTGCCGGCACCCATCCCCACATGATGGCGATCGCCGGACCGACTATGGGGCCGGTGCCGGCGATGGAGGTGAAGTGATGGCCGAAAACAACCGACTTGCTCGTCGGCACATAATCCACTCCGTCCTTGAGGCGTTCACTGGGGCAGACGGCGTTGGCGGAAAGGCGAAAAATTCTGCCGCCCAACCAGCGGCCGTACGTATGATAAGCGACGATAAAACCGACACCTGCCAGCAGGGCTATCAACAAGGTACTCATGGTAAATCAGGGGCCGCTTGGCCAAAGGCGGTGGTGATT
>PVBE012282481.1_pt1 | contig 10042 bp, 12 predicted proteins | sample 1631181 | NCBI WGS metagenome assembly PVBE01 (sample SAMN08397723, study PRJNA350692) | Marine metagenome, whole genome shotgun sequencing project. | isolation source: water | place: Pacific Ocean | collected 2012-04 | reverse complement strand
TATCTACTTCTTCGCGATACGCTGCGCCAACACCGAGTGGCATTTCTCAATCCAAATGAAGCCTTTTACCACGGGCTGCTAGCGCGAAGAATGAGAGTCGCTTCAGCCTCGCCATTGGTGAGTAAGGTATCGCCCGACGGCTCCAGCGGATTCGTGAGTGAATCGCCATTTTCCGTCAGCCTCCCTCTTCATCATATACCGACTTCGAGCGGTCTTGCCTCCTACCGAGTACGTCACCGAACTTATTTCGACTAGATTGCCGAGGACCTCAAACGTGCAGTTCTCCGCGTTGGCTTCAATGCCGTCGAGGCCATTTCGGCCCAGTTGATACTCGAAAAAGACACGGACCTGTGGTCTAGTTACGTTAACATCATTCGAGAAACTCTCTGAGAATCTGTCAACCAATTCCTCCAAGTCACCAGCGACCAAAGCAGCATGGTAGGCGTCCAGGGCTGCTTTTGCCTCTTCGGCTGGATCCCCTGCTTCGCCACCACCTGTTGTGTTGCATCCCGCCAGAATGAGCAATTGACATAGTGCCGTGACCACAGTGATTTGTTTTAGCATTACCATATCTCCTATGTTCCTAGTTAAGTGCAGTAGCAATGGAGGCGGTTTCTATGCAAAAATCCCGCTCGCCGCGCCCTCCCGCGCATCGTTTCATCATCGTAAGTGATAGAACTGGGATTTTCAAGACTTTTTCACACCACGCTTGCCGCGACGGGAAGCTCAACGCTCAGTTACATTGGAGCATACTTCCACGGTGAATGCCCATTTCTTCTTCCCTACAAGCAGGATCTGTACACTGTTGGTGGGCTCCGCACGTACGTCAAGTCAAATCGATGGGACGCATTCTGGGAGCAATACAAAGAACTTCAGATCGCAGTTTGAGCGGTATCACGAGAGCAGCACCCGAAATAAGTTTGAAGGTGCCACCCAGTGCTCCGAGAATCTGTGTCCTTAACAGAACGGGCCCGCTACGTTGAAGATTGGTTTGATGGGACCATCATGAGACCGGGAATGGCGTGCGTGCCAGAATCTGTGCGACGGGATGACACTGTATCGCCGGATCAAGCTTGAAGGCGCTACCCGTGAGAAATGTCTTTGGTACTTTCTGTATTCTGCGCGGCGAGATGTGGCAGCGAACTCAAATGGCCTGCTTTGGCGGCGCCTGCGCAGGCGCGAAAGTTGAATAGGCGCGGTTTCGTGTGATAAAGTGGCGCGCTAATCAAGGCTCTGTGGAAGGGATGTGGCGATTTCGCCTGACTTCCCCGCCAGGTTAGGGCGCGATTTCTGTGCTTATTGACCGGCCGAGTTTAGGTGTCCCGTTTGGCGCTTTGCCTTAGCGGAACCGGTGAGAAAGGTGTGCGTTGGCCAAGATGAGGGTCGGATTGGTCGGATGCGGCAATATTGGCGCAGACATCTGTATTGGCCTGCAAAAGGGATCGATCCCCGCTGAAATCGCCGCGTTGTCTGATGTGGATGATGCGCGGGCGAAGCTTCTGCTACGGTCGTTTCGGTTGAATGCGGACGTGCGCGGCAGAGGATGTGGCGCAGGGCCGATAGGCTTCCGCGCAGAGCTGATTATTTTCGCATTGGCGATTCGAGATTGTACGCGCCGGATAGCGGCGCGCCGAATGGAGAGATAACATGTACGCAGTGGTTTCGACCGGTGGAAAGCAAATTCGCGTGGAGGAGGGGGATGTCGTCCGCGTTGAGAAGCTCGATGCCGATGTGGGCGACACGGTTGAGCTCGATGAGGTTCGCCTGTTGGCCAAAGACGACTCGGTTGTGGTGGACCCGGACGCTCTTGAGGGGACGAAGGTGGTCTGCCAGGTGTCCGGCCAGGGCCGCGGCAAGAAGATTCGCGTCTTTAAGATGAAGCGGCGCAAGGGTTACAAGCGGACCTATGGCCATCGTCAGGACTATACGGAACTTCAGGTGCAGACCATCCAAGGCTGAGCGCTCCGCGATCGCGGGATTGAATTTTTTTGGGAGAGTATCCATGTCACATAAGAAAGCTGGCGGAAGTTCGCGCAATGGCCGCGATAGCCGCGGACAACGGCTCGGCGTAAAGAAGTTCGGCGGCCAATCGGTCATCGCGGGGAACATCATCGTGCGCCAACATGGCACGCACTTTCACCCCGGCGTCAATGTCGGCATTGGCAGGGACTGCACGTTGTTCGCGTTGACTGATGGGGTCGTGCAATTCCGTCACACGCGCAAAGACCGTCAGTGTATTGACGTCATCACAGCGGACGATTAACTTCTTCGTCCATGGCCGCTACTCATGTTTATCGATCGCGCGCGCATCAGACTCACTGCGGGAGCGGGCGGCAAGGGCTGCTGTAGTTTTCGGCGGGAGAAGTATGTCTCGCACGGTGGCCCGAACGGCGGCGATGGGGGCGATGGGGGCGACATCTATATCGAGGTGGACGACCGCCTCTCTTCTCTGCTCGATGTCCATTTCCATTCCCACTGGAAGGGCAACCGCGGTGTGCATGGCCAAGGAAGCGACCGCCATGGCAAGAAGGGCGAGGTTCTCTTCATTAAGGTTCCGCCAGGCACAGTCGTTCGGGACTGGAACTCGCAGGAAACTCTGAGCGACCTCACTGAATCGGATAGCCGTTTTCTCGCGGTCAGAGGAGGCAAGGGGGGCCGGGGCAACGCGCGCTTCGCCACCTCGACGAACCGCGCGCCCGAATTCGCGGAATTGGGGGAGCCGGGCGAATTCGCCGAGCTTGCCCTCGAGCTGAAAGTAATCGCGGATGTGGGCCTTGTGGGCCTGCCGAACGCGGGCAAGTCGACACTTCTTTCTCGAGTGAGCGCGGCGCATCCCAAAATCGCCGACTATCCTTTCACGACGCTCAGCCCCAATCTCGGCGTCGTCAAACTCGGCGGCTACCGAACGCTCACGGTTGCCGACATTCCGGGGATTATCGAAGGCGCTGCGAAGGGCAAGGGGCTTGGACACGATTTCCTGCGCCATATCGAGCGGACGAAGGCGCTCGTATTTCTGGTCGATGCGGGCGATGAATCGCCTTCCGAGACGCTGACGGTATTGGAAAATGAGCTCGCAGAGCACAGCGAAGTGTTCGCCACGCGTCCGAAGTGCGTTGTGTTCAACAAAGCGGATGTGACGGAGAACCGCGAGCGGTTTGAGGAAGTTTCGAAAGTGCTTGATGGCGCCCACTTTATCTCGGCGGTGACGGGTGAGGGAGTGGATGCGTTGCTGGAAACGGTGTGGGGGATGGTTGACCGTGCGCGCAAGGAGGAGGCGGGCATCGAGATTCCTGCGGCCCCGCAGTTCGAATATGTGTATGAGGCGCCTTATTCGGTCGAGTGCGCGGACGGTAGGTTTGTCGTGGCGGGCAAGGGCGTGGACCGCGCGGTGATGATGACGGATTTTACAAATGACGAGGCGGTGCGGCACATGCAGTCTACTCTGAAAAAGATGGGCCTGTTCAAGGCGCTCAAGCGCTTGGGCGCTAGGGATGGACAATCCATCGTAATTAGCGGCGTTGAACTCGAGTACAGGTCTGACTGATCGAAATGAGTGTGAATGCTGGATATCCGGATACAAAGACTCTGGTCGTGAAAATCGGCACGGCCCTTCTGAGCGACGGTATACACGGATTTCAGGGGTTGGTCCTTGAAGAGATCGTAAAGGATCTGGCCCGAGTCAAACACGCGCGCGGACTCAATTTGTTGGTGGTTTCTTCGGGAGCCATGGGTTGCGGCATGGAACGGCTCGGGATCTCGAAGCGGCCCGCGTTGCTACCGGTTAAGCAGGCTACGGCAGCGGTCGGCCAAGCGCGCCTGATGCATTATTACGAGGCGCTATTTCAAACCTATGGCGATGGGCTGCGCACGGCGCAGGTGCTTCTGTCGGCAGCGGATCTAGATGACCGCGCGAGTTATCTCAATGTGCGCAATACCGTTCGCGCACTGCTCGATTTCGAGAATGTCGTGCCTATCGTGAACGAGAACGACTCGATCGCTACGCTAGAGTTGAAGTTCGGGGATAACGATACGCTCGCGGCGAAGATGGCCGCAAAGATCGACGCGGATTTGCTGATTATCCTGAGCAACGTGGACGGCCTGTATGACTCGGATCCGGGCGCGAATGCTGATGCCGCGCTCTTGAGGCATGTGGACGCGGTAACTCCCGAGATCGAGGCGATGGCCGATGGGCCTCACGCTTCGCATTCTATTGGCGGAATGAGGACGAAGTTGGACGCGGCGCGCATTGCGTGCTCCTCGGGGCTGCCGATGGCGATTGCGAGTGGGCTGCGGCCGGGCGTTGTTTCGGATGTGCTGGATGGCAAGGGGCCTATGACGACCTTCGGCCCTACGGAGAATAGGTTGACGCAGCGCAAACGGTGGATCGCGTTCGGCCGGTCGCCGCGCGGCGCGTTGCGAATCGACCGGGGCGCGCGGGACGCGTTAGTCGACTGCGGGAAGAGCCTGTTGCCCGCGGGAATCGTATCCGTGGAAGGCGCATTCGGTTTGGGAGAAGCCGTTACGGTTAAGGATTCCGGCGGCCTCGACGTGGCGCGAGGGTTGACGAATTACACGAGTGAGGAAATCGACCGGATCAAGGGTTGCCAGAGTTGGGAAATAGAAGGCATTCTGGGCTACAAAGATTACGATGTGGTCATACAGCGGGATAATCTAGTCCTCTTATAAAGCCGGTATGCGCATAGATTCAAGAGTGAATAGTTGCTCCTGAATCGCATCCTAGCCACAGAGGACACAGAGATCACAGAGATTTTCTTCTCTGTGCACTCTGTGATCTATGTGGCTACACAAGGAGAATTGGCGATGGCTGTAGCGGATGCCTCCGCGTTGCGCGAAGAGCTGCAACGAATCGGGAAACAGGCCCGGCGCGCTTCGGATATCTTGCGCTCCATGTCGAGCGCGATGAAGAACGCGGCGCTCTTGGAGATCGCACGGCGGCTCCGCGACAATGCTCGGGTCTTGAAGGAAGAAAACGCAAAAGACTTAGGGACCGCTCAGGAGAAGGGCCTGCGCGGCGCGATGCTCGACCGCCTCGAATTGACGGATACGCGAATCGAGGCTATAGGGGAAGGGCTCGATGTCGTGGCGGCCTTGCCGGACCCCGTCGGCGAAATCGTGAACCAAGTTATTCGGCCCAACGGGCTGCGCATCGCGCAAGTGCGCCAGTCGCTCGGAGTCGTAGGGATCATCTACGAGAGCCGCCCGAATGTGACGGCGGACGCCGCGGGCCTGTGCCTGAAATCGGGCAACGCGTGTGTGCTGCGCGGCGGTTCGGAGGCGATCCACTCGAATCTCGCTATCGCCAAGATCTTCATCGAGGGCGCGGTATCGGCAGGCGTTCCCGAACACGCCGTACAAGTGATATCCACACCAGTTCGGGCGGCAGTAGGGGAGATGCTCCGTCTCGACCAGTACATCGACGTCATCGTGCCACGCGGCGGCAAACAGTTGATCGAACGCATTTACAACGAGTCGCGGATCCCTGTCGTCGCCCATCTGGATGGGGTGTGCCACACCTACGTTCACGAACGCGCGGACCTCGACATGGCAAAGGCCATTTGCCTCAACGCGAAGTTGCGGCGGCCTTCAGTGTGCAATGCCATGGAGACCATGCTCGTGGATGCGGCCGTTGCCGATACGTTCTTGCCGGACATAGCGGACGCGTTCGCTGAGGCGGACTGCGAGCTTCGCGGCTGTGAATATACGCGTAAGCATATCGAGTGCGTCGCGGCCACGGAGGAAGACTGGACGGCCGAGTATTTGGATAGGATTCTGGCTATTCGTGTCGTGGATTCATTGGAGGAGGCGATCGGCCATATTAACGAATTCGGTTCGCACCATTCGGATGCGATTGTGACAGACAGTTACGCGGCCTCCGAGCGCTTCCTCGATGCGGTGGATAGTGCGACGGTGTACGTGAATGCTTCTACCTATTTTACGGATGGTTTTATGTTCGGCCTCGGCTCCGAGATCGGGATTAGCACGAGCAAACTGCATTGCCGAGGCCCCATGGCGCTCAAGGAACTCACGTCGCTCAAGTATGTGATTCGCGGCTCGGGTCAGATTCGCGAGTAGGCGGGGAGAAAGGGCATTGACCACGCCAAAGCGAATCGGAGTGTACGGCGGAACCTTCGATCCCATCCATAACGTCCACCTCGAAATCGCCAGGGCCGCCCGCGGTTGCGCTGCGCTGGATGTCGTTCTGTTCGTAATTGCCGCGCGCCCGCCGCATAAGGCGAACGCCACTTTCGCGTCGCCCGAAAACCGCATAGCCATGGTGCAGGCAGCCGTTTGCGGAGAGGCGGGCATGGATTACAGTTGCTTGGAATTCAATCGCGAGGGGCCCTCGTATACGGGCCAGACGCTTGTGGAATTGCATGGTCAGTTCCCGGGCTCGGAGTTGTTTCTGATAATCGGAATGGACTCGCTGGTGGACTTGCCGAAGTGGAGGGATCCGGAGATAATTCTCGAACATGCAGAGCTGCTCGTGCTGCCCAGGCCAGGCAGTGGGACGGCCCAGTCGGACATGGCGACCGCGAAGTTTCGCATGATTCCTTTTCAGGAAACGGACCTTTCGTCCACGGAGGTCCGCGAACGCATCGCACGGGGGGAGCGAATCGACGACCTCGTGCCCGGGGCGGTGGAAAGGCTCATTCATGACCGAGGGATATACGAGTAGATCGCGTGGGGGCTAATTTCTTCGATACGGCGCGCGCGGACGAATTCGTGGAACTGCTGCGCGCGCGGCTTCCCGATAAGATCTTTCGGCATTGCCTGTCCGTTACCGAGTTTATGCTGGCCTTCCACGAACAAGCCGGAATCGGCCGGGAGCAAGCGGTTGAAGCTGGACTGCTCCATGATCTTTGCAAGGCGATGAAGCCCGCCGAATTGAAGGCCGTAGTGGAGGCGCGCGGACTCGAATTGACCGAACGCCAGTTGGTCAGCCCCGCGCTGCTCCATGGCCCCGTCGCCGCGGCCGAGTGCAAGTCGGAATTGGGAATTGCTGACCCGGAAGTTCTCGACGCGATCTTCTGGCATTCGACCGGGCGTCCGAATTGGAGCGCCGTGGGCTTGTCACTGTACCTAGCCGATTACGCGGAGCCGCTCCGGACGCGGAATGAGACGGCTGAGGCGCGCGACCTGTTGCGCGAAGAAGGATTTCGCGCGGCGGTCATCTTCGCAGCGAAGACGAAGCTGGCGTATATCGCGCGGGAGTTTGCGCTGGACCCCGTGTCGCTGGCCTTTGGCGAATGGGTTGCCGGGGAATGGGACGTATGAATATTTCGGAGCCCTTCTCTGACTTGGCGCGCTACTACGACGCTATCATGTCGGATGTGGATTACGACCGCTGGCTCGTGGTAACGACGGCGGTTGCGGAGCTTTTCCCCACAAAGCAATTCACGCATCTGGATGTGGGCTGCGGCACGTCCATTCTCATGAAACGGCTGTTGCGGTACGGTTGGAATACGAAGGGCGCGGACCTTTCGCTGCCCATGCTTCGAAACGGACGCCGTTCGGGGCCTCGTCCGAGCACAGTCGCGGCCGACATGCGGGCGCTTCCTTTCGCAGGCGAATTCAATTACGCGACGTGCCTGTTCGACAGCTTGAATTTCTTGTTGACGTTCGAGGACTTGCGCACCGCGCTTCAGGAGACCGCGTCGGTGTTGCGGGACGGCGGAATCTTCTATTTCGACGTCATCACCGAGCGGATGGTGACGGAGCATTTCGAGGACCGCAAGTGGTCGGAAAAGAATGTCCGTTTCTCTACTACCTGGGAAGGCGTCTATGACCGGAACACTTCTATCGCCCGGACCGCAGTGACGGTGAACCGGCAGTTGCCTTCGGTAATCGAGGAGCGAATCCACACTATGGATGAGGTGAGGAGGGCGCTGGAAGGGGCAGGTTTCACGCTACTCGGACTGTTCGATGCGGAGAATTGGCACGCGCCAACGCGAAAGACGTTGCGCTTGGACGGCGTGGCGGTGAAAGGCGATGCGGCGCTGCACAGAAAGAAGTTGCGGGGGGTCGAAGCGTTCTTGCGAAACGCGTTTGAGTAGGTGGAGAATAGGCTGCTTGTGAGTTTGGACCCGCTATGCGGGAATTGCGATAAGAACGTGACGGCAATGTGCCACTAGGCTGACCTGAAATCCGATAGGGTGTTCATGAATAGGGAATCACCTGAATGTGGAGGAAGAGTAGCCATGGGATCGCAAGAAGATGTCCTTGGAATATGGATCCTAATTTTGGGGGAGTTCATGCCATGAACCGACGTGCGATTATTCGCTCGCTCCCCGCCCTGTTGGCGTACGTTCTTTGGGCTCAGGCGGCCATATCTCAGGGCGAATCGAAGCGCGTGCCAGCGCAAATGCTGTCGGCCGATCGCTCTGAGGTTCTATTCAGCGAAGGGCGGAAGGCGATCGAGCGGCCCAACATGGTCCTTGATCTGATGGGTCTGAGCGACGGGCAGATCGTCGCCGATGTCGGCAGCGGTCCCGGGTTCTACAGCCTCCTACTCGCCGAACGTATCGAACCGCACGGCGTCGTATTTGCGGTCGATGTACAGCAGGGAATGCTCGACCAGCTCAAGAAGCGCATGGACGAGGCGGGCGTCGCGAATGTCTATCCGGTTCTCGGCACGTTCACCGATCCGAATCTGCCTGTCGGAAAAGTGGACCGCGTATTGCTCGTGGATGCGTACCATGAGTTTAGCGAGCCGGAAGCGATGCTCGCGAAGATTCGCGAATCCCTCGCGCCAGGGAGCCTCGTCGTGTTAGCGGAATTCCGCGCGGAGGAAGATTCGGAGTCCTCCGATATAGTGCGGCAAATCCCGCGCGACCACAAGATGACTGCCGAGGAAATCTTAAGCGAATGGGAGCCCGCCGGGTTCGAGTTGGTTCAGCGACACGAAACTCTGCCGGCCCAGCACCTCTTCATTTTCAAGAAAGGGATGCTTCGATCCGCGAGAGTTACTCCAGAAGTCATCGGCAGCACACTCAACACGTCCACATTGGGGGGTGATATCTATTTTGGCGGTCAGCCGTCCGCCGCCGATCTGAAAACCCTTTCGGAAAAGGGCGTCAAGGCCGTTATCAACTTGCGCACGAGTCAAGAACTCGAACGTCTCGGTTTTGACGAAGCGCGAACTGTCGAGGGTCTCGGCATGAGGTATATCCACGTGCCCACGGGGCGAGAAGTGCCGGGAGAGGCTGATCTGGACCGCATATTCTCCGCCTTGGACGCGGCAGGCCAAGCGCCTGTTTTGCTGCACTGCGCCAGCTCGAACCGGGTAGGCGTGATTTGGTCCGTCTACCGCGCGAAGCGAAGCGGCATGTCCATCGAGGACGCCATCGAGGACGGACGCGCGGCAGGCATGACCTCCAAACCGCTAGAAGCCGCGGCCAGGGCCTACCTGTCGGAGTAGTCCGCTGGGGCCTGAGCTCAAGCCGAGAATGTAAAGCAATTTCAACGTTCCCGATAGAGGGCATCGTCGAGAATAGAGGATCGGTGTTGTATTGAAGCGGGTCTTTGGTCTTTTTTTGCTCTCGAATTGCACTCGAATTAGACGAATGATGCACCTGCGCTTTGCCTATCGGGAATGACTTCGATAGCTGGAGCGACATGGAATTCGACTCGAAAGCGGAAAGAATCATCCAATGGAAACGGGGCGAGACCCCGGGGATCCAGCCCCCGTAAAATGAGCCAGTGGCGATAATAGAATCTCCGTAGCGCGAAGGAGATTCACCGATGAAGAAGAAACGCTATGAAGCAGAGCGGATCATTCGGATTTTGCAGGAGCCAAGAGGGGTGAGACGGCGATTGGCGATTTGTCTCGGCGTTATGAGGTCTCCGAAGCGACTTTCTACCGGTGGCGACGTGTCTATGGCGACATGAAAATGCCGGAGGTCAAACGCCTGGGCGGTCTGGAACAGCAAAATGCCCGCCTCAAACGCATCGTCGCCGAACAGGGCTTGGAGATTGATGTCATCAAGGAGGTGCTGGCAAAAAAAGCGTAACGACGCAGCAG
>PVBE011447314.1_pt1 | contig 10042 bp, 2 predicted proteins | sample 1631181 | NCBI WGS metagenome assembly PVBE01 (sample SAMN08397723, study PRJNA350692) | Marine metagenome, whole genome shotgun sequencing project. | isolation source: water | place: Pacific Ocean | collected 2012-04 | reverse complement strand
GCCGGCCCTGGTCGTCAAGCTGATCTTCCGGGAGTCGCTGGCGAGCTACGGACTCGGCTTTCGAGGGGTGTTCCGGGATTGGTGGATCTACGTAGTCTTCTTCGGCTGCGTCGCCCCGGCGATCTTCGTCGTGTCGTACGACGCGCACTTCCAGTCGACGTACCCGTTCTACGACATGTCGGTCGGCGAGTCGTTGTGGCCGCGGCTGTGGATCTGGGAGGGGCTGTACTTTCTGCAGTTCTTCGCCCTGGAGTTCTTCTTCCGGGGCTTCATGGTCCACGGACTGCGGAGTCGTCTCGGCTACTACGCGGTGTTCGCGATGATGGTGCCCTACTGCATGATCCACTTCGGGAAGCCGATGCCGGAGACGTTCGGCGCGATCATCGCCGGGATCGTGCTCGGATCGCTTTCGCTGAAGACCCGGTCGATCTGGCTCGGCGTGGCGATCCACGCGTCGGTCGCGTTGTCGATGGATTTCACGTCGTTGTGGCAGAAGGGCTTCCTGTTCTGACCGGACGCGTCCGAGGTCTCCTAGCCCCCCGGCCGGGCAGGGGCGGGCCGGGGAATCCCAGCCATCGTGCATCGTCCCGGCGGCGTGCCGTGGGCTGCGGCCAGGGGCGGGTTCGGGTCGGGTCGCGGGGCGCCTTTGGGGGTTGACGGAGTTCGCGCCCCGGTCTAGGTTCCTGCTCCCCTTTGGGGAGGTAGCCAAGTGGTAAGGCAATGGATTGCAAATCCATGTATCGCCGGTTCGACTCCGGTCCTCCCCTCTCACGCAGCGTCCAGGACGGTCACCGGCGCGCTCGATCCACCCGGCTCGACCGCGGGGCGTGAGCGGCCGATGCCGCGACGCCTGGTCAAGGACGCCTCACCGCGCCCATCGGGACCATGGCTGAGACGAACGACACACCGCCCGCCACGCTCGACGGCGCGCGCATCTGGTTCGTGACCGACGGAACGGCGGAGGCCGGCGGCTGGTCGCGATCGTTCACAGATGCCCTCCGAGCCGCCGGGGCCGCGGCCGTCGACGTCCTCGGCGTGTCTGGGATGCTCGGCGTGACCGCCCGCGGCCTGATCGGCCAGGGCGCGGACAAGCTCGCGAGAACCCTGCGGCTCGCCCGGGCTGGAGAGCCGGACGCCCCGGCGATCGAGGCGATCCGGCGCGGCCGCCCGGATCTCGTGATCGTCGATCATCCCGGTGTGCTCCGCACGCTGGAGATCATCCGCGACACGACCGGCGTGAGCGTCGTTCATGTCGCCGTGGTCACCGCGCCGGGGGCGCCCGCAGAGTGGGACGGTGCGCGGGCCGACGCCTACGTGGCGCCCGACCGGGAGACCCTCGCCCGCCTACGCCGACCGCGGATGGCCGACATCGCATTCCAGATCGCAGGCCCCCCGGTCCCGGAAGGATTCGATAGGGACCTCGACCGCGAGGCGCTCCGAAAGGAGCTCGGCTTCGATGACGCGACGGTCGTGCTCGTCGACGCCTCGAGCATGGCGCCGGAGCTGATCGACCGCGTCGTCGTGCACTTCGGGACGGCCGGCGAAGCACTCCGGCCGGTCTTCTACTACGGACGCAATGCCGCGGCGGCCGACGCCTTGCGACACTTCGCAGTCGTCCACGGCGTTCGGGCGGACATGTTCGGCCACGTCGACGCGTACGAGGAGTACGCCGTGACGGCCGACCTGGTCGTGGTGGGCCCGGACAGCGCCCTCGTCAGCGGATACCTGGCCTTCGACCGGCCGGTCGTCGCGCTCGATGTCGGGTTCGCCGCCTCCGAGTGGGCGCGAACCGGGGCCGTCGTGTCCGTCGGCGACCCGACGGCGCTCGGCGACCTGCTGATGCGCGTCGCGGCGACCGGCGTCGACGAAGCGCACGCTCAAGCCGCCCGCGACGCCCTGGGACCCCGGCCGACGGCCGAGGTTGCCGAGGCCATCGGTCGGATCTGGGCCGCGCGCGACACGGTTCGGGGGACATCCCTATCGCTCCAATCCGCGACGTCCACCTCCTCGGAGGCTGCGCGGTCGGGCCGCTTCGAGCAGATCGGTGCGGGCGACAACGTCGACCCGGACATCGCGCCGCTGAGCCGTGCGGCCGCCAAGGAACAGCTCGCGGCCTTGATTCTGGACGAGCGGCGCGTCGAGGCCGAGGTGGGCGATCTCGGTCGCGAGCGAGACCGATGGTTCGAACGGGTCGCGCTCGCCGAGGAAGAGACAGACGCCGATCTCGGGGCGTTCGCGTCCGAGCAGGCGCGCGCTCTGACCCAGTCGATCGCGCGACTGAACGAGCGACTGAGCGGGATCCAGCGACAGAAGGAGCTCGTGCGTCGGCGTGCCGCGGCCGGCCAGAAGGCGCCACGGACGGAGGAACGGACGGCCGCCGGGACGGCATCGGTCGACTACGAGACCCGTTTCCGCGAGCTGGAGCGGCGCCGCGACATCCGTCGACTCCGGGAGCGGGCCGGAGAAGGAGAGTCCTGACGCGTGCGCCGTCTCGCCATCAACTTCCTGCTCGGGAGCGCCCTCGCGGCAGGGCTCCTGTGGTTCGTCCAGGCCGAGCTGCTCACCGAGGTTGCTCGAGAGGGTGAGTCCGGGTGGGCGGCGCTCTGGGAGGCCATGGGGAGCGTCTCCGTGGGGTCGCTCGCGGCGTTCGCGGTGGTGTTCCTACTCGTGCACATCGTTCGGACAGTCCGGTGGGTGTACCAGGTCAAGCCGCTCGGCGAGCGCGATACGGCCAAGGTGTTCGCGGTCTGCGCCGTCGGTTACGCGGCCATCGTCATCTTCCCGTTCCGCCTCGGCGAGCTGGTCCGTCCCTATCTGCTGGCCCGGGAGAGCGACGTCGTGACCTTCCCCGAGGCGATGGGAACGGCCGTCGTCGAGCGGATCGTCGACGGTCTCTTCATCACCGGGCTGCTCTTCCTCGCGGTCGCGACGGCGCCGCTCGAGGGCTCCGCGACCGTCCGCAACGCGGGGTGGGTGAGCCTCGGCGTGTTCTCCAGCGCCGCGTTCGGTCTGGTTCTGTTCGCCTGGCAGCGCCGGGTCGCCCACGCCCTGTTGGAGTGGACGTTCGGCCTCGTCGATGCGGCCGCCCGGCGTGTGCTGGGGCGGGATCCCGGTCTCGTCCACAAGGTCGAATCGCTGATCGAGGGTTTCTTCGCCGGCATTCGTTCGCTTCGCGCCGAGGGTGCGCTCGCCGGGTTCCTCGGGTTGACGGTGCTCTACTGGGCCCTCGACGCGGTGAGCATCTGGATGCTCGCCCGGGCCTACGGTATCGACATCTCGCTCCTCGATGGGTTCGGCGTGTTGGCGGTGTTGGTCGTCGGGATCATGATCCCGTCGGGACCGGGTCTGTTGGGCACGTTCCAGGTCTTCCTGAACGAGGGGCTGAAGCTCTACATCCCGACGGTGGCGATCGGCGCGGTGGCGCTGGCGTTCGCGCTGGTGATGAACATCGTGCAGCTGGTGCTGCAGGTGGGCTTCGCCTTCCCGTTCCTGCGCCGTGCGGGTGTGAGCGCGGGAGGATTGCTGGCTCTGCAGCAAGAAGCAGCACGGGGCGCGGGTGCCGAGGCGGAGGTCGATTCGTCGGCCGTCGGCTGAGGCTCTGCGGCCGACGTCGACCGGCCGGCGAGACGTGCCTCACCGACCTCGTTGTCTGGTGGGGAGCGGATTTGGTAGATTGGAGGACCCCGTGATCCAGGTGTCGAATGGTCGAGGAGAAGGAACGCGTCCTCGCCGAGCTGGCCGCAGCTCCGGCGGACCAGAACGCGTTCGCCGACGCGGTCATCTTCCTGGCCGCCGAGCGCGACTGGGAGAGCCTGATCTTGGTGTACCGGCAGTTCGCTGCCGCTCGTGACCACTCCGAGCGCGCGGCCGTCATGCGGGGCGCCATCGATACGTTGGAGGGATTGCTGGGCGAAGCGGGCGATCCCCCGGCGCGGTCTGCGATGTTGGTCGAGATCGGGAACATCTGGTCCCACGATCTCGGGCGGGTGGACCAGGCCCTGCTCAACTATCAGGCGGCTTTCAAGGTCGACCCCCTGAACGACGCCTCGATGACGCGGGTGCGGGAGATCCACGCGGATCAGGGCAATTGGGCCCTGGTTCGGCGCTTGTACAAGGTGCAGCTTCAGGTCGACCGCCCGCCCGCCGAAAAGGCGGCGCTCCTCGTCGAGTTCGGTCAGCTGATGCGAGACCGGTTCGGCGATCTCGACGCCGCCCGCGGGCACTTCGACGACGCGTTGGCGCTCGACCCGAACTACATCGCCGCCACCGAAGCGCTGGCGGGACTCGCGTCTCGTCCGTGGCAGCACGAGCTCGCCCGGCTCTCTGCATTACTCGAGTCGGCCGAGGGAGCGGACCGGGCGGCCGCGCTCTTCCAATATGCGGACGTGCTCGGATCCGACTCGCCGGAGGAGCACGAAGATCCGGCCCCCCTCGTGGAGGAGGGGCTGGCGTTGGACCCGGATTCACCCGAGGGGCTGGCAGTAGCGGCGAAACTCCGCCTGTCACGGGGGGACCACGTCGGCCACGACGACCTGCTCGAGGCGCTCGTCTCCGGAGAGCGGGCCTCCGGTGAGCAGCGCGTGAGCGCGTGGTCCGAGCTCGCTCGCACGCGTCTGGAACGCGAAGACGCGGAGGGCGCCGAGCGGGCCCTGCGCGCCGCATTGGCGGTCGCGCCCTCGGACGCCGGTGCTCTCGAGCTGGCCGGTCCGATCTTCGAGGCGCGTGGCGATACCGCGGGGCTGGTCGAGGTGCTCGAGGCCGCTGTCGCCCACCAACCGCACGGCGCCGCGCCCGTCGAACTCCACCTGGCGCTCGCCCGCGCCTACTGGCAGGGCCTGTCCGACGAGGAGCAGGCCGAGCGCCACTTCCGGCGCGTCCGGCTCGCCGACAGTCGCAACCGGGAGATGCTGGACTTCTACCTCGCCCACCACCGCGGGCGCGAGGATTGGCGGCGGGTCCTCTCCACCCTGCAGACCATCCGTGAGGCGGCCGAGCCGACCGAGCGGGTCGGGATCGCGGCAGAGATGGCGCGCGTCGCCGAGAAGGAGCTGGGCGATCTCATTCGCTCCGTCGACATCTGGACGTGGGTGCGGAAACAGGACCCGGCGAATACCCAGGCCCGTGCCGAGCTCCGCCGCCTCCTGTCGTCGGCGGCGAAATGGAACCGTCTCCTCGATCTGATCAAGGAGGAGATCGCAGCGCAGCCCGAAGATGCAGTCGACGAGATGATCTCTCTCTATCTGGAGATGATCTCGATCCTGCAGGAACATTTCGACCTCCCGGTGCTGGTCGGCAACGCATACACCGCGATCCTGGAGCTCGACCCTGCGCACCCGGCCGCCTCCGACGCGTTGATGGTCCGTTACGAGACGGCGGAGCGGTGGGCCGATCTCGTCGCGTTGCTGGAGCGGCGCGCCGACGCCACGCTCGATGCGGCGGAGCGCGCGGAGTATCTCAAGCGGTCGGGCATCCTGTGGCGGGATCGGCTGGAGAGTCCACGCCGGGCCGTCGAGGCGTTCGAGCGATCGAATGAAGCGGCACCCGATCCGGGGGTCGTCGACTCCCTGCGCGAGCTCTACCGCGCCAATGACGATCCGGCCGCGTCCCTGCGGGTGATGCGGGCCGGACTGCCCTCGATGTCCCCCGAAAAGCAGGTCCAGACCCTGCGCGAGATGGTCGACATCGCGTCGGACCGTCTGAAGCAGCCGGCGCTGGTGCTGGAGTTGACCGCGGATCTCTTCGCAGCCTCGCAGGGGGAGGACGAGGAGTCAGCGCGTTTCCTGCTGGAGCAATATCGGGCCGATGGTCGTGAAGGCGCGGTCGAGTCCGTACTGCGTGCGAGGGTCGAAGCCGGGGTCGATGATCCTGCCGTGCTGCGCGAACTCGCCGGATTGAGCGGGAGTCGCCCGGACGGCGCCGACGAGGCGATCGCCCTTTGGAACCGTCTGCTCGACAACGATGCCGAGAGCGCCGATGTCGTCGAGAAGCTCGGCGCGCTGCACGCGAGGACGGAGCGCTGGGACGAGCTGGTCGCGCTCGCCGATGCGCACGATTGTTGGGACCTTGCGTGGGACCTCATGGACGACACGGCTCGCGAAGGCCGGAACGTTCAGGTGTTCCGGCGAATGGCGAGCATCGCGGCCGAGCGGTTCGAAGACACGGCGCGCCAAACCCACGCGTTGGAGCGGGCTCTCGAGATCGTGCCCGACGACCTCGAGATCGCCGCGGCGCTGGAGCCCCTGTACGCCGCCTCCGAACGACACGCCGAGCGGGCTCGGGTGTTGGAGATCCTCCTCGGCTCCGAAAGCCCGGATCGCGTCCAGACGATCCGCAAGGAGCTCGTTGCCCTGCATGACGGACCTCTCCAGGACCCGAACAACGCGTTCGACTGGGCCGTGCTCGCCTGCGAGTCCGACCCGGGAGACGAGGAGCTGCGGGAACGCGGGACCGAGCTGGCGGAGGCGACCGGACAACAGGAGGCGTGGTTCGCTGCGTTGAAGCGGGGTGCAGCCGCGATGCCGGCATCGCCGGCGCGGTTGGAGATCTACCGGGCCCTCGCGCGCATTGCCGACGCGTTGCAGCGCTCGTCGGCGGACGCGATCGACCTGTGGGAGCGCGTGCGTGCCGAGGCTCCGGCGGACCAGGAGGCCCTCGATCGCCTCGTCGGACTCTACGAGCGCGACGGCGACCTCGAGGCGTTGGGTGAGCGACTGAACCTCGCCATCGACCACGCACAGGACGACGCCCAGCGGGAGGCGCTCGCGTTCCGTCTCGTGACGCTCGAGGTGCTCGGCGGCCGTGTGGAAGGGGCGTACGCCCGACTGCGCGCCCTTGCGGGTGGCGAGCCCGACGACGCCGAGCGGCTGCGCGCTCTTCGCGAGACGTTGGAGGACGCCGGCGCGTGGGAGGAGGTGGTCGACACGGCAGAGGCCGAGTTGTCGCGGGCAGAGGGCGACGCACGCCAATGGGCGCTGCTCGCCTCCGGACGCGCTCGGCTATTCAACCTCGACCAGATCTCGGCCGGCCTCGATCGCTATGCCGACGTGCTCGACGAGGGCGCGTCCACGCCCGCGGGCGCCGCGGCAGCCGACGACCTGCTGGTCTGGCTGGACTCTGGGCGGGAGCCCGAACGTGTGCTCGACCTGCTCGAACCGGCTCTTCGGGCCACGGAGCGTTGGAACGACGTCGTGACCGTGCTCGACGCGCGCGTCGGCACGGTGGACCCGGCCGCCGCGATCGAGCTACTTCGCGAGATCTCCCGGCTCGCGACGACGCGCATCGACGAGTCCGAACGCGCGTTCCGGGCTACCCTCGACCTGATGGAGATCGGACCGTCGGCGTCAGCCGACTGGGAACGCGCCGAGGAGTTGGCGCGCGGTCTCGACTCCCTCGGCGAGCTCGCGTCGGTCTGGGAGAAAGTGCTGGAGGTCGGTGAGCCGGGCACGGTCGACGGCCTGGCTCGGAGGCTGGCGCGGGTGCTCGAAGAAGACCTCGACCGCCCGGCCGACGCGCGCGGTATCTGGGACTCGGTGCGCGCAGAGGATCCCGGCGACCCAGACGCAGCCGCAGCGCTCGAACGCCTGCACCGGTCGTTGGGCGACGCCGATGGCCTCGCCGACGTCTTGGTGGAACGGGCCGCGCGGGCTGCGGGGGAGGAAGCGACGGCCCTGTTGCGGGAGGCGGCGACCATCTACGGCGAACGCCTCGGTGACCCCGAGCGGGCAGCCGAGCTCTACGAGGCGGCTCTCGAGCATTCCCCGGCAGACCTGGAGGCGTTCGCGGGTCTGGAGTCGACGTATCGCCGGACCGGCGACCAGGAAGCGCTGATCGGCGTCGTTCGAAGGAAGATCGCCGCATACCAAGACGAGCCCGGTGTAGCGGCCGACGCGCTGACCGTCCTCGGGGAGGCGATCGTCGAGGCACATGGCGACCTTCGTGCCGCAGCCCATGCGTTCCGGCGCGCCCTGGAGGCAGACGCCGGATACGCGTCGGCGTTGCGCTGCCTGGAGGCGCTCCTCGACGAGCCCGGCGTGCACGAGGAGGAAGGGCTCGCCGACCAGATCGCGCTGACGTTGCGCGTCGCGTACGATGCACGGTCCGATCTCGAGGGATTGATCGGTTTCTGCGAGAGGAGGCTCGAGCGCACCGACGACCCGGAGGAGCGCAGGAAGCTACACCTGGCGACGGCGACGGTCCTCGAACGCTCCGCGGAGGACGATGACCGAGCGTTCGAACACCTGCGAGCGGCGCTGGCGATCGAGCCCGGGGCCGTGGAAAGCGTCGACCGATTCGAGGTGTTGGCGTTGCGTCTGGAACGCTGGGAGGACCTGGCGATGGGTCTGGAGTCGGTCGTCGATGTCGGCGTCGAGGACGCTGCGCGGCTGGCGCACATCAGGCACCGTCTCGCCGAGATCTATACCGACCGGTTGGGCGAACCCGAAGAGGCGGAGCGGCACCTCGAGGCGGCGATCATCGACGACGGCAGCGACCGGGTGGCGATGGAACGCCTGGAGGCACTCCTGCGCGACCACGGGAGCACCGAGGACCTCGCCGCCGTGCTGTCCTGGAAGGCGGCAAGCGGCATCGAGGCGGCCGACGCCGCGGCGGCGCTCCGCGAAGCGTCGGCGCTCCTCCGTGAGGTCGATCTCGAGCGCGCTGCGGATTGCGCGATCGAGGCCTATGCCGTGGACCCGTCGTCCGAAGAGGTGGCCGCCGACGCGGAGGTGTTGCTCACGGAGCTCGAGCGGTGGGAGGACGTCGCGTCGCTCCTGCTGCTGCGCGCCGATCGGGCAGAGGGTGACGCGGTAGCCGAATATCGGCGTCGGTGGGCCGAGGTCTTGGAGGAACGCGTCCGCGATCGGCCGCGAGCGGCGGCCGCCTACAGGACGGTGCTGGATGTCCGCGCCGACGACCCGGTCGCGCTGGCACGACTCGACCATCTGTACGGCTTGCTCGTCATGCCGAAGGAGCACATCGAAGTGCTCGAGCAGCGCCTGGAGGCGGCTGCTGGAGCCGACCAACTGGCCCTTCGGTGTCGACTCGCGCGAACGTTGCACGAACAGCTGGCCCGGTCCGATACGGCGCTGGAGCAACTCGAGCAGGTGCTCGCGACCGACCCATCGTCCCGCGAAGCCCTCGGGCTTCTGGAAGGGATGATGCACGAACCCGCCCCACCGAGGCGCGCGTTCGACCTCCTGCTCTCCAGCTACGAACAGCGCAATGCGTGGGACGCCGCCGCTCGTCTCCTCGCCGGCGCCGCCGACCGTGCTTCGGGCAACGAACGCGTCGCCTTGCTCGACCGCGCGCGGAAGATCCACGAGGAGGAACTCCGCGACCCGGGCGTCGCATTCGCCCTGGCACTCGAGGCCTACCGTTCGACCGGCGGCGAGGAGGAGAGGCGCCGCGAGGTTCATCGGCTCGCTGCCGCCGTCGACGGGTGGGCAGCGCTCGAGCACTGCCTCGAGGAGTTGATCGAAGCCTGCGGGTCGGGTCCGGAGCGCAAGGCGCTGATCCTGGACGCGTCGAGGATTCTGGCCGATCACCTGGGCCGGCCAGACGATGCGGTGCTCCGTCTGCACGACGTGTTGGCCGCGGACCCGGCCAACGTCGACGTGCTGCGCGCGCTGGACGAGGCGTACGTGCACGCAACCGAGACCGGGCAGCACGCTGCGGTCGTCGACGCGCTGGTCGACATGACCGAGACCGAAGACGAGCGGATCGCGCTCCTGCGTCGTTCCGCGGCCCTGCACGAGGCCGACATCGGGGATATCGACGGCGCGATCGACCGCTATCGCGCCGTCCTCGCGTCGGATGGGGAGGACGAGGAGTCGCGGGAGCGCCTGCGGGTTCTCCTCCGTCGTCGCGAGGATTGGCCCGCTCTGGCGGCTCACCTTGCTCAAATGGCGGCGAGCGCGGCCGACGAAGCGTCGTACGTCGCGTGGATGCTGGAGCTGGCCGCCCTGCGCGACGAGCAACTCGGCGACCCGCTGGGCGCGATCAGTGACCTCGGTCAGGTCTTGGAGCGCGACCCGTCGAATGAACG
>PVBE012854120.1_pt1 | contig 10043 bp, 11 predicted proteins | sample 1631181 | NCBI WGS metagenome assembly PVBE01 (sample SAMN08397723, study PRJNA350692) | Marine metagenome, whole genome shotgun sequencing project. | isolation source: water | place: Pacific Ocean | collected 2012-04 | reverse complement strand
CCGTGTCGCTGGCCAAGCGCTTCTTGCCGGCTTCCATAAAGTCCTTTGACCAGCTGTAATACAGGCTCTCAGAAACACCCTCACGGTGGCACAGTGCGGCAATATTCTCTTCTCCCCGCAAGCCTTCAAAGACTATGCGTGTCTTCTATTTCCGTTTAATGCTTCCGATGCGTCTTGCGGCGGATACCACGCACGACTTTCTCAGCAGGATCTTTTTACCAGGGCCTGACAATTGCTGATCTGTGTCAGGCTGTGATTTATGTTGGTCAAAAGCTGGATACCTCTGAGCGGCGAACCCGCAAAACGATTGGCTTGGCGCGGAGTGCCCAGCGCTATAAGACAATCCGTAAAATTGATGACGATGACCTTCGTTTAGCGAAGATCCGAACGGCTAGGCAGCGATGGTCGTTATGGTTACCGTAAGATTGTTCAACTGCTTCGTATGGAAGGCTGGGTGGTTAATCGTAAGAAGATTGAACGGCTGTGGTGGGAAGAAGGTCTGCAACTGCCGCATGGGCTAAGAAACGGAAACGGTTATATCATAAGGACAGTTCTGTTATCCGCATACGGTTATTGACTGCTAGTATCCCCTGCCTAAACTAATTAAGAAATAATAATACTTACTATCCGGAGGCCGATATGCATTACGACTTTATTCCCTTCCCAAATCGCCAGCCCTTGCGTTGGCCAGATGGCAAACGATTGGCCATCATTTTGACAACAAATCTGGAATATTGGGACCCGGTACGCGACACTACAGAGCCCTATTATCCCGGCGGCCCCAGTATTGTTGGCGGGAATCTTGCTGGAAATGTATATGACAATCCAAATTACACCTGGCGAGAATATGGCCAGAGAATCGGAGTTTGGCGTATTTTTGATGTGTTGGATGCGGAAGGTGTACCATCGAGTTGTACAATGAATGGCAAAATGGTGACTGAACGAAGACCGGTCATTGAGGCTGCTCTCGAACGGGGATGGGAGATTGTGCCCCATAATTACGTTCAGACTGAATTACTCACCGATCATATGTTCGACGAAGATGCTGAACGCGAAGTTATTCGGCGAACCCTTGATATTTATGAGCAAGTTTGCGGCAAAAAAGCCAAAGGCTGGCTGTCGAGCTCACTGCGCACAACTCTTAATACCATTGATATTCTTGCCGAAGAAGGATTGATATTCACCACCGATCTGCTGAATGACGATCAGCCCTATTTGGTTCAAACGCGGAGCGGCAAACCAATGGTGTCGGTTTCGTACACGTCTGAAGTGAACGATTTCAGCTTCCTGCGCCAAGGACTTGTTGCCGAAGGTGGCCTGCAAATGTTCCAAGAACAGTTTGATTGGCTCTATGAGGAAAGTGCGAGCAGCGGCCGGTTCATGAATATTGGACTGCACCCCCACGTTATTGGCCAGCCCTATCGTATCCGTGCGTTAAGAGATTTCATTCGCTATGCTAAATCTCATGATGACATTTGGTGGACAACCCGGGAGGAAATCGCCGAATGGTATTTAGAAAACCATGAGTCACATATACCTATCTGATCCATAGGCTGGTTTAAATTATGTTGATTGCTCAGCAAATTATCAACGGTCTAATGTTAGGCAGTGTCTATGTCATGGTTGCGGTGGCGTTTACCTTGACCATTGGCATGTTGAACTTTCTCAATTTTACCATTCCCGCCTTGTTTATGGTTGCCGCCATGATCACCTGGGCGACCACGGCGGCGGGGTTTCACTGGCTGGTCGGTGCCTCTCTTGGCATGGCGGTGGCAATTGTCGCATCGCTCATTATTGAGCGATTTACCTACCGTTACATGAAGGCAAAATATGGCGATGCCACGGAACACGCGCTGCCCTTGGTCAGCTCACTTGGTTTCCTCATCATCTTTGAGCATGTCGTGATCATGATCTGGGGTACCGATCCAATGTCGTTCAATTCGCCTTTTGCCCATGCTCAGTTTAGCATTGCTGGTCTAATATTCGGCATCCCGCAGTTGATTAGTTTAGCGCTTTCGGTCGCCTTGGTATTTGCCCTGAGCCTGCTGTTAAAAAAGACCCAGCTTGGACGTGCCCTTCGCAGTATTGCTGAAAAGCCGGATACGGCCACATTGATGGGGGTCGATGTCGGCCGCATTGTACCGGTGGTCTTTATGATGACGGGATTTCTCTGTGCCTTAGCGGGTATCTTATTCACGATCAATTATAAAAACGTTAGTCCTTATATTGGCGACCATGTTGCAACCAATGCAATCGCCGGCATGGTCATTGGTGGCCTTGGAAATATCTGGGGCGCGATTGCCGGCGGATTAATCATTGGCATGGTCGAAGTTTTGTCGATCCATTTCTGGGGCGCTGAGATCATCAAAGTACCAGTCTGGGGGCTGATGCTGCTGATATTGGTGTTTAGACCCACCGGATTGTTTGGTCACACCCGTATCGGCAAAGGAAAGTTTTGATCATGAGTGCTTATTTAACCGGCCTGATCGTCATCCTGTGCCTCAACATTATCATCGCTTATTCGGTGTTCCTGCCGGCAGCAGCGGGCCAGCTTAATCTCGGCGCCGCCGGTTTCATGATCATCGGCGCCTATATGGACGCCTATTTAAATTCAGTCGATGACGGGCTTGGCCTGCCGATGTTGCTCTCCGTCCCGGCGGCAGCATTGTTTACAGCACTAATTGGATTTTTAGTGTCGTTTCCAATTTTACGCACCAGAGGCGTTTATATGATCTTAGCAACATTTGCCTTCGCTGAAATTGTCGCTGGTATTGTCCTAAATATGGAAATTGTTGGCGGGGCCTCCGGCTTTCCGGTCTCCAGCCACGCGGAATTGGAAGATTTATTGCCGGTAACCATTGGCGTTATTTTGTTTGGCTTTTATTTGATATCGACCCGTTTTGGTCTGGCCATGCGCTCGATCCATGATGATGAAAGCGTCGCCATATTATTTGGCGTCAACGCCCGTCACATTCAGGTTGGTGCTTTTACCATCGGCGCCTTTCTCGGCGGCCTTGCCGGAGCGCTCTATGGTCATCAGTTCGATTATATCGAGGTACAAAACTGGGGCATTTTATTTAGTATATTTGTCTTACTCTATGTTTTGATTGGCGGCACCCAGACGCCTTGGGGGCCATTGATTGGCGCGTTATTTTTCACCTTTGTTCCAGAATTGCTCCGCACAATAGGTGACGCAACAGGGTGGGAGCTGATCGGTGAGCTTCGATTTGCCGTCTTTGGCGCCATTATTGTCGGTATGATGGTGCTCAGGCCGGAAGGGATCATGACCCGCACTTTCCTTGAATTATTGTTCCGTAAAGTGCCGCAAAAATCACCGCAAAATCTTTCACATAATATGGAGAGTGTTTAATGTCCGCTGTGCTTACACTCTCTTCCGTAACCAAAAGCTTTGGCGGCTTGGCGGTCATTGACGATGTCAGTTTTGCCATCGGAAAAGGCAGCCGCTCGGCGTTAATTGGGCCGAACGGCGCGGGCAAAACGACAATTTTCAACTTGTTGAGCGGCATCTATGAAGTCAATAGTGGCCGGATGTTTTTAGACGGCGCCGACATCACCCATGTACCGGCGCGCGATCGGATCAATTTCGGCATGTCGCGCAGTTTCCAAAACATTCGCCTAATGCCGCATTTGAGCACCGTTGAAAACGTTATGCTCGGACAGCATCATTTGGCCACCTCGTTTAAAGATATCTTTTATCCGCTGGCTCTCAGACCGAAAAACAAATGGGCAGAACAAGCGCGAGCGTCGTTGAGCGAGGCCGGCCTGGACACATATGCAGGTCAAGTGGTATCGGAACTTCCCTACGGCGTGCAGAAACGCATCGAAGTTGTCCGCGCGCTGATGTCGGATCCAAAACTATTGCTCCTCGACGAGCCTGCTGCCGGTCTCAATGCGGCAGAAGCCAATGAGCTTCAGGCATTATTGGAGAAAGTATCAAGCAGTGGCACAACCTTATTGGTCGTCGAACACGACATGAATTTCGTCCGCAATCTTTGCCAGAATGTCGTCGTGCTTAATTTTGGCCGCAAGATATTTGAGGGTACACCAGAAGAAGTCGGCAAAGACCCGCAAGTGTTAGAAGCCTATCTTGGTGGAGATGCATCTGATGCTGCTTGAAATTAACGACATTGATGTTCGCTATCGCCGCAATCATGCCGTCAAAACAATTTCGCTTAATATTGAACAAGGCGAGATCGTCACCGTTCTTGGTGCCAATGGCGCGGGCAAAAGCTCTTTGCTCAAGGCTGTCCAGGGCACGGTTCATCTATCCGGCGGTAACATCGTTTTTGGCGGCGAAAATATCAGCCACTGGACTGCGCCGAAACGGGTCCAGAACGGCTTGTCGTTGGTTCCCGAAGGCCGCCAAATATTTGTCAGTATGTCGGTTGAAGATAATTTGTTAATGGGCGCCTATAGCCGAAAAGACGGTGATATCAGCGCCGAAATTGAGGCCGTCTTTGAGCGTTTTCCAAACCTCAAGGAGCGCCGCCACATGTCGGCGGCGGTATTGTCAGGCGGTGAGCAACAAATGCTGGCGATTGGGCGGGCAATACTAGCGCGGCCAAAAATTATGATGCTGGACGAGCCGTCTCTGGGTCTTAGCCCGCTGTTGGTGAAACAGCTTTTTGAATTAATCAAAGAGCTCAATGATGATGGGCTGAGTATTTTGCTGGTTGAACAAAACACTCATATGGCACTGCAGTATGCTGACCGGGGCTATGTTCTGGAACTAGGTGACGTCGTCGCCTCTGGCACACCGGAAAATTTATTGGCCGATGAGAAATTAACAGAAGCCTATCTGGGAGATGGATAAATTTAAGCTATTTCGCTACACTATCGCTATTCTAATACAAAACCAACTAATAGGGAGAAGACAAATGCTAAAATCACTAACTGTTATTACTGCCGGTTTAATGATGGCAGGTCTATCATTTGCAGCGGATGCCCGCGATATTATACTCGGTGCATCGATGGCCAAAACCGGTCCCTACGCCACTACCGCGCGGACCTCTGAAACTGCGATCGATATTGCCGTCAGTGAAATCAATGCCGCTGGTGGTATCAATGGCATGAAAATAAAATTGATTAAATTCGATACCGGCGGCGATCCAAAACAAGCGCAAATCGCCGTTAAGCGCTTTGCGCAAGATGACAAAGCGCTCGCTGTCATTGGCCCCTTCGCTTCAGGCGAAGCCCGGGTTGCATTCCCAGCTGGCGAGCGGCTTGGCATTGTTCAGATACCAAATGCTTCTTCCGGCCCTAAATTAGCCGACAAATTTTCCTATGCCTACCGCCTAACCGAAGGTGAATTTCTCCAGTTTACCCGATTGATTGTAACCATGAAGCGCAAGGGATTGAAAATTGACAACACGCAGATTGCCTATGTCAGTGATGAATTCATCTCCAAAATTGTCGGCACAAAACTCATGCCCGTAATTTTCAAAATGCAGAAGGTGAAAATTATTGGCGATGCGGTCGGCTTTCCAACGGCAGCATTTGATATTGCTCCACAAATCTCCAAACTCGTGCAAAACCCCGCCCAAAACGTTGCCGTTGCCGGTATCGTCGAGGCGACCGTAAAGACAGCCAAAGAACTGCGCCGACAAGGTCACAAAGGTCGCATAATCGGTTCCGGACTTTCTGCTGATCCGGATTTGGCTGGTAAATTGGGCAAGGATGGCGAAGGCACGCTCTACGCCGCTTGGTTCTGGAAAGATCGGGATGCCCGGACAAAATCCTTTACCGCGAAATTCAATGCCTTGAATAAGAAGCGCGGCATTTCCAAAACCAATCCGCACCATGTCGATGCTTCGGCCTATGACATTGTCTATCTCTTGAAAGCCGCAATTGAGAAAGCTGGGGTTACGGGTGATCCTAAAAAGCTAAAAGCCGAGCGGACGGCGATCCGTGACGTTTTAAAAACAATTAAATTCAATGGTGTTACCGGTAACATCTGCTTTGACAAAAATGGTGATGCAGAACTGCCTGCTTATATTATGGAAGTCCACAACAGTGATGTCCGTATGATAGATAGCCATCCGGCAAAAAAGTGTTAAAAGCCCAATCAAATTAGACTAAGGGGGGGTGTTAAATCAGCCCCCTTTTTTTCTTAATCGAGATGGAAAACTATCGGTTACCCTCGGCATCAAGGACGACGTGACTTCGGAACTCGACACGGCGATTTAATTACCTCCCTTGACTCCTCCGTGTTGTACCAATAGGGCCAACTAGCTAATGTAATCGGATGGGAAAGTCATCGGATGTACTTGCCCAACAGCTTTAATTGGTAAAATAACCCCAGCATTTTTGAAAAACGAAAATAAATAATATTAGCGCGATTTTTCTCTACTATATAGAAAGTAGAAATTTTGGGAGGTAAATGGTGCCCCCGGTCCGAATCGAACGGACACTCCCTCGCGAGAACGGGATTTTGAATCCCGCGCGTCTCTTACCTGCACTTGATTTCTCAAGCCACCTTATTTCTAAAGCTTGCGGGTCTGGACTATCCCATCATCCTGAAAGGATGGAGTGATTATAGTCTCTGAACCTTCCTAAACTTCTTTAGGCTTGGCTGCGGATTACCATATCATTTCTGACTTAGGCTTCCCCGCAATTTACACTCTGCATTCACATCAATTGCTTGATGAGTGGGCAAACAAATTTATTTACCAGTTCCGCCACGGGGGCACTAAAGCAGTGTATACCTTCCTCATTCTATCCTATCAATACATAACAATCGCAACCTTCAAATTTAGTTGCATCTAGTGTCCAACCAAATATTTAAGCGCTGAATGGTTGTTAGCAACTTATTTTTCTTCTGACGGCGGGGTTTGCCATGGGCGGACAGACGGGATAGTAAGAGCGCCAACCGCAGGAGAAATAAAAATAAATGTTACGCCGGTTGTATGACTGGACCATGGGGCTGGCCGCCCACAAGCACGCGCTTATCGCCTTGGCGCTGATTTCGGTGGTGGAAAGTTCCGTGTTTCCCATTCCCCCGGATGTTCTTCTCATTCCGATGGTGCTGGCGGCCCGCGACCGGGCTTGGCTGATTGCGGGGGTCTGCATGGTGGCATCGGTGATTGGCGGCGTGGGCGGCTATGGTATTGGATTTTTTTTGTTTGAACAGGTGGGCAAGCCTATTCTGGAGCTTTATCACTACACGGCCAAATTCGATCAGTTTCAGGAGACCTATAACGAATGGGGCGTCTGGCTGGTCTTTATCGCCGGTGTCACACCGTTCCCCTATAAGGTCATTACTATTTTCAGCGGTGTCACCGGGCTCAACCTGCCGGTCTTTATCGTCGCCTCGATTCTGGCGCGGGGCTTGCGCTTCTTTATTGTTGCCGCACTGTTGTGGAAATTCGGTGAGCCCATCCGTGCCTTTATCGAGAGAAGTCTGGGGCTGTTGTTCGTGCTGTTTGTCGTTTTGTTGCTGGGCGGCTTTGTCTTGATCAAATTTGTGATTTAAACTCTGTTTTGATGAAATTGGATCTGACATTTTTAGCCAGGAACTATCTGCTTTCGGGGCTTGTCGCCGTCAGCACCGGAGCACTGGCCTATGCCCTGTTCACCCAATATATCGGTGGATTGGAGCCGTGCATTCTTTGCAAATACCAGCGCATCCCCTATTTTTCCGTTATTCTGTTTGCCGTTCTTGGCCTGATCTTCGCCGAGTCCGACCAGGTTGGGATCGCGCGACTGATCGGGTATATTTTTTTGGTTGGCGCGGGTTTGGCTTTTTATCATTCTGGGGTGGAACAGCACTGGTGGGAAGCCGCGACCTCCTGCGGCGGTACCGGGTCGATGCCGGCTAACTTTCAGGATTTCCAAAATTTGCTGAGTGCCAAAATGCCCAAGCGCTGCGACGAAATCGATTGGACCTTGTTTGGTCTATCGATGACTGTCTACAATATGACGGCATCCCTGGGATTGGCCGTGATCAGTTTTATCGGTGCCAGTCTTATAAAGCGGGCTGGGTAATAGGGCGAGATAGAATGGGCGGCAATAAAAAAGAGCAGAAAAGTTACGGCAGGCTGCCGGGCGATCTATCGCCGGCGGAGACGGTCGAACGTATCATTCGCGTCGATCAGGCGGGCGAGTTCGGCGCCAAACGCATCTATGAAGGCCAACTGGCAATCCTGGGTGAAACCGCTGATGGCCCGACCTTGCGTGAAATGGCGGCGACTGAGGAAAAACATCTGGAGAGTTTCAACGACTTGATGGTCGAACGGCGTGTCAGGCCAACCCTGTTAACGCCGTTGTGGCATGTGGCCGGATTTGCTCTCGGCGCAGGGACGGCGTTAATGGGGCGGGAAGCCGCCATGGCCTGCACGGTCGCCATCGAAGAAGTGATCGAGGAGCATTACGAAGGGCAATCGGCTCAATTGGATGAGAACGAAGCAGCTCTGAAGCAGACCATCAACGAGTTCAAGCAGGATGAAGTCGAGCACCGGGAAACCGCACTGGCGGAAGGCGCCGAGCGGGCACCCGGCTATCCGGTCTTGTCCACCGCCATCAAATCCGGTTCGCGTCTGGCCATCTGGCTTTCCGAGCGCATTTAGGGTCTCATCACTCCCGTGACGTCGCATCCTCAAAAACAAGTTTCTCAATTCATCGTTGCTGCCGCCTGGATGGGTGGTGTGCTCCTTTCTTTTAGTGGCATGGCGATTGCCGGGCGCGAACTGTCGGATACGATGAATACCTTCGAGATCGTTTTTTTCCGAGCCTTGGTAGCCTTACTAATTATTCTGGTGTTTGTGGCCCGCGAAGGCCGGTCATCCATCCTGACCCCGCACCTTTCAATACATTTCCTGCGCAACATTTTTCATTTTGGCGGTCAATTTGGATGGTTTTTAGGAATTTCGCTATTGCCATTCGCCACCGTTTTCGCAATTGAATTTACCATTCCAATCTGGGCGGCGCTGTTGGCCGTCATATTCCTGGGCGAACGGATGAACCAGGGAAGAGTGATCGCCCTGGTGACCGGCATTATCGGGGTATTGATTATCCTGCGTCCCGGAGCGGAGATCGTTGAACTAGGGTCACTAGTCGTTCTGGCGGCGTCCGCCTGCTACGCCGTCGCCTATATTACGACAAAAAAGATATCCGCCGTTGATACGCCCCTGGTCGTTGTTTTCTACATGAACTTGATGCACCTACCATTGGGGCTCATCCCGGCGCTGTTCGATTGGAACATGCCGGTGGCCGCGGATATTCCTTGGATCTTACTGGTCGGCGTTACTGGATTGTCGGCTCACTACTGCGTCACCCGTGCCTTTGTGCTGGCCGATGCGACCTTGATGATCCCCATCGATTTCCTGCGCCTTCCTGTGATCGCCGTGGTCGGGTTCCTATTTTATAACGAACCGGTTGAGATTGCACTTTTTGCCGGTGCCATCATCATTTTTGCCGGCAACTACTACAATATCAGGCTGGAAGTGAAAAGGGGATCAGAACCCTGATCCCTTATTTTAAAAAGGTCTCTGAGTAACCTCTTACATTTGACCTAGCATGGTTTCGGCCGTGCTTTTTTCAAACTGGCCCGGCGCCTCGACATTGAGCTGTTTGACCACGCCGTCTTCCACGAGCATGGAATAGCGCAGTGAACGTTGCCCCATTCCACCACCTGAGGCATCCAACACCAAGTCCACCGCCTGGGTGAACTCACAATTGCCGTCGGCTAGCATCAGCACCGTATTGCCGACATTCTGCGCTTGGCCCCAGGCATCCATAACGAAGGCGTCATTGACCGAAAGGCAGGTGATGGTATCGACGCCCTTGGCTTTCAGGGCGGCGGCGTTGTTGACGAAGCCGGGCAGATGTTGCGCCGAGCAAGTCGGTGTAAAGGCGCCGGGAAGGGCGAACAGAGCCACGGTTTTACCGCCAAAGAGTTCCTCGGTGGTGATTTCGTGTATACCGTTTTCGTCCTTGTGGCGCAGCGTGGCCGATGGAATGGTGTCTCCGACATTGATAGCCATGTGTTTTCCCTTAGATGAGCAAACATTGTTGGTAAAAAATAT
>PVBE012133289.1_pt1 | contig 10043 bp, 10 predicted proteins | sample 1631181 | NCBI WGS metagenome assembly PVBE01 (sample SAMN08397723, study PRJNA350692) | Marine metagenome, whole genome shotgun sequencing project. | isolation source: water | place: Pacific Ocean | collected 2012-04 | reverse complement strand
TTTTTTTAGCTAACTCATAGAATTTCTCTCTATTTATAAAAAAATAGTCTTTTTCATTTTTTTCATTTTTTCTTTTAGGTCTAGTTGTATAGGAAATTGATAATTCTATGTTATCAATTTTCTTTAATAAATATTTACAAATTGTAGTTTTTCCAGCACCTGAAGGTGAGGAAATAATGATTATTTTATTATTAATACTATTTAAATTATTCAATTTTTTAGTCTATATTTATTTAATTTGTTTTTATGTTCTTGATAGCTTTTTGAAAAAACATGTTTATTTAATTCATTGTTAAAAAAATAATATAAAAATTCACTTTTATAATTTTCCAGAACTATTTCAATTGTTTTTCTTCCAACATAACATATTGGATAGGGAGGTAAGCCATATATAAAATATGTATTATATATATCATTAATTCTCAAATCATTATATTCTAGTTTTCGTCCAAACTTAAATTTACCTCCTGTTATAGAAAAAATTGTAGAAGCATCTATTTGTAATTTCATATTTTTTTTAAAACGATTAAATATAACGGATGATATCAATCTTTTGTCATTATCATTTATCCCTTCTCTCTCTACTAATGATGCAATTGTCATAATTTCATTAACAGAATATTCATTAAGTAATGTATTGCCTTTATAATTACTGAATAATTGATCTTTATTTTTTTGCATTAATTTAATTATTTTATCTAATGTATCTGTGGATTTATATTTATAAGTATCTGCTAAAATGTCTTGGTAATCAATTTTTATATAAACGCCAAAATTTGACTTCATATAATTTTCTAACTGATAACCTTGCCAACCGTCAATTACTGTAAATTTATAAAAAACATTACTTGGTTTCGAAATAATCTCAACAATTTCTATTAAACTGGAATTTTTATTAAGTTTAAATTCTCCATATTTAATATTATCAAAAAATAAATTATATATTTGAAGATATGTTTTAAATAATTTTTTATAAAAAAAGGATTTATCATATAAAATCAACGAAGAAATCTCACTTATGCTTGTCCCTTTTTCAATCTCAATAATTTTTTCTTCATAAATTGATGCTTTAAAAAAAAATGACGCTAATAAAAATAATAAAAAGAAAAAAATAAATAATTTCTTTTTAATAGGATGAAAACAATAACGCTGTATTTGTTCCTCCAAAACCAAATGAATTACTTAAAGCAAAATTAACTGTATGGTCCTGAGGAAATTTTGCAACTAAATCTATATCGAATTCATGAGATGGATTATCTAAATTTAATGTAGCGGGGACTTTATTATTTTTTATAGAAAGTATTGTAAAAATTGATTCAACACTTCCGGCTGCTCCAAGTAAATGTCCGATTGAAGACTTAGTGGAACTTATTTTGATATTTTTATTGTCTTTAATTAGTTTCATTATAGCTTTTAACTCTATATCATCTCCCACTAGTGTTGAAGTTCCATGAGCATTAATATAATTTATTTCATTTGCATCTATCTTTGCCATTTTAACAGCTTCCTGCATCGCTCTAAAACCTCCATCTCCATCCTCAGATGGGGATGTAATGTGATGCGCGTCTCCTGACATTCCATAACCAATTATTTCAGCATATATATTTACGCCACGTTTTTTTGCATTTTCTAGTTCTTCCAACACTAGAACACCTGAACCCTCTCCCATAACAAAACCGTCTCTATCCTTATCCCATGGTCTTGAAGCTTTTTCTGGAGTATCATTAAATCCAGTAGATAAACTTCTTGCAGCACAAAAACCAGCAAGCCCTAATTCGCATACAGCAGCTTCAGCGCCTCCTGCTACCATTATATCAGCAGCACCTCTTTTGATTATTTCTGCGGCATCTCCAATTGAATGAGCACCAGTTGCACATGCGGTAACAACAGAGTGATTTGGACCTTTAAAACCATGTTCAATTGAAATTTGTCCGGATAATAAATTTATTAAAGAAGCTGGAACAAAAAAAGGAGAAATTCTTCTGGGTCCTTTCTCTTTTAAAATTATTGTATTATCTTGTATGGTTTCAAGTCCTCCAATGCCTGACCCAACTGAAACACCAATTCTAAGTTTTTGTTGTTCATTTAAAATATCAATACCGGAATCTTTTATTGCAAAATTAGCTGCAATTATTCCATACTGAATGAATCTGTCATTTCTATTTATAATTTTTTTTTCAATATGTTTTTCAATATTAAAATAATTTGGAGAATTTTCATCATTTGAAATAAAACCTGCAATCTTACAAGGTGAGTTTTCGACATCAAATGAAGTAATTTTTTGGATTCCAGACTTTGTTGAAAGAAGGTTTGCCCAAGTTTCTTCGACACCAGAACCAATAGAGGTCAAAAGACCCATACCTGTGACAACAACTCTTCTCATTAAAAATGATAACTTATGGAAAATAGAAAAATAAATTAACTAAAATCTATTTTTTATTATCAATAAAATCAACTGCGTTCTGAACAGTTAATATTGTTTCTGCTGCATCGTCAGGTATTTCTATGCCAAATTTTTCCTCAAATGCCATAACTAGTTCAACAGTATCCAAACTATCCGCACCAAGATCATCAATAAATTTTGAACTAAGTGAGATTTTATCTTCTCCAATACCAAGATGATCCATAACAATTTTTTTTACTTGTTCTTCTGTACTACTCATTATATCTCCTTATATATAGATTATTAAATTATTTAATAAGATTATGTCAACCATTAAACCATGAACATACCACCATTTATATGAAAAGTTTGACCAGTAATATATGATGAACTTTTGCTTGACAAGAATAAGGCTAGATTTGCAACATCATTTGGTTCTCCAAATTTCTTCATAGGTATTTTTTCCATTATTGTGTCTTTTTGAATATCATTCAATTCATCTGTCATAGACGTTTTAATAAACCCTGGTGCAATAGTATTAACTCTAATGTTTCTTCGCGCAACTTCTAAAGCAATTGACTTATACATAGCAATAATTGCTGATTTTGAAGCAGAATAATTTGACTGTCCAGCATTGCCAGTAAAAGCAACTACTGAAGTTATGCCGATTATATTTCCCTCTTTTTTCTTAATCATATTCGGTAAAATTCCTTTAATTATATAATAATTAGAATTTAAATTAATATCAATTACGTCATACCACTGTTCATCTTTCATACGTAAAAATAAATTGTCACTCGTAGTACCTGCATTATTAATGAGAGAGTCAATATCATCATGATCCTCTGATATTTGTTTTACTGAATCAGAAATAGAATTTTTATCTGTAAAATTTAATAAATAATAGTGATGATCGCTTCCATATAAATTTTTTAAATTATTTAGTTTTTCAACGTCAGAAGATGTACAAATAATAATGGCATTAGATTCAATAAATTTTTCACATAATGATTTACCAATTCCACCTGAAGCGCCAGTTATTAAAACTTTTTTATTATTCATTTTTTACTTCTTTAACAAAATTATATAAATCTTCTACACTGTTAATATTAAAAAGTGTAAATTTGTTAGAGATTCTCCTTATCAAGCCTGATAAAACATTTCCTGGACCTATTTCAATAATCTCACTTTCATTCAAATTTTCTAAACATTCAATGCTTTCTACCCATCTAACTTTATTAGACATTTGCTTTGATAAGTTACTATATATAATTTTTGAATCTTTAGTTTCTTTTGCAGAAAAATTTGAAATTATGTAATAAGAAGGATTCTGAAAATTAACTTTATTTAATAACGATTTCATTTTTTCTTCTGCATTTTTCATTAATTTTGAATGAAAAGCCGATGAAACATTTAGATGAACAAATTTCTTAGCTCCGTTCTTCATAATAACATTTTCGGCTTTTAACAAATCTTCTTTAATTCCTGAAATAACTACTTGCATTGGTGAATTATCATTCGCAACTTCTACTTTAAGTTTATTATCTGTTATAATTTTTTCAACCTTGGTACAATTGAGACCAATTATTGCGACCATACCTGACATATTTTCCTTAAAAGCATTTTGCATTAATTCGCCTCTTTTTTTTAAAAGATTAGAACAATCTTCAATAGATATAGCATTAGATGCTGTTAAAGCAGAATATTCTCCAAGTGAATGTCCTAAAGAATACTTTATGAATAATTTATCAATATCAATTTCATTTTTTAAAACATTAAATATGCACATAGATGAACTATAAATTGCAAGTTGTGTGTATTTAGTAATATTAATTAATTCTGATTCATTGTTAAAAATTATGTCTCTAAGATTAATTTTTACTGAATTTTCTATTTTTTCAAATGTTTCTCTTGCAATAGCAAATTCATCATAAAAATCTTTTGCCATTCCGATGTATTGGCTGCCCTGACCTGGGAATAATATTGCTGTCATTTTTATCTTGATTTATGTTAAATAATAAATATTAACAACAATAACTTCACTCGAAATAATTTTTTTTTGAGTTTTAACCAGGGGGCAATATGAATAAATTTGAAGCAGTAATTATGCTTAGCCCTGATTTGTCTTCCGAAAACCTAAAAAAACAAGAAGAATCCTTTAAAAAACTGTTGATAGGATTGAGTGGTTCTATCTTTTCCGAAGAAGATTGGGGGTTAAGAGATTTAAATTATAAAATAAATAATTTTAACAAAGCGTTTTATAAATTTTATCAATTAGAAATAGAAGGTGATAAAATTCAAAACATTAAAAATAATATAAATCAAAACGAACAAATAATTCGTCACTTGTTTGTTAAAGTAAGAAATCATGAAAAACTTCCTACTAAAATTTTGAAAGAAGAAAAATAATATTATGAGATCAAGAGATGATAAAAAAAACAGCCCATTTGAAGATAGAAAAAAATTTTGCCCTTTTAGTCAAAAAAAATCACCAAAAATAGATTATAAAGATATTAGATTGATTTCAAGATATATATCTGAAAAAGGAAAAATAACACCAAGTAGAATAACAAACGTTTCAAATAGTAAACAAAAAGAACTTGCAAGAGCAATAAAAAGGGCTCGTTTTTTATCCTTGATGTCATATACTAATAAAAAAAGATTTCATAAATGAAAGTAATACTTACAACAAACATTAAAAAATTAGGCAAGGTTGGAGACTTGATAAGTGTAAAAAATGGTTTTGCTAGAAATTTCTTGTTTCCACAAAAGAAAGCATTGAAAAATACAAAAAATAACAAAGAATATTTTGATAAAATACGTGATGAAATAGATAAAAAAGAAGCCAAAAAAAAAGATAATGCATTAGTATTACTAAATAATTTAAAAGATCTTAAAATTGAATTTATTAAAGAAGCTGATGAAAATAACCAATTATATGGGGCTGTTTCAAAAAAAGAAATTCAACAATTTTTGGAAGAAAGGGATATTGGACTTTTATCAGATGATATTAAAATTTTACAAACAATAAAATCATTAGGTGAACACCTCATAGAAGTCAGTCCTTATGAGGGATTGATAGAAAAAATTAAAGTTTTTGTAAAAAAAGCGTAATTTTTTTATGCACGTAATTATTTTTTATTAACTACTTTTTTATTAAGACGATATTGTTAATAAAATAATTTTTCTTTAATAGAAAGTTGAATTAATGTCTCAAAATAATTTAAAAAAAATAAAAAAAGAAAACAATGTTGATGCAGTTAGTCAATTTACAAATTTCGATGCAGAAATTGCCGTAATTGGCTGTCTTTTATGGGATAATAGAACATACGAGAAAATCTCTGATTTTCTTATTGAGGATTATTTCACAGATTTAAATAATAGAAAAATTTATCAAGTTATTAAACGTCTTCTTGACCAAAATATTTTAGTAACGCCAATAACGCTAAAAAATTATTTAGAAGAAAATGATCAAGAAAATTTTGATAATTATAAATATTTAATTCAAATAAAAGATTCAACTCCTTCAATACAAAACACTTATCAATATGCTAAATTATTGTATGATTTACATATTAAAAGATCTCTTTTAGGAATTGGCAATGGAATAATACAAAATACAATTTCCAACAAAGATGATTTAAGTGGAGTAGATTTAATTGAGAGTGCAGAAAATGATTTATATAATCTTTCTCAGATAGGAAGTGCGGATAGAAAGTATTCACTATTCAACGATGCTTTAAAAAGTGCTATAAACATAATTGATAAATCTTTTAAAAGAGAGGGTAAAATTGCAGGCATTCCAACAGGCCTTAAAGATTTAGATAAAAAACTTGGAGGACTTCATAATTCTGATTTAATTATTATTGCTGGTAGACCTTCAATGGGAAAAACTGCCTTAGGAACAAATATAGCATTCAATGCAGCTAAAACATTTAAAGAATCTCAAGATGAATTTGGAAATAAGATTACAATTAATGGTGGTAAAATAGGATTTTTTTCTCTTGAAATGTCTACTGAACAACTAGCAACAAGAATCCTTGCTGAACAATCTAGAATTAGTAGTGATAAAATGAGAAAAGCAGAACTTTCAAAAGATGATTTTAAAAAAATTGCAAAAGTAAGTTCTGAACTAGAGAATATACATTTTTTTATAGATGATAATCCTATACTTACTATTCCTTCTTTAAGGTCTAGGGCTAGAAGATTAAAAAGATTATATGATATAGATTTAATTATAATTGATTACCTGCAATTAATGTCTGGTTCTTCAAACAATAGAAATGACGGAAGAGTTCAAGAAATTTCAGAAATTACTAGAGGTTTAAAAGCAATAGCTAAAGAATTAGATATCCCTATAGTTGCATTATCACAATTATCAAGACAAGTGGAACAGAGAGAAGATAAAAGGCCTCAGCTTGCTGATTTAAGAGAAAGTGGAACCATTGAACAGGATTCTGATGTAGTAATGTTTATTTTCAGAGAGAGTTACTATCTTGAAAGAATGGAACCAATAAAAAAAGCTGATGAAACTGATGAAAAATATAATGAAAGACATCACAGATGGAGAGAACTTTGTGAAAGTAGTTATAATACTGCAGAAATTATAATAGCAAAGCAACGTCATGGGCCAATAGGAACGATAAAAACTCATTTCGACTCAAATTTTACAAAATTCAGTGACTTATCAAGCAGAGATTATGATAATGTTAATGGATGATATATTCGAGTGCAATACTTGAAATAAATACAAAAAACATTCTTCATAACTATAAAGTTCTCTCTAGAATTGCAAAAAACAGTATTTCTGGAGCAACAATTAAAGCGAACGCCTACGGTCTTGGAGATTTAAAAATCTTTAATATTTTGTACAGTATTGGTTGCAAACATTTTTTTGTTGCAACAATTGAAGAAGCTTTAAATTTAAGAAAAAAATATAAAAAAAGTAATGTATACATCTTAAATGGCGTTGATGAAAGTCAGATAAAACTAACGCAACAAAAAAATCTTATTCCAATCATAAATTCACTAGATCAGTTAAAAATCCTAAATAGAAAGTTTAAAAACTCAAAACACAAAATAAAAATTGGAATTCACATAGATTCTGGAATTAATAGACTTGGTATTAAGACAAATAATCTTAAAAATAATAATATCGATAATTTAGATATTTATTTACTATTAAGCCATTTATCTTCCTCAGACGAAAAAAATAATAAATATAATAATTTTCAAAATAAAAATTTTATTAATACTTTTAAAAATTTTAAATCGGTTAAATACAAAAGTTTAGTAAATTCTATGGGAGTTATACTCGGTGAAAAATTTCATTATGACATCATAAGACCTGGCATTTCACTTTATGGCGGCCATTACAATACAATATTAAAAAAAATAATTAAACCCGTGATCAAATTAAAAGCTCGGGTATTGCAAATAAAAAATTTAGAAATAAATGAATATATTGGATATAATCAAACTTATAAAACTGAAAAATCAACTACTATTGCAATACTGGGTATTGGTTATGCCGATGGTATTTCAAGAAAATTAAGCAATAAAGGTAAAGTATTTTATAAGAAAAAAAAATTTAATATAATTGGAAGGGTATCAATGGACAGTACAACCATAGACATAACTAAATATAAAAATTTTATAAAAAAAGGTATCTATATGGAATTAATTAATCATGAATACGACATTGAAAAAATGGCAAAAGAATGTGGAACTATAAGCAATGAGATATTAACTTCAATTTCAAACAGAGTTAAAAGAAATTATATTTAATACTATGAAATCATTACAAATATCATCAAAAAAAAAATTTTTTACGTTTACTGCTTTTCTAATCTTATTGTTTTTTGCTTTCCATACACAAAATTTTAGACTTGATGCATCATCGGACACATTAATTCTTCAAAATGATAAAAATTTTAAGTATTTTAACTATTATAATAATATTTTTCCTACAAAAAAATTTCTAGTTTTGGCTATAAAATCAGAAAAGATAATTGATATTGACTACATTAGACAAATTAAAACTCTTAAAAATAAACTTAAGAAAATTGAGGGTATTGAATCTATATTCTCAATAACAGATGCCCCTATTCTACTTCTGAATGATTTAAAATTAACTGATTTAAGAAATAAAGAAATGCAAACATTGGATAATAGTCAAATTGACATAAATTTAGCCCTGAACGAGCTTTCAAGAAGTCCAATTTTTCAGAATCAAATTATCAACACTGAGAAAACTATATCTTCAATGATAATATATCTCAAAAAAGATGAAAATTTTTTAAAAATAAAAAAACAAAAAGAACATTATTCTAAATTAAACAATCAAGAAGATATAGCGAATTATAATAATTTAGAAAAAAAATATCGTGAACTCAAAATTGAAAATAACAAAAATAGAAATAATTTAATTCATAAAATCAGAGATACTTTAATTAATGAAAATATTCCATATAAATATTTTTTAGGTGGAATTGACATGATAGCTGATGATACGTTAAGTTTTATAAAAAATGATATTATTGTTTTTGGTATTTCGGTATTAATTTTTATATTTATTGTTTTAATTCTAATTTTTAGAAGTATTAAGTGGGTATTAATTCCGATAATATCAACTGCCTATTCAATAATATGTATGACTGGTCTAATGGGTTTGCTCAATTGGGAAGTTACCGCTATTTCTTCAAATTTCATTTCCTTGATGCTTATTTTATCTATTTCAATGAGCATTCATATTATAAATAATTACAGATTGCACTTTGATCAACAAAACTCAGCTAAAACATTGAATACAACTTTAAAAAAAATGTTTTGGCCTTGTTTTTATACAGCATTAACAACTATTGTAGCCTTTGGATCCCTAATATTTTCCGACATTAAGCCAGTAATCGATTTTGGAAAAATTATGATTCTAGGTTTGATTGTTATATTAGTTACATCTTTTACAATTCTGCCTCTTTTGATTTCTATTTTTCCTAAAATAGATATGAAAAAAAGAATTCAATTCTCTATTTTACGACTTTTTTTCAAGATATCAGTAAATCATAGCATAAAAATTTATGCGATTAATTTAATTATATTTTCATTTAGTATTCTGGGTATTAGTAAGTTGAATGTTGAAAATAGTTTTATAAATTATTTTAAACAGGAGACAGAAATATATCAAGGTATGAAGTTAATAGATCAAGAATTAGGAGGAACTACACCTCTTGATATAATTATTAAATTTAATGAAGAAAATATTTTACAACCGGATGAGAGAATTTTAAGCAATGATGAAATTGAACTAGAAATTGAAGAAGATCTAGATTTAAGTAATGATTTACTAATTGATAATTCTTCCTCTTCAACTTGGTTCACTGAGGATAAAATATTTACAATTAAATCTATACATAAATTTCTTATTGAACAAAAAGAAATTGGAAAAGTTCAATCAATCTTTTCTCTTATAGATATAGCTGAACAAATAAATAAAAGACCTTTAAGCTTATTTGAGTTATCTATATTGTATAATGAAATGCCTGGAAATTATAAAAAAGAACTTATTGCACCTTACTTATCTGTTGATGACAACATGGTAAAAATTAGTGCAAGAATAAAAGATTCAGAAGATATTAAAAGAGGAGAACTTATTAAAAATATT
>PVBE011465249.1_pt1 | contig 10043 bp, 12 predicted proteins | sample 1631181 | NCBI WGS metagenome assembly PVBE01 (sample SAMN08397723, study PRJNA350692) | Marine metagenome, whole genome shotgun sequencing project. | isolation source: water | place: Pacific Ocean | collected 2012-04 | reverse complement strand
CATATTTCTTCACCCTTCTTCGGAATACTCGTAATAATTTCTTCTGTCATATCCAGATTCGGTATTGTAATCGCAAATCTCTTTTCCTTGCTTTTTAGGTTTACCATACCATCGAATGTAGTAAGGTTTGTATGAGGGCCATTCTGGAGGTAGCCGCTCATATTCTGTAGATAGATTTTTTCCCCATCCATTTTAAGGAGTCCAATGATGTTAGTTATGTCGTAAGGGAAACTTGGATGCCTGGCCTTAATTCCATTACAAATTGCTTGAGCTGAATAATCAGAAACTGATTTGTCCGCATTACTTTCATATTTTATTGTTAAGTCTATGATACCTTTCGGCTTATAATCATTCCATACCTTTTCTCCGTCAGGGATCATTTTCAAGAGCTTTTTTGTAATGTTAAAGTTTGGAATATCCAAATTTACCCTTTTCTTTGAGTTACCAACACCAAAGAAGGCATCAATCTCCCCATGAGCCTGCTTTCCCTCATTTTGAATATCTCCCTCAATGCTCTTTAAAAACACACCTTTTCTGGAATATTCTAGTTTTCCGTTAATATGTTTTATCAAAAATGGCCATTTTATATATGTCGCATCCCCATCATCAAAATCAAGTTCCAGTAAATAATCCATCTTTCTCTCGTTATTCTTGTTGTTGAAATCCAGAGTACAAGAAAGATCAAACTTCCCAAGTGGCGCATATGCCTTCCAGAACTTTTCTCCTATCACTGGTATTTCCTTCATAAGCTCTTCCGTCATCGCCTTATCCCTGGTCTGAGCAACTAACCTCAGTTCTGGTGTTAGAAGGTTGGTATCTACATTTAGCTCTAATCCGCTCCAAAACCCATCATGGACAATGCCCTTGATATGTATATCTCTTAACGAACCCCCAAATTGCTGGCCAAACAAATCTACATTTTCGATATCTAAAACACCTTCTCTGAATATTGACTCGTCAAACACGTGAATATTAGCAGACTTGACAATAACACCACCTCTTAAATGCTCTGTTGGATATTTTATATTTGCATGATCCAGATATGCCTTAACACCGTTGAGAAACTCCCATATTGCACCCTTTTGTCTGAGTAAAAACAGTTCTGGAGAAAAAATCATAATACTATTGATCAAAATCTCTCCTCTTAATAAAGCCAGAGGTTCATATCTGACGAAAATCTTCTTGAACTCAACACGTAATTTTTCAGGATCCTTTCCTTTAAACTTGACATCATTTAAAGTAACTCCTTTGGAAAAGTCAAAATGCGCATTCTCGATATCCACCTTGCCACCAGTATAATCTTCTAATGCACTCGTGATCTTTGTTTTAATTGCCCTATCTGATGTAAGAATTTTCAGGGTTATATATCCACCTATAAGGAGACACCCGATAACAGAAAATACAATAATTAAAATCAATAAAGCTTTAGGTTTTACCAAAAACAGCTCCTATGTTTAGATTAGTTAAATTCTGATAACATAAAAAGATACATCCATTTTATACCTATTTCAAGTATAAAGTAATCATTATCTATTTACCGTTCTGGTAGACGAACGAAAATACTCGTCTGTTGGATTTAGTGGGCGGTAAAACTGTTCCACATTTTCAGTATTCTCTGCCTCTGATATCAACCGCATGAGGCTTTCTTATTCTTCCCTGAAAATTTCTTCAAATGATTTTTCGTGTTTTTGAGTTATCTCCTCATCACGAATATCTGTCGTAAAAAAGTGAGGAAGAATTCTATTGATTTTCATATTAAAACTCCTTTTATCAGACTATTCTTTTATAAAATAATATACTTTTAGTATCGGATATACTGAGAAAAACTTTATAGCGAAGGATGTTACCTTCACCATTTCCGTCCACAGAACTTGCATGTCATATGAACAAAAGGAACATATTAAGATGCAAAAGACAAAACTGCCGGAGTACTCATCTTATCACCTAACATAGCTACCTTGTTAATCAGCTCCTTCATATGTTCATCAATTTCCGTAAAAGCTGTTACGATACCAAAAATAGAAGTGTTTGGATGATTTATCACACGAGAAACTATCCCATCACATCTTACTGACGAAGTGGTTGTTAAAAACCCAATCTTCAGATTTATAATTGTTCCAATCTTTAAATCGCTACTGGAATTAAAGAAAACACCACCAGCTCCCAGATCATTAACGGCAACCATATCCCTATCTGTTGAAACTGCACCAGAATTTTCAAATGGTTTAACTCTAAACCTTGCCATATATGCTTTTTCAATCCTTATATATTTTCTTTTTTCAGCTTGATCATACATAGAAAACTCCTAAAGGTTTATGTTCCTACTGTTATCGAAACATTTGCAATAGCCTTTAACAAAAATTTGGAAATTTGGTAGAAGGATGTCAATATATTGACAAAAGACGTGACAAGCGGAGAATGGAAACGTTAGAAACTATTGAATGGACTATAATAAAACAGCTGTTTTATTAGTTTAAGTGGCATTGCGAGTGGGCTTTAGGGATAGTAACAAAAAATACCGAGTATCAATCGGACCCTTGTAACTCATTCCTTAAGAGTACAATCTTATTTTTAATTTTTGTAATACGCTCGTCTATATCACCTATAAAAACACCAATGATTCGCTTTACTTCTTCCTCATCAGAGTTGGCTCGTTCCAACTCCAAGCCATTTCGTGTTAGCAATAGTGCGTCAATCACAAGCTCGCTACTTTCTATTTGAAAAGAGGCAACTTCTGCTCTGGCATTTAATGTTTCCTCTTGTACCAGCTTTACAGATTCCGCAAGCTTGTTGATTTGTACAAATGCATCTTTAGCATATCTTCTCTCTACCGATGCAACCAACAATAATATAACCGCTGCAATTACTATGAAAATGGATATTATCCTACCGGACTTTTTGGTACGATGTGGTTTGTTTTCACTAAAAACAGCCATTTGAATTTCATCTTCGTCTTCACCTTTGTCTTCATCTTCAACATTTATTTTAACTGCGGCAACATCTTGTTTATCAGTTCGTACATCGTCGGCTATCTCTCAATAGCTTGTGTTCGCTTCATCACTTCCAACAACGTCCTCTCCTTCCTGCTCATCAGTATGTATATCGTCTGTTTCCTCTGTAAGTTCTTCAGCCTCAGCATGGTCTTCTGTTCCTTCCTCAGTAGAACCATCAGACTTACTACCAATACTAGTTACCCCAGACAAACGCCTTAATGCGGTCTACAATCGACTTGCCCTTACCTGATATGCGAGCTACAATCGATCCACTCTCAGAAGAATCTTCAGTAACCATTTCTTCATCTGCAGGTTCAGACACGTCGTCAGTTAACCCATCTGTTTGTGTTTCCACTGACTCCTGACTTAGACTCTCCTCTGGGTTTGAGTCCTCAGCTTCGGCCTGTAATCCTTCTACTTCCTCAGTAGGACTCTCAACATCGTCCGAACTTTCAACAACGGACTCAGACGCGTCATCTTTTAACTCGTCAATTTGTGTTTCTACTTTCTCCTGACTTAAGCCGTCTTCTGTATCAGTTCCTTCAGCTTCAACTATAATATCCTCTTGCTCGTCTTCTACCTGTGATTCTTTTACCTCCTCCTCAAGCCTTTCTGTCTCAGCAGCAGCTTCAAGTACTGCTTCAGTTACATCGCCTGCCTGAAGGTCACCTTCTTCTTCTGTTGGATTTTCAGTATCAACTGAATCTTCAACAACAGATCCATGCACGTCATCCGTTAGCTCATCTGCTTGTGTCTCCACTGGCTCCTGGCTTAGACTCTCTTCTGTGTCAGAGTCCTCGGCCTTAGCGACAATATCCGTTTGCCCAGCTTCGACCTGTGGTTCTATTACTTCCTCCTCAAGTCTTTCTGTCTCTGCAACAGCGTCGAGAATTGCTTCAGTTATTTCACCTGTCTGGTCATCCGTCTGTGAGGCTTCCAAGCCCTCAGTAAGGATTTCAGTATCTGATTTTCCAATATCTACCTCTTCTGAAACATCCACAGGTTTTTCAACGTCAGAAGGATGGTTGGATTTGACTTCGGACTTAGCTTCGGATTTAGCTTTAGCATCTGTTGGATTATGCGCTACAGCTTCCTTTCCAGAGAATTTTGCTGTTTTCTTAGCTTTCTTAGCTTCAGCCTCTTTTTCAGCCCTTGTTTTTTTCTTCCTTCTTTTTGCCATCAGATTTCTAACCTGAATTATTCATTATAGTGATAAACTAGATCTTATCCTTTATGATTATCTTGTCAATCAATTTATTGTCACACATAAATACACAATAATCTTTTCTTAATTGTTTCTACATTAAAGAGTTGTGAGTACCAAGTGTTATCAGGTAGTAAATCTGATAATTCACTCAAACCTCTTTTCACTTGACTTCAATAATACGTATCTTTATCATTCCGTTCGTTTAAAAAGTTTATAGAATCTGCTTCACTCCCGGTCGGATTAGTAGTACACCATACATATATGATTTACCGTAAGCTTCATTTCTGTATATAGTTAAACAGGACGATATAAAACAAAATTCACTAATATCAGACTAAATGTCGCCGGTGATTTATCTTTGTTAACTAAAATTTAAGGATCATTATTATGAAGAAGAATAAAATTGTTTTAACCACGTTCGTAGTTATGTTGTTTTCGGCAATACTTTCACTTCAAGCCTTTGCCGACGGTTTACCGACGCATATAGAGATCAAAGAAGCGTTGAAGAGTATTGTTGGAAAGAAGAATGGAGGATTTGGTCTTAATATGTGGGCAACGGTAGTCAACAGAGACGGGGTCGTAGAAGCCGTGGTTTTCTCTGGTAATGATAGAGGTGACCAATGGCCAGGAAGCCGTATTATTTCAGCACAAAAAGCAAATACGGCAAATGCCTTCAGTCTCCCAGGCCTTGCATTATCTACCGCCAATCTTTTTGCAATAACACAGCCTGACGGCAGCTTATTTGGCTTGCAGCATAGCAATCCAGTTAATACAGAAGCGGCTTATCGCGGACCATCCGAGAATATAGGAACGTTAAATGACCCTATGGTTGGTTATAAGATTGGAGGAGTAAATGTATTTGGTGGTGGTTTAGCATTATACGACAGCAATGGTAAAATTCTGGGAGCTTTAGGCGTTAGCGGTGACAGTTCTTGCGCGGACCACAATATTGCATGGAAGTTACGACACAAACTCAATCTGGATTATGTTCCTAAAGGAGTCAGCCCTACACAAGATGATAATATTGTTAACGACATAACCGATGGTGTCAGTGCAAGCGGATGGGGCCATGCCGTGTGCTCTCCAGATGCTGCTGAAATCGCCAGAGAATTACCGAAAACTCATCCTGTGCGTACCATGGAAAAGAAATAAATATCTACCTTTCTCCGAATGGCATGGACAAACATGTTGTCCATGCCATCACTTTAACGAATTCTTTACCCCTGAAAACTAATTTATGGATATTACACAAATTATTGCAGACGAACTTAATCTGGTAGAGCTGATAATCGGTAAAGTTCTATCCCTCTTTGCCGAAGGTAACACTGTCCCTTTTGTAGCAAGATATCGTAAGGAAGCAACCGGTGGTCTTGATGAAGTTGTTCTCCGTAAGATAGAAGAGCGCAACATCTACCTGAGAGAGCTTCTGGAGAGGAAGGAGACGGTAACGAAAACTATTGTTGATCAGGGCAAAATGACTCCTGAACTTGAAAAAATTATCCGTGATTGTTTGTCTAAAAGTGAACTGGAAGAAGTTTACCTCCCCTTTAAACCAAAGAGAAGAACCCGTGCTATCATAGCCAGAGAAAAGGGATTGGAACCATTGGCCCTTAAGATACTGGAAATGGAAGATAGCTTTGATCCTATTATCTCAGCAACAGAATCGATGTCAGGATTTAAGGAGATAGAGAGTGTCGATGAAGCACTGGCAGGCGCCAGGGATATTATTTCAGAAACATTGTCAGAAAATGCCAATCACAGGAGCATCGTCTACAAACAGATGCATGAAGTCGGTCAATACACTTCCAAGGTAAAGAAGGAATATAAAGAGAAGAACACAAAATACAATATGTATTACGATTACCAACATGCAGTAGATACAATCTCAAGTCACAATATGCTGGGTCTGAGACGTGCAGAAAACGAAGGAGTGATTACATTTACCATTGAAGTGCCGGATGAAGAGATTCTTACTAAACTGGAAAACAGTATCATAGGACATAAAAAAAACAAGTCAGTAGATATCGTATCAGAGGCAATTGAGGACTCATATAATCGCCTGATGAAAACATCCATAATTTCAAGAATCCGCCTTGAGAATAAGGATAAGGCGGATGAGGAAGCGATAGAAACATTTGCCTCCAATCTTAATAATTTACTCCTGGCCCCTCCTGGAGGTGGACTACATACTGTGGGAATCGATCCTGGCTTCCGCACCGGTTGCAAAATTGTAGCGCTGGATAATACCGGAAAGCTTCTTGATGACACAGTTATTTATCCCACTGAACCCAGAAAGGATTTCGAAGGATCTGCCAGAATATTATACAACTGGTTTAACAATTATAATATAGAGTTAGTTGCTATTGGCAATGGTACCGGATCACGGGAAACAGACAGGTTTGTACAATGGGCTCTGGACCAGGATGAAGCAAAAGAGTTTAAAGGTAAAATAAAAGTTGTAATAGTTAATGAGTCAGGAGCATCTATCTATTCCGCATCAGAAGTTGCCGCAAGAGAATTTCCTGATAAGGACATTACCGTCCGTGGTGCAGTGAGCATCGCACGTCGCCTGCAGGATCCACTGGCAGAACTGGTAAAGATAGATCCGAAGTCAATAGGAGTGGGACAGTACCAACATGATGTTCAGCAGAAAAGTCTCAAGAAGAAGCTGGATGAAGTTGTCGAAGACTGCGTCAACTATGTAGGTGTAGATGTTAATACCGCATCCAGGGAACTACTTTCCTATGTCGCAGGTATCAGTAGTAACCTGGCAGAAAATATTGTGAACTATCGTGATCAGAACGGGTTATTCTCCAGCAGAAAACAATTCATGAAAGTCAACAAACTGGGGCCTAAAGCGTTTGAACAGTGTGCAGGCTTCATGCGCATCCGCAATTCTGCCAATCTACTGGACAACTCAGCCGTCCACCCAGAGAGCTATTATATTGTAGATGCGATTGCAAAAGACCTGCAGAGAAAACCGAGTGAGATAATTGGCAGTGAAGAACTTGTCGAAACGCTTGATCCTCACACCTTTGTCAGCGAGAAAGCAGGACTCCCCACAATAACGGATATACTGGAAGAGCTAAAGAAACTGGGACGTGATCCGCGCAAACAGTTTGTTACTGCTGCTTTTGATGATTCAATTAATGAAATAGAAGATCTGGAATCCGGCATGGTACTGGAGGGATGTGTAACCAATGTGGCTAACTTTGGGGCCTTTGTGGATATAGGAGTTCACCAGGACGGCCTTGTCCACATTTCAGAGATTGCCAATAAATTCATAAAGGACATTAAAGGTCATGTCTCAGTTGGTGATATCGTTAAAGTCAAGGTACTTGACGTTAATGTCGAAATGAGAAGGATTTCTCTTTCTATGAAGCAATCGGAAAAATGAGGTTTTAGCTGGATTATAGAAAAATATATTTTGCTTTTGTCAATAGACCAGGTTTAACCCAAATTTTTTCCAGGCTGGCGAAAGTCTCGCACTCAATTGCGAATACAATTTTCATGATGCTTTTGACAGTCCTGTGCCTTGCCTTGTTAAGCATTAGTATTTGGAAATTCCTAATTTATTATTACAAAATTGAGATGCCCCTGTTAAATCAGGAAATAGGGTTGAATGGTTTATATTCATTCGATTGAGAGAGCATAGACAATTTTGAATTCCAGTGGCTGGTATTATGATTTTTATAAAATCCATTCTATCTCGACCGTCCAATTGAAATTTCTTAACCCAACTCTCTAAGTCCATATTGTGTGGACCTCTCGTAAATAGTCCTCGCTGACTTACAAGTCAGCTATCTTCATCAGTTAAAGGCTTGATTATTTTTACAGTTAATTTTTTATCATTAATTAAAGCAACATCACTGTCGTTGTTGATGGCGTTATTTATCACATGAATTGCACTTTGACCAAACGCAAAGACTGTCATATTAGTGCTTTTTTCTTTTTGAGCAACTGATGCTGCAAAAGGTGATTCTGTCCAATCTAATAATGGAGTGTTCAAACTATGATGCTGACCGAGTACCCACCAATCATTTTCATCTTCCAACATTGGAGGATTGGAGCCTCTTCGGCCACGAGTTTCATATTTGAAATTCTCTAAGTGCTCTTTCCTCTTAGGAGATTTGGGATTTTAATAACTCTATCCAATGTTGGTTCAAGCTTCCAAGTACTACTCCCATGGCCACGATATACGTAAGCTGTATAATCAAGCATTTCTTGATTAATATAATCTGAGAAATATTTCCAAGAGCTAAGCTTTTCCTCACAAACGCCTTTTTCATAATTCCCATCTTCCCATCTAGGAGTTCGAGCCATAAATTCCTCTGCTTATTTTATTGCTTAACAAGTTATTCTACAGTTTCTGTATAGAAACGAACGTTATAAAATATTTGACAAATTACAAGTGTATTTTTTACATATCTAACGGTATAACATCATTTATGTAATGATACCCTAAATTGCTAAGTATTCCATATTCAATGTAAAGTCAAGATAAGTAGCGTCTAAAGGCTTTGATGAAACATGGTCTGCAGATGTAGATTTTTTGATTCAGCTAATTACGCTTCAGACAGGCCAGGGAATTGTTCCATAAGGGGGTTGTTATCCAGATTGATGTGTGTCTGTTCTCCCAACGCCTTCCTGACATATTTCGGAACATTGAAGAGTGCCTGGTGGGTAATTCCATCATAGAATCTCAACTCCCTAGTAACTCTTTCAGAAATCCTGCGGTCTATCTCTTCTCCACTTATCTGAGCAGGATCAACATCGTCTGTTGCCAGACAGAATCCCCAGAGCATGGCAAAAAAAGGAATATGCGCTACAGAAGGAAATACATTTGGGAACACCTCATTGAGTGTTCTGTTAATGACAGAATATGTGTTTAGAGCGGTATGGGAAACAGTACTCGCCTGGACCGATAATATTCCATGCGGTGTAAGTCTCTGTCTCACTAAATCATAAAACTCTTTAGTAAACAGTTTGTAAGCGGGACCTGCTTCCAGAGGGCATGTAATATCAATAATCATCACATCAAAGGTGATATCTGTCTCCTCCAGGAACTTCCGCCCATCCTCAAATAATATAGTAGCTCTTTCATCATCGAAACTACCATCATGAAAACTAGGCAGATATTCTTTCGCACACTCCACCACCTTTTCATCTAAATCCACCATTACTGCCATCTCAACTGCCTTGTGACTGAGGACCTCTCGTATTGCAGCACCCTCACCACCACCAATAATGGCTACTTTTTTTGGATCAGGATGTAAGACCATGGACGGCTGAACCATGGCTTCATGATAGATGAACTCATCCCGCTCTGCTGATTGAAATTCATTGTCGAGTATCAAACATCTACCAAAGCACTCAGTCTCAGCAATAACAATCTCCTGATATTCTGAATGACCGTGATAGAGTGTCTGCTTTAGAGCGTGTTTGTGGACTTCATACGGACTGAAGTAATCGTATATCCAGCGTGAAGGAGTGTCTTTTTTCAGTTTATTTTCCCTAAGTGACAGAAGAGACTTTGGACAGCATTGTCTCTTTAATAAATGGAGAACCCCTCTTGATCTCCTTGAACGTGTGTTCTTTTGGTCCAAAGCCTTCCAGTAGCCCTTTTACGGCCAGTTGAGGATCGGCAACTGTCCCACATGTAAATATATCAACGGCCACATAGCCTTCAATTGGCCATGTATGCACCGAAATATGTGACTCTGACAAGATAGCTACAGCAGTTATTCCCGGGGGATCAAATTCGTGGCAAATTGATTTGACTACGGTTGCGCCGGCATCATTCGCGGCATCGCACATGATTTGTGTTACCTTTTCAGCATCAT